>Ga0209389_1000369_pt1 | contig 27058 bp, 16 predicted proteins | sample CowpearedBW_FD_187526 | JGI IMG/M metagenome (GOLD analysis project Ga0209389, IMG submission 187526) | Root nodule microbial communities of legume samples collected from California, USA - Cow pea red BW (SPAdes) (version 2) | ecosystem: Host-associated > Plants > Roots > Nodule | place: USA... | reverse complement strand
AAAATATAGTAAAGAAATTGTAAAATAAAATTAATTATTTTCACTTTATGAGTCGATTTAAATTTTACTCGTTTACTTTTAATTTTATTTTAAACGGATTTTGTTTAAACATACTTTCCTTTTGTTACTTTTTAATTGTCGTAAATTTTAAAAATGGGAGTAATAATAGAAAACTCAATGACTGTTTTATTAGAATTAATAAAATTTATTGTATTGTTTAGTCTCTACAAAACAACGCTAAAAATGGAAAGAACATCTTTTTATGAAAACTTATGTGAGAAAACTATAAGTAGTTAAAATGCAGTTTTTTTTTTCTGTAAGTTAAAAGCAACTCGTAGATTTTGGAGAAATTAAATGAAAAAGGCTTTTATAAAATTTATGCAAGTAAATTTATTTATCACGTGATAAAAGTTTCTTTTAACTTTTATATTTTTATGTGAAGCATTAATGAAGATTTTGATCTATATATAGTCAAAGACGTGGCTAAGTTTTTAATTGTGTAAGTATTTTAAAAATTTATTTTATTTATTTTGTTAGGTTTGAATCACTATTATGTTAAGAAAGTTTTAATTTTTAATTCATAAACACTTTCATAAATTAAAGTTAAGTTATACATAAATATATGACCATAAGAAAATTTGAACCCTTTATGAAAATTTCAGGCTTGACGTATTTAACTGATTTGAGCCTAAAAAATGAAAAAGAAAAAGAATATAAATTTTTCACTAAGTTTTTCAATAAGGAAGGAATATGAACTATATTACACCTTCCCCTGTTATTCACTGACACACACCAACATCATAATAAATGACTGCAAAATAGAGCAGCGACGACTTGAATTTTGATAAGTCAACGTTAACAAAAGTATTCAAAAGTGAAGGCGTAATCATTTACTTTTAGAAGCAATTAGATTAAAAAATTAAGGATTGACACCAAAATTTGATATATTTACAAGGTTAAAAGTATACTTAATAATTATGATAGGTATATGACGATGTGAGTTGGATCACTAATAGTCTTACTAGTACAGCTCAAAAGTATTTGAATAAATAATACATTCAATGATAGTTTTTTCCACGTTGTTATTAATCATAATTTAATACTTTTAAATTTATAAATATAATTCTTGATTGATAAGAATATAATATATCTTCACTTAATAAATCCATATTTAATCAAGTTCGATCAGATACGATCATTTCAAAAAAATTCATCAATGTCACTATTAAGCTTAAGTTTTTGTTTCAGACTAATTTCACTGATTTTTAAAGAAATGGTACACATATACCTTTATTTTATATACACCCATGAAAAAAAAAATCTTGTCTCTTTCTCTTTTATCACATTATATATTTTATAAACCTATAACTTTTGTTCTCATTAGATGTATTTTAAGTGTTGATCATTAAAATGTTCATGAATTATTTTTATCTTAAAAGTCCCTATAATTTTAGTCTTAAATGTTGGTAACATTGAATCTTATCTGATTAATCCAACCATTTGTAAGATTACACTATGAATGTATGTAAACAATTACATAAGTTAACCTTCATTATGAATGTATGTAAAACAATTACATAAGTTAACTTCCATGTATTCTATATTGTGATTATGTAATACACTAATGAAAACTGATTATAATGTTTTAAAATATATTAAAAAAAATTTTAAAATATCAGCTTATTGTTAATGGTTATCAAACGACAGTACCATAAAAATAATAAACATTTCACTTATTTCAAGACAAATAACTTGTCTATATTAGCTTTCTCCCCAACATCATAGGTCTTGTTTCTTATTGAAGGTGAGTATATTGTTTGGTTTCTACTTCCAGTAATCTCAACATTTCGTCGAACTACGAAAACCATATGTAGTTTGATGATTCTTTGTTACATCTTCAACTAGTCAAACGACTCGAACCATAAACTCGAGTCTTTTTAGTGTTCAAAAACCATCCACCAGAACAATTGCATGCTATTGCGCACATTTTTTTTCACGAGGTTAAACTAAAACCACGATCACTGAACGAGATCAAGGTCATTTAAAATCCCAGTTTTATACATTCATAAATAAACAGTTAATGCAACTGATATGAGAGTATAAAAATAGACCTCTTGTACGAGATAAAATAATTTCCGAGTCCAGTTTGTACATTCATACATAAACAGTAGATGCAACCGATCCGAGTGTAGGAATAGACCTCTTGTATTGATGAGAGCTTTTCTATATACTGTACATTCTATAGGTCAAACTGAATGGGACTACTATAAACCTGCGAATGTCACAGTAAAAGACTTGCATTTACTTGTGAGTGAAAAACTCAACGATCAGATACCAAAGCTTTGTTATCATTAACATGATTCTCATGTTGTGCAGGGATATTGCTCCGACAGTCCAAGCCATTCTTATTACCCACATCAACCTGTCATCGAGTGCAGAAGAGAAAAAAATGATGCAATATTGGCACACGGAGTAAAGATAACCTGATATAATAAAAGAAAACTTACATACCTGCTCAAGTGGCACAATAGAGAGTTCATGGTTTCTCTTAGAAAGATCCCTCAAAGTGCCCTGCAGAATTGCGGCGTCAGAATGTTGGATTAAATAACAATCAGATTCAAATTACTGAACTTAGAAAATTTTAGATTCATAGTTGAGCAAATTTGAATTTAATGCTCGAAAGAATTTAGTTGCACCTTCCTTGACATGCTTTGAAATGGGAGGGAAAGGAAATCAAATTAACATCGGATGCCTCTATGGAAATAGTAAGACACTATGGTAGCAAACTGAAATGCGATGATAACCAGAACATCCCGAGAATTTTATAACCAGAAACAGTACTAGAAAATATCACATAAAATAATTTACTGGAAGAAACATAAGAAAACTGAATATAAGAATAATGTATAGGTCTTCAATGTCTTTGCAAAATAAAACAACCAACTTAGATAATTCCCAAATCTGTCAAGCATTTTCAACACAGAGGAATATGGAGAATTCTGTGTACTTGAATATGACTTGATCCAGAGTCCATTCTGATGTCATAACAGTCTGATGAGCGAGAGCCTCTGCTCTAAATGAGTTGTCTCATAGCATTCAGGTAATAGATGAAAGAATGGGAAGGAGATCTAAAGAGAGCCAAATGATACTTTTTTTGTCTTACTATGGGTTTCTTCCAGTTAATTAGACTAGATGAATGTACATATACATACTAAAAAATAGAAAACAAGATAAGCCAGGTATCCCCACCCCCCCAAAAAAAAAATACAAATCATATCGAGAAATGCTTACCCTGTTTGCCCAAAAAAGCCCGCAAGCATTGCAAAGTGACCTTGGACCAGAGGGCCCCCTTCGCATCATTGGAGTGGATTTTGAACTTGTTCCACAATGTGTACAACTATACATTGATAATCATGAAATACAAGAGATAGTAAAACATCAAAAGGCATGTCTCAAGACTCAACTTTAATCACCAGAAACCAGTCAATCACAGAATTAAATCAGGATGAAAAAAATATTCATGTTTAAACATTGCATAAGTAACATTAAGAAACTTACGAGGTTTCAGATTGAACAGCCTCCTGTCCTGACTCTTGGTCTGAACCCCAACTATTAGCTCCATCTTGTTTCTTAGATGAAGTAAATTGACCCTTGTTACGATGCATCCTACACATTAAAAAATAAGGTAAGATATAGGCACCGAAGCAAATAAAGTCAAACAGCTAAAATGGTAAGCAATAAGAATAAAATGTGAACAATGATGATGTTCAATAGTCCTTCAAAATATGAGAGCTTCAGAATTTGATAGCACTAATTACATAGGAAACAATGCCCACAATGTTTCTTGCTAATGAAAACAACAATATCAAGAGACGTTAAATAAAGAAAACAACTATGTACATTCCAATACACACTATAGAAACAAAAATCTCAATCAACATTTAGCTATTCACTTGAGCATATATAAAATATTGGGTGTAATAAGCATCCAACTTACTGACAGGATGCTGTGGAGGCATAAATTCTACTTGAAATCTTTTTGTACTGATTTTGTCATGTGGGAAGCAGAAGCAAAAATCATAGAAGCACTAATGTCAATTTCATCTTAGTCGTACTACGGTCAAATTGTCTCAACACAAACAAATATGGTCAATGTAGAACATGGTTCAGCACGACTACCACCGAAAAGGCCATGGCGTCATTATTGATTAGAATAACTATTACACAGAAAACATGGCAGCTGCAAACAACTTCTAAAACATAACTAAAAATATTAATTTCAAACCTTTATAACAAATAAACAGTAAACAAATTTTCAAATAGTAAACTTTAAGATTAATCTATCAATCATCTTAGTGAATAAGTTATAACAAACTTAAAAAGAAATAATGAAAGTCTAACGAGCATAATCAAATAAAAATAAATACAATTATCGTCCCCTAAAAAAGGGGACAGTGTTGTCAACTACAATTACGTAATGTAAATAACACATATTTTCCTTAGACTGCTGTCCACTTGGAATGCAGAAAATGGAAAGAAAAGGTTCAGAAGACTTTGTGGTGCAAACAAACAAAGATATTTGCAAATCAGAGGAAGGAGTGCCATGTGTTCCAGTTACCAAGAGCTATTGTGTAGCACTCTGCACCGTAACAGCAAAACACTCCAATACCAGCATTTGGGAGCAAAGAAGCTCCACTCTGTGGTAGGGATATTGCAGTCATATCTGGCCACTATTAACTACTTTGGAAACCTATTATGCACAGATACTCCAAAATTAGTGATGTATCTCTACAGTTTAACTATCCAATACCAATACTCACACAATATAACAGAATTCATATATTTCAGTATGACATATCCCCTATGTTTTGCGTGAATGGTTTTGTATAATAAAAAATGTAATTTCTTACTAAAAATTTATTGTACTTGCATGTCGTATTGGATGCTTCTACCAGTAGACATGTGACATAACTGGAAACAAAAAGACTTTCAATCCTAATACTTTAGAATACCTTCATATAAACCATGCATTTAAAGAGGAATAATAGAATTGATTTGGCATATATCTCAACACATGTACACTTGCTTCGACTTTGAAGAACAGATTTATGATGACATATCTTCTCTTCAAAACTTTTTTGAGAAGCTCCTACTTTTAACTCGTGAGCAAAGCACTAAAACACCTTGTTTTAGGTAAAACTTATCCAATTATTATAACTTTTAAAATCCCTTTTATCAATAAATTGTTTTCTTAAAAAGAAAAATAGGCCCTAAATAAGAAAATTCAGGTTCCTGACAGGAGTGATGTACAAGAATCCAAAACACTTATATTTATACAGAAAGAAGCAAAATGAGAGTGTGAAAAACAATGCTTGTCATAAAACCCGTCAAATATTGAACAACTTCTTTGGGCAATTGAAGTTCACCTGGAATAAATTTTTATTGTTGCGGCATAGCATAACAATGTAAATATAAATCAGGAACCAGTCCTTCCAGCACTAAAAAGTGCTGGTTCAGCTGGCCGTTTTATAGTGCAGTTTTGACATTAGCCCACATCAATCTAATAAAAAAGTATCTCTCAGAATATGTCATCACAAACTAAAACTACAAAACCTATACATTCATGATGAAATGATACTTTTTTCAAAGCAAGCATTCTTGACTATATGCCATACAAATCACTAATTTAATATACTCAACAATACACGTATAAGCAAAATGGTTTAAGAAATGAAAGGCAAATAGTTTGGTAATGAAGCTCAAGATTCTAACTGCAAGTAGAAAGCTTACTATCAGATTCAGACCTGAGTGCAACTTCTTGTCGTACACTATATCTAACTTTCTTATCGAAGCACCGCTCTTTCCTCTTCTGACGGAATCTATTCAACGATGCCACTCGCTGTGGTAGACTGCACCTTGCAGGAAATTCTGCTACACCCTAAACCCATCATCAACAAACGTATAACCAGAAAATACCCTCAGAAAGACTTTGATCGGATAAATTTCACCTAAAAAAGCTTTATCGTCTAAGTTCTCCAAAAATTAAAGTGATTAGTTGATTTCATGCCATAAGAGAGGTTCAATTTTACACATAAAAGTGGTTTTCAAGAAGTTTATCCAGAAAGACTTAAAATTCTTTGAGCTTCCAGTTCTACCGTCGAAACGTACCGCATGATTTTGAGGGGATAGTTCCTCCGCACATTGCGAGCCCGAAGTTAGTTCACTGCCTCCCAAGAGCAACAATACTGCTTGGACCTGAAACGGCGTCGTAACAGTGAAAAGAAATACAATTCAGTTCATTTTCAGAAGAAACAGTGATTTAAAGAAAAAAAAAAACAGTGCAAACAGAAGAAACAAGAAACTGCCTTATCAGGTGTGACGGCATCGAAGACATAGACTTGGCCCCGAAACGAGAGCGTGAGCTGGCTAGAATCCTGGATAGAGATTTCAGGGGGTGGAACGTAGAGGGAGTCGGCGGAAACGTGTTCGACGACGGCACCAACGTCTTCTATGGTGTGGGAGCTGTAATGGATGTGTTGGTCGGAGGCGTCGCCGTCGTTGTCTTCGGCGGGGACGATCTGGTTCAAGGGATCATACATTGTGTTGGTGGGAGGATAGAATTTGGGGTTTTGGAAGTGTCACATTACGCCGGAGAGGAAACCTAACCCTAACCCTAATTCTAATTCTAATTCTAATAACTAACCCTAACCCAGTTGGATGGGGAAGAGAGCGGGTGGAGTAAGAAAGATGGCGACCACAGTGGGGATAACTATAAATACGTCTGAGAATATGATGTTGGATTGTTGATGAAGAGAGATTCAGAAGAAAAGAAAAATACTGAAAATTTGACCATGAACTTATCCATATTTACGAGGTTGCCCATCTTTTAATTTAAATTACATTAATCACCTCAGTAAATTTATACATAAGTTTTCACTTCTGACTATGCACAAATGAATCTTAACTACATTATCCGTCAAAATGGGTTTGTACTTACAATTGACTTAATCAAGGCCTTAACTTTGCCATTGATCAAAGAGTTTATACTATAAAAATATAAAAACATTTTTTTATTATTATAAAATTATAAAAACAAAGAAAATTTGTGTAATTTCATCAATTTTTAAGTTTACTCTTTGGTTAAAGATGAAATTTCTCTCCGATGTCAATAATCTTCTATAACATTTTTTATTCTTTATCAGATTAAATTTGCTTTCATTTGACATGAATTCTTCAAATGGAAGTTATTTTTAATTTGTTATTTGGATTGATTAGGATTTTGCTTTTAATATTTATGAGATTAATTTAATGTAATTTTTTTATTTGTTTTTGTCTATAATTTAGTTCTAAAGGGATTCACTTCAATGTATCCATCAATTTAATATCACTACGAAAGTAATCAAATGTAAATTTTTGTTTCTTTTTTCTTCTCCTTCTACCTTTTCCTTAATCTACTATCCTTTTCTTCTTTCTCCCTCTCTTCTCCACCATCATTATCTCTTTTCTCCCTCTTTTAAGGTATATTTACTTTTCACATTTTAAACCCCACTCTCTATCTTTTCCTGTTCCATTCTTTTATCTCAAGCCCCATCCGCTCTTTCTTTTACTTTTCAAACCGTCTTGTATTTATAAATAATTTTTTAGCTTATGTTCTTATTATATTTTTTGAGGTTGATGTGCTTATTGAATTTAAATTTTTAGGATGAAATGGGAGTCTAAAATAACCTCTTGAAAGAAATTGCAGAGGGTAGTGACATCATTGTCATATCATTGTCATATATGTTCAGTATATGTTCAGGTCTGGTGGTGGTATGGCAATAGAAAAGAGAGAAAGAAAAAAATTCAAAAAACAAAAAAATATGAAAATATGAATGAGAGTGTCATGTTGCTATTTTCCAAATTGTGTTAATATTAATTTAATAAAAAATTATCACATTGAATTCTATTAAATAAAATAAAAAATTAATTGAGGAGAAAAAGAAATTGAGGAATCACATTAAATAAATTCTACAAATATTAAGTCTAATATACTAATTAAACATTGTTTTTTCTTTCTCGTTTCATGATGTAAATTGTAATATTATCTAGTATCATTATTATGTGTATAGTGATAAACCAAAAGTTCATATGTTGAAGAACCCAAATGCCGATTGAGTTATTATTGGGAAAGATCCTTTAGTCTTATGCCTTTTTCAAGCTAAGACTATAAAGAAATTGTGTAGTGATAGGCCAAAGGCCGATTTGTTGAAGAGTTCAAATGTTGATTATTTCTAGAATGATCATTGATAAAGACGTTACACTAGTATAATAAAATAATAATTTAGAGATTTAAAGGGAATTATTCAAGCAATTGTTCAGGACATATTAAGGGGTACGAGTTGAAGGATAAAATAGACCATTGGAGATAGGAAAAAGTATAGAACACAACTTTGAATGCTCTGACTGATCGATCTCTTACTTTTTGGCTAGAACAATGGGTTTGACTCTTGTATTAAGAATGACATTATTAAATGCCTCACTCGTTTGTAAGTGTGTCACATATAATCTTAAAGGTAAACCAAGATCTTGACCAATACATAATTCACGAACAAGGAAACATGACAAATACAATAATAATGAAATAAAGTTGTTTATTTTGCAAAACATGTTTGTCGGGTCTCGTGCTTGTGGATATATGTCAGTTGTTGCCTTCTATATCATACTCTTCAACTTTTTCCTTGAAAATTTCTTTATAAAATTTGAATAGAGATGACGAAAGTAAAATCATTGATAGGTAAAATTTCTTATAATGTTGGCAACAAACCCTTTGAAATTGAAAACAAAACAAAAACACGTTAAAATGCAAGATATATAGTGTATCTGATGAGTCTATATAAAATATAAAAAAAAAAAATGCAATACATACATTTTGTTAATCAAACATAAATGTGTATAAGACACACATTCATACCTCCCAAATCTTCAATTAATAGTTCTAAGAACAATGACCATGATTCCTTTTTCTCTCCCTCAACTAAAACATAAGTCCGTGACAACTTTTAGTTATTAAGATCTTTTCCCACTTCAATTAAAATTTCATCACCATAGTACCCTTTGGAGAAACGGTCATCCAAACTAATGATGAGCCAACATGACAAAAACTATCATTGTAAGTTTTCAAACATAAGTAAAACATGTTGAATATTAACAAATCATCTCTTTCTTTAACTTTTACTTTCATTATTGACATGATCTCAATAACTCATGTATAGGCATAAATTCTTTTGTATTGTTTTGAAATGAACCTTACCTATGTTTTTTATGTCATTTACATTGCCCTCTAGTCTTAAACTTTGTAATACTGTGTTCCATTTTCACAACTTTATTAGGTATATCAACAATCTTTGACATTTGGATTTTCTTTTATATAAGACTCCAACTTACCACTTAACCATTTGGATTTTCTTTTATATAAGACTCCAACTTACCACTTAACCATTTAGTATTGAGTAAATCAAATTTGAATTTCTATATTACATTATGTGTGTCCTCAACTTTTCCTTAGTTGCCCAGAATACACAAACCACTTACATTTTCTTGTGCCCACTACTCTCCTGATATCATTCTTAAAAAATTTTAAATTTCTACCTTTCTACCACAGTCAACAATATACGTTCTTATAGCTCCCTTAAAATTGTTCATGTTTGTAAAAGATGTTCCTAATTTGTAATTGTAATCTGCCATGCTTTTTGGCATTCTAATACCAAATTTACCCTAACTTCTTATAACTCTTTGTCATTGTCCATTCTCCAAATCTTTTGAGTTTCACTCATTATCTAGCAATCCCCTATCATTTAGATTTATGTAATCAATGGGATTATCATCATTAGCCAGAGATCGCAAATTCTCCTCAAATCTGGTTCAAAATCTTCCATAGGTGTTTTTTTGCTCTTGTACTTATTTTTCTTTTTCTCTTGGAAGTACTTCTTTTACCCCACTCACATCTTCATCCTATATCACATTAACTTCCGCATGTTTTTGACATAAATCTTCATTCAATTCATTCTCTACATCATATTCAACATGCACATGGATTAGTTCTTCTAGTACTATAATATCTTCATCTACACCGTAATTTGATTCTTCATTAGGGTCCTAACCAATAAGAATCTTCCAAAAGCTTATCATCCTCTTCCACATGAACTATAACACCTACATTTTGAGTCTCAATCTCATTTAAACTCTCAACTGCAACCCATTCTCACTCACTCACGTTCTTAGGCTTGATCTCCCTCCCAGCATTAATCTCATTCTCATATTAATTTGAAATTCATTTCTAAAGTTTGAAAATTTTATTGTATCAAAAATTTATTTCTAAAATTCAGAAACTTTAATGTATCAAAATTTAAGTCATAGACTAATTCCAATTGGACACTAATGTTTAGAAACTAAACATATATTTAACTCTAAATTTATTATATTTTTGACTAATTTTTTAAAATAATTCATTAAGATAAATTAATTCAAATTTAAAGTTTAAATTATCAATTTGGTTAAGTAATTAATTTTCACTATTTTGCAAACAAAATTAAAATTTTAGCAGTGAAATTCATTAAAGTAATCATAAACTAATTTCATATGTTTAATAATTATTTTCATAAACTAATTTCATATGTTTAATAATTTCTATTTTTGAAAATATATATTTATGCCAACAATCTAATAAAAATTGATAAAACATCAATGAATATGAATCTTTGAAGACTCTTCCTTACACTGTAATAGAAGTTACAAAGAAGTTTTAATAGTGATGTGACAGTAAAGCCTACCAAAATTAAATTACAACATCGTAAAATGATTTTTATGCTTTTAATAAATTACCATATATAATTAGAAAGTGTGGACTAGTGTCTAAGGAATCACTTTATTTATTTAATAAGCAGTAATCATGGGATGAACAATAACAGAGAAAAAAAAAGGAGAAAAAAAAGACCAATCTGGGTGATATGGGTAAGAAAGAAGTAAGAAAGAAGTAGAAAGAGAAAAGCAGAATTAATAGGTCCATTTTAACTGAAGAAACAAGAATTTCTGTTTGACAAGATATAAATTTTGTTTGCCGATATTTTCAGTCACGATATGATATCCTTAAATTTCATTTCATAATCATTATATGAACAATATCAGCATATACACGACATTGTGGAGGGTCATCTTTGGCCTGTACAATCCGAGTGTCAACAGAAAAACCCAAAAATAATAGTACAGCTTCAGTTTTAGTGCACAAGATCCTAGTAATCCTATTGAAGAATTAACGAATATAATGTACATGTATGGACAAACCCCCAAGTCCTTACTTTACTTCTCTATGTAATCTAAATCATTAAAAAATTGACGGGGTTTAGAAAGTAGATGATAATTCACTCAGTTCTTCTGTTCCAGTGTGAAGAAGTCGATATGCTTTCTATTTTCAGATAAAGCCAAAGCCGGTACTGACTCATCTCATGGAATCCACAAGCACCTCATGGGAATGATACTCAAAACAGCCAAAAGGAAGAAAATGACAAGCTCACCATCTAGTGATATTAGCAATTTAGCATAATAGAAACTAGTCAGTGGTTGCACCTGTACGACCTGTAAAATATATTTCCATATAAGAAACATCACAGTACATTTTGGATGTTACTTGCTAAGAACAATCATCAAATACTATGGATTATTCACAGACACACATGCAAAGAATGACCCATGTTTTGAGCAGCAAGCTGATTTCAAGAGATAAGTTTAAATTATTAAGACTCCAGAGTACGATAAGTTCAGTAAAGAGATACATTCAAGAACAAACTGTCACCTGTTAGAAAACAGAGAAGGAGTAAATAATTATATTATGGAAGCGAGAAGTCAAATAACAAGAAGCTGATCTTGTTATATTTTGATCGATAATATTGTTGAGCGCATCATCAAGAGTGGTATTCAGAGGAACGCCTTAACCTTCCAAGAACAGTGAGTTTTGAGTCCCTGAACAGTGGCTAAATCTTGTTGCTATATAAGAAAGTTGTCATCATCCAACATTAGAGATATACGGGTATTGAAGGTGTGAGAAAGAAAAGGAGAGACAGCAGAAAAATTTTCAGAGTGCACAGTGGAAGAAGAAATAGAGGTGGAAGCCATGGTCAGATCAAAGAAGCTCTAAATACCATGTTAGAAAACACAGAAAAGGATAAGAGAATTATATTCATGAAGAGAAAAGAAGCCAACGATACAAGGCTTTCAATATATATAAGACTGGAAAACATAACTGATATAACAGACTCTGTTATATATCAGTATCAGTTTGTCTAACATCATCATCACCCATAATACAAAATGTGCATTACAAGTAGTATGGGTCTTACTTCGGATTTTTAAAGTTTAATTAGAAGTTGAGACAAAGTCTTCCTTAACTAATTAAAACTAATAAACAATAAACAATCAATTACAATAATTCAATTGATAAATGTTTTTTTTACAAGGTTAATGTGAAATTGAGATTGATTATTTAAAAGTCAAACGCGATTAACAATATTGCAGAGATTAGAAGCAGCAGAAATGTAAATTAATAGAGCAGCAATCATATCACAGATGAAATGACTGCCAATGAATGACATGACAGTAATTGCAGTAAGGAACAACGGGAAATAGACATATTGTCAATCATGTATAACTAAAATGATTGGGAAGTAGTCCATCAGAATTTTATTTGATTGATAGATATAATCAAGCAATCTGCAATTAAGAACAAATACTAAGTATTGGAGAAAGAAAAAAAAAAGGAACCAAATAGTCATAATATTGGCAGTGCTGTACCTGAAATAGTCATCATGCGGGCAGCTCTAACAGTCAAAATTCAACATGCACCTTCTACAAGCTATTGTAATATTTTGTGTTAAGTCAGTTTTGATTTTGTATTCTTGTTGTGGCTAGTTTTACGAATCTGAGGATTTTCAATCGAGTACACTAGGAGGCTTCCATCTTTTGTGCCAGCCAAGAAGCATTCTTCTGGGGTTACTGCCAGAGATGTCATAACCTTTCCAACTCCTTGATATTTCTTAACAACTTCAAGGGTGTACATAGAGCGAACAACAATTTGCCCCTGGTCACCTGCACCTACCAAAAACTCACCACATCGGCTCAATTGAACTGCATTAAGGCGTCCATTGGATTCACAGGCAGCCAGATATTTTCCATTGATCGAATACAGGTGCAAACTAAGATCATCATCAGCATAAATTACAATCTGGCCCCGCTGAGACACGACAAGCTTTGTTATTGGACTGCCTGATGGATGACGTAAGGATCTAACATATCGACCTTCTCGCAGGGTGTGGAATACACATGTTCCATCTTTTGATCCACTAATTATAATATCAAGTTCATGACTAACATATAAGCAAGTTATTATATCATCATGCCCACAAAGGATGTGACATGGAGTTTCAATGATGACATGATTCTTCCGGGCCAGTTCAGATTGACTGTTTCGAATTCTCTTTTCAATGGTTTTACCACGAAAGACTTCCCAAACCATTACTGTTGTATCATAACTTCCAGTCGCGAGGATATTTCCATCAGATGTAACTGCAGCACAAATACCATCCTCTAGTCAGACAGAAGCAGAAAATAGAAGGCTGAACATCATAGTGCAATACTACATGTCAGCAGAAAGCTCACTGAAAGTTGTCAAATCAAACATTTATATCTATGAAACAAATAATAAGTACATGTACCGACTACAGATACACATAACTTGCAATTCAATAGGTCAACCAACAGCAAAGCAAACACATTAGAATAAAATGAAGAGATGGACTATTCTAAAATTGAAATTGACTAAAATATATATTTTAGACATGTTAATAGTGTGATTAAAAAAGACAGATTAATAATCCCTTTTCTGTATACTTGTACTATCAACTTAATTCTAAATACCCTTAAATATGCTTTTGATCTCGACAGTTTTTAATTTTTTCTTTAGACCCAAAATTAAGATTTCTCAACTTTTTTATATTTTATCTTATGTCTTTGTTGTTACATGGCCTATGTTAACTTCCCATGCTACCATCTGATTAAAGGTTTGATAAATTTTTTTTTCAAGGACCAAATGAAATTCTGAAAATACACTATTATAGTATGAAGTAGAAAAAATATTTTTTTGGAAAGCAAGATAATACTATTGCACTAGCACAACTAAAAAGAAAAGTGTAGAGGATGATATGTGAGGGAGGTAAGATGCTTATTTGGTTATTTCTGAAGCATTGATTAAAAAGTATATCAAAATTTATTATAAACCAAATATATGATACTCATATCAAAGCTCATGATAAACCAAATATATGATACTCATATCAAAGCTTATGATAAACCAAATATATGATGCTTATTTGTATAACCACTTGAGAGTGCATCCGATGAAAAGAAGAAAAAAGGGGAGAAAATTATGACTGGGTTAGTGATCAAATAAAAAGGATAGAGATAAAATAAAGTGAGGTAAAAATATATGTCTATGTGTGTGTGTGTGTGTGTGTATACATTTATGTTTATGTGTGAACGTGTCTAACCAAGAAATATTTTAAATTTCTATTTGAAATCTAACTAATATATTTGCTATTGAATTTAAATCCGTTTTAATTTAGAATAAAGAGATTCTTTCATTCAGAATTATGTCCATGTTGAAGATAAAATCTCAATCCTTGATTAAGATATACAAGAGGTGAACCATTTGTTTATATTTTCAGCCAAAATATTTAAGGAGTGAAAATACAAAATAAAAAGTTTTCAAGGAGCAAAAGTAGAAAAGAACTTACTAGGTATGTATCTTAGATGTAACGGGCTTAGGCCTTCTACACACATTAGGGATTTAGCCTATTCCTCTCTCTCTCTCTCTCTCTCTCTCTCTCTTACAATTACTCGTCCTAACATTTCCTTTGATGTCAGCGTGGTGAATCAATTTCTTAATTCTCCATTTGCAAATCATTGGGATGTTGTCATTATATTGAAGTACATCAAAGGTTCTCCTAGACAAGGTTTGTTATATGGACACAATAATCACAATAAAGTTGTATGATATTCAGATGATAATTGGGCAAGCTCTCCTTCGAAAAGGAGACCCACTTCCATAGTGGCATATCTTAAAAAAAAAATTTAGGTGCCAAAATAGAAATACAAAAATTTTAGGGGTACCAAGAATATAGAATATATTATTTTTTTTTTAAATTATTTATATGTTAATTCAAGTGTTGAAAAAAATTGGTGTGTGTGGGTGGGGGCCACAATGAACCAAGCTCCACCACTGCACTTTCGAATAGTCTTCGTTGGTGATAATTTGATCTAGTGCAGAAGCCGAATATATACTTATGGCCTCAACTATTTGTGAGCTTATTTGGCTTCAACAATTACTTAAAGAATTGTAATATGGAGAGGTTACACAAATGACACTTATATGTAACAATCAAGTTGCTATCAATATTAGCTCAAATCTCGTCTTGTCATTTTTTTCGAGAAAAGATTATAACAAGAGAAATGAAGATTTTGTTAATTCTAATGGTCAACTAGTAGATTTTTTACTAAATCATTACAAGAACCTATAATTGATTATGTTTGTAACAAGTTAGGTACATATGATTTATACGTACCAACTTGAGGGAAGTGTTAGATGTAATGGACTTAGGCCCCATCTCTTTGTATTTTCTTATTTATAAAAGCATAAACATGTGGTCACTAGGGATTCAGCCTATGCCTCTCTCTCTCATTCTAACAAGGTACTGAAAGAATTCCTACTGTGTGCCACCAAAGCAGTGTTGCAAGTAAATTCGCGAGCAGGTAGATCAACTAGTAGTGTAGGATCAACAAGTGACTTAATAGTAGAAGTTTGACCAATATTAGGTGAACAAGAGAGTTTCCCATGGAACTTCCGACACTTATGAATTGTCTATCCAGTGTTATAACAATGTTTTTTGGACGATTTTCAGAATTACCCGTGCAAAGTTTCCATAAGTATTACTCAGTGATGCAAAGGCAGCATTGTCCTCTGCAGGTGAAGTGTCTCCGTGTTTTTTGCCTGAGAATATGGAGGAATGTGGGTGATGTGGAAGTTGTAGAAGGGTTCACTGGATCACAGGTAGCAACATACTGTCAAGTGCTTCTAGTTGGTTTTTTTGGTCAACATTTCACAAGGAGGACATCGAAAAAATCACAGCAACATTATAATCAAAAGAGGAACCTTCGCAGTCTACGAAAAATCAAGCCAAAAGGTCTAGAGAGGGTTACGGAAAGGGTTGGCAACTTATCTATCCTGGACGATAGGTCTCACCAAAAAAGGGCACACATGTTCATCTGGTGTGCCCGTGAGAAATACTTACCATTGAGAGACAGCACATGAGAATGCACGTGGAGATGATTAAAAGTGGGTTTACAAGTTTTGAAACTTAAAACTGCAGTATTTTCCAGATGATGCTAACTCAGGTTGCGGAGACATAGCGTTGAAAAGAGGTCAGCAATAGGGAAATGGGACATATAGTAGTCGTGAGTTGTACTGTTCATTTGATAATTTCTCGATAGAAAGGATCCAAAAAAAAGAAAAATCCTAAATTAGTGATACCATATTGAAAGAATTTATCTTAATGTTGTGTGCGTTGCATGTTATATATAATGACATGTTAGAGTACAATAAAATCTGTCAAAATTCCTTCTTATTTATAATTGCATGTTAGAATACAATAAAAATCAGTCAAAACACACAAGAATAAATCAAATCCCTGAATTGTAGAGAGTCTGATCTCTGATTTCTAGCAATAACGATTTCCATAGTTCACAAGTAATCAATATATCACTTCATAATGACAGTATTGGATATTTTCATAATGACTATGCAAGTCAGGCTCTACGCAAAGAAAATCTATATATCACTTCGTGAGTATAAAAGATAACAAACGTAACTGGTTTAAGGAATGCATGCCACTCTTCAGCAAACAAGACAGTATATTGCAGGACATCAATGCTGATTACGTAACCATATTAGGAATCCTATCTGAACCACTATACATACCTGCAACGCAGCTCACCACATCCTTGTGCTGTCGGATACTCTGTACCAATCTGCCATCACTTAAGGATATGACCTGAAAACTGTTTTCCCAATTGCCACATGATATTAAGAAATTCTCAGAGGGTGTCTGCATTGTTGCAAAACATTGAGCTCCAAGTTCAACGTTTTCAGGCACAGGAATTCCAATTTTGCGAGGAGAAAGAATGTCAGATCCTCCAACTCCAAAGAATGGATCCTGCTGAAAATTAGAGATTATTTCATCACTCTTGAAACCAAACATAATTCTAATAAAAAAAGTCCTACTTTTTTCAGTGTCTGATGACACCAAGCCTAACCTGGGAACCAGAAAATGTAAAATTTCCACCGGACTGCAGTTGAGTTGTCAACCACATCTTAACAGACAAGTTGAGACCCTCGTTTACGATGACAATATTTGAGTCCATTAGACTAACATACAGTAAAGCAGATGAGCATTGACTTGCATTACATACAATGGAAGTCAAACTGATAGAATCAGGAGCAAAGTACAGAGGATGCGCAATTGGAATAGGTGGCCCTCTTCTTGGGTGTTTCTTACGAAATATCTGGATTGGAGTCTGACCAAAGTTGGCTATCTGGTCTTCAATAGCTGCTCTTTGCAAATCATCTTCCATTGTTTCCAGATCAACAGCACCTTCATAAGTCAAATAGTAGAAGATGTTCGCTGCCTATAATCCAATGTTAAAATTTTAACAACTCAACTGAACAGAATAATTTAGTTTTTCCAATTCTAATTTACGCTGATTGCCATAAAATTTGTTTATCATGATATACCTCTACTGCAGGTTTGCCGCGTTGCTTGTAACCAAATACCAAATCTATCCAGTGGTGAAGATTTGAGCTAACATACTCACTTTCAAGGGCCTCCCGATTTCTCCTAACAAATTCTTCAGGTGAACCCTGTGCAAATAATTTATAAATATTTGGCTTGTATTGTTCTGTTTGTTGTAAATATTTCAAAATTAAAAATATTTAATAGTAACAGACACATGCATTAAAGAGGGTTAATGATAGCTTCATCTAGTGTGAGAAGAGAACAAAAGAAAAAAAGATTAAAACATCAAACACATTATTGCGTAGATGTACAATATTGTATATCCAAATCTAGCACTTAACTAAATACCATATATCCAAATCTGTCCCCAGGAAATGATTAGTTAGCAAATTGACAACTCTAGTGCAGTAAACCTGTTAGCAAGTTTGATGACTATGGGAAATACTTTGTAAAGAGAGAACTTTGAGAAATGAAAGTCAAAAGAAGTAACATGTTTCTAAGACCAAATTGGATATTTTAATTATTGTTATAGTTAAAAAGTGGACTTTAAGTCTAACTCAACCCCACAAAACCGACTTGTAGGGTGAGTTTTGCACCAACTTATATACTCTAAATTGACTTTATCTTTGGTCGATGTTGGACTTCCAACACACTCCCCTTATGCTGAAGTATATACATCTCATGCTTGGAACTAGACATTAATGTGCAGTTTGATAGTGGGTGGAACAATTTTGCACCACTCCTTGCCACCATAGACTGTTTCTTGCTTCTCCAAGCACCGTGTTTCACCACACAAAAGAGCAATATTGTATAGTTGATTTTTTATCAGAGGGGCATTCTGCCCATTTTGAGTCGGTATAGACATCAATGCTTCTAATTGAGTTCTTCTTAAAGTAGAGCCCTTAACCTGGTGTACATTAGAGGTTTGGAGGATTTTGTTCGTTGTTTTCATGTGGGCCTCAGTTGGGTTAGATGTATAGTGAGTATCCATGCTCATAGCAAACCCAATCTCAAGCCCAATGTGACTATGGAGGATTAGCTTCCCAACTAGGCTTTGATATCTATCTTTATTAGTTGGTGGACTTTCTTCTTCACCTCTCTTTTCCGGTTCTATAGGAGTAGTGGCTCCCTTGCACCTAGGCTTGATGGTTTCTTGAAGTAAGTTCATTGTGTATTTCCTTTGTGATAAATAAATACCATTTGTTGTTCGATCAACATATCGCTCCTTAGAAAATATTTAAACTGAACCAAGTCCTTCACTTCAAATTCCTTGGCCAAAATTCCATTCAAATGCTTGATTTGATCTTTAATCATTTCCTCTGATAACTATATCATAAACATAAATAGTGAAAAGGCTACCTACCGATCCACAGAGTGTTTGAAGTGTGATCTAATTAGCATTGGTTGTTTGAAATAGTTAAATCTATGTATATGATAAATTCCCTTGTGTAGAATATACACATAGGGTAATTTACCTATAATAAAGAATCATAGAAAAAATATGGGCTAAGCCCAAATACTAATGATATTATAACTAACAATTTGTAATGATACCTTAATAGTACCAAATACTCCCCCTCAAACAGGTGCATATAAATTGCATGTACCAAGTTTGTTACAAATATAATCAATTTTTGCTCCGTACAAACTTAATAAAAATATTTGTTAATTAAACATTTGAGTTAACAAACCCTATCTTAATGTCTTTAAATATAATCTTTTCGAATAATGAAGCTCACAGAGGACAGAGGCCATAGTTATATATTATGCTTTTGCACTATATCTTGCCACAACATTTTGTTTCTTGCTCTTCAAAGAAATCGAGTTTATCACCAATGGAGACAATATCTAAAAGTAAATCTTATATTATAAGGAGATCCTGCCCAATCAGCATTTGAAAAAACAGATAACTTTAATATGGCTATTGTGACCATATAACAAAAATTTTCCAGTAGATCCTTAACGTACTTTAATATACGAATGATTGTGTTCCAAAGATTTGCACATGCGGAATTAATCTCATCACATTGGGTAGAAAGAAAATGTCAGGACGGGGAACAATATGATTGTTTAATTTAAAAACTAATCTTCTGCACTTCTGAGAAAGGCTCCCCCTTTAGGTGTTTGGTAGTGTGATCCATGGGTGTGTCATTAAATTCAGTTCATCAACACAGTTTTCTGTAAAATATCCGATGCATACTTCTTTTGAGATATAACAATATCATTGTTGGATTGTGCTATACCACAGTCCCTAAGAAATATTTGAGTTTGCCACAATCTTTGGTTTGAAAGCAATGACAAAGGTGTTGCTTCATTTGTAAGATGCCATGGTGGTCAATGCTTATACAAACAATGTCATCAACATATACTATTAAATAAATACACTTAGCACTTGAGTGATGATAAAAGACTTAATGATCTATCTCACTGCAAGTCATACCAAATTGTTGAACACCGCTGAATTTTCCACACCAGACCCTAGGAGATTGTTTCAGGCCATATAAATATTTGCAGATACAACATACCAATCTCGAAGACTCTCTTAAGCAACAAAATCTAGAGGTTACTCCATATAATTTTCTTCCTACAAATCTCCATTAAGAAAAGCATTTTGACATCTAATTAGTAAAGAGACCATTGTTGAAGAGCAGAAATGGCTATAAATCTTTGAAGAAAATTTATCACCATAATCCAAACCAAAAATTTGTGTTTGACCACAAGGCAAGCAATGAGATGATTAATAATACCATCAAAACAAACTTTGATAGAAAAAAAAATACCTACAACCAACAATAGGTTTCGTAGACGGTGATGGAATGAGTTTCCCAATTCCACTATTCTGAAGAACACTTATTTCATCAACCATGGCCTAACGCCAATCAGAATGGGCTAAGGTATGCTCTACAAATTTTGGAATTGACACAGAAGAAATAGACGAAAAAGAGGTATAAAAAGATTGAGATAATCTATGGTAACTCAAAGCAGTGTAGTAAGGAGAAGGTTTACGCGTAGAACATATAACTTTATAAAAAGCAATTGGAAGTTCAAACTTAGTTGTTGGAGACAGAGGCAATGGAGGAGTTGACACTAGAAGTGAGTATTTCGGGGATGGGAAAGCTATCGTTGACTCTACACCTAAAAGGTTGGTGGTGGTGGAGGATCCCTAGGTGCACTAGACACAACAAGAGGATCACTGATAATAGGGATATTGATGGTATTAGAAGGAGAAGCAGGAGGACAATGAGACTTAAAGTAAAGGAAAGGAGAAGCATTTATATCCTTTTTGTGATCTAGTGAATCCTAAAAAAAACACATTTGTGTGACTTAGGAGATAATTTATCAAGACCGAGACTAAAATATGAACAGAGCATGTGGACCCAAACAATTTTAGGTAAGGCATAGAGGTTCATGAAGAACAAAAAATAGAATAAGGAATATTGTTATCTAAGACCAAACATGGCATATGATTAATGAGATAACATACATCGAGAACAACATCACCCCAAAAACGCCAAGGAACATCACCATGGATTAAAATTATGCGAGTCGTTTAAATAAGATGTCTATTCCTACTGTCAGTCAACCCATTTTATTTAGGTGTTTAAGCACGAGATTTGATGAAGAATGTCATGAAAAACAATAAACTTTTTTAAACAACATGAAAAGTACTCACAATCATTATCACTACACAAAATTTGAATACAAATTTCAAATTTTTAATTTCATTCTAAAAGCATTGAAATAAAGAAAACAATTCAGAACAATTTCCTTTTCCTAATTTTTCATATTTTTTGGCTCTGTCACGTAAAAAAATGACAAACGTTCAAGATTGGTTACATTATCCCATAGTTGGGATAATGTAATGCATATTGTCATTCAAGGCAGCCAAATTTGAGGGATCCTTTAAAAAGATGTCATATCTATTTTTTTTTTCGTTTTTTGGGTGGTTAGAATTTCTATAATCTTTGGAACTATGAATTCCAAATCTGTCTTCTATCACTTGAATATAAATTTTGCTGATAAATTAGAAAACTTGTATATAATTTTTATAGCAAATTAGAAGAGGATTATTCATCTTAAATTTCTTTGGTGCAAGCTCACAGTATATGCTGAAGCAGTTTAAAATTGCATTTGTAGGAGTAGTGTTCAGGGTTTAAATAACTGGATTTTCGCTAATATTGATAATGAAAACCAAAACAAATAATACTGATCACCTTTCAGGTTTTTGAATTCAAAATATAAAATCCAATAAACCTTGATAAGGAAACACGATGGAGGTAGTTGAGAGAGGGGAGTCATCACAAATAGACATTGTATAATTCTCATCATACTATGTATAATAAACATGTTTCAATCTCAGGTAAGATGGTTATATAAGAGATATATCTTAATAATTAATTGGGTTCATTAGCTGTGCTTAACAGAAAAGTGACTGTAAAAGCTGAAGAAAAAAGCATAAAACTGCATGAAGTTGGTTCAAAAAAGCAGTTTTTTTTCCCATTTTTATGCTTCTGCTTTTCAAATAAATTTTCCCAAACATGAAAAATTGCTAGTAAGTGTTAATTTATTAAAATAAAGTACTTTACAAAATTTATGTACCTTAGCCCAGGGAGGCAGCCCAACATCCAGAATAGGTTCACCATCCTGTTTAACTCCGAAATGATAAGAGTTTGAATTGACAAGAAACTCAGGCATGTAAAAGAACTCAGGTATTAACTCCTTCACATCACTAGTATTTGTAAGGCAATTTCTGTAGGTGCTCTCAATGCTTTGAAAAAGACGGTCAGCGTGATCAAATTTACCACCCTGCCAAAAATGATCACGCATAAGAAAAATTAATATGCAGCAAATATAGCAAAATGAAAAAAAGAAAAGCAAGCAAATACAAAGCAATTGACAATACACGCAGAAGGAAAGGAATGTAGGTATTGGCTGTCATACTTAAGCATCATGAAAACAAAAGATTCTGTTTCAGCTGCCACGGCCATACTCGAAGATAGTGGTGGAACAAAAAGGTGTCTCCCACACAAACGATCACAACAACGACAATCACGTCACCAATAAAAAATGTCACCCCCCACCACCATCATAAGTGCAGCTCACGGATAATGCTCCAATGACAAACACCCCCACTGCCACAAACAAGGTCTCAGAGACCGTTTGAATCCATCCCAAGTTTGTTTTTTTTCTTCAATGGTTGAGGTGATAATCCTAATGATCTTTTAAAAGTGGTGGGTCTCAACTGATTTGATGGGGAAAGTTATTTGATGTGGAGCTAGTACAATTGAACGATTCTATAAGGACAATCAAGATCAAACAACAACATTAGTGGAGGAATGGGTCAAATGACGCTAATTTTGAGATTTGGAATAATTAAGATTCATTTATCGAGTTGGATGTGAAATTCCATGGTTCCCAAGATAAGCCAAAATTATATTTTATTCCTCTGCCAAAGAAGTCTGAGATGACTTAAACAATACCTCTTCTTTGAAAAAGGATTTTGTTACCTATTGTTGAGAATAAAAAAATTAGGAGTTGATATTAATCACCCTTGTGTATAAATTACACATAGAGTAATCTATTTATAATAGAGAGAGGTACAATTAAAAAAAGTAACTGAAAATAAATAGAGTAAATAGAAAATATTGTTTGATATTGTGATTAACAATATCTTAATAATATCAAACAATATCTAACACCTATTATGACCTTGGAGGTAAAATGTTTAATATTAAACAGGGTCCTTTCTCTATATCAGAATATCAGATAATACAATAACACTCACAGCCCCCCTCAAACTCAAGAAGAAGATTTTTAAGAAGAAAAATTCTTCACATTGAGTTTGGAACGTGGAAGATAGAGGTTTCGTCAAGGCATCTGCCCACTGATCAAGAGCAGGAACATTAGAGACCTGCAGCTATTTCAAAAAAATCTTTTCGTGAACAAAGAACACATTTATTTTCATGTGTTTGGTTATGTCGTGAAAAACAGGGTTATGTGCAATGGAAACTGCAGTCTGGTTGTCACAGTATAGTACAGAAGAGCTGAAGGGAACTTGAAGCTTAGCGAGTAATTTAGAAATCCATAAGAGTTCAGCAAAAGTCTGGGCTAAACTTTTGTATTCAGCTTAAGTACTTGAGCAGCAATAATTTGTTGTTTCCGAGACCACTAGGAAATTAAATTTGGTCCTAGAAAAATAGCTGCACCAAATGTAGATCTTCGATCATCAATATCACATGCCCAATCAGCATCACAAAAGGCTCGCAGAGGTACAGGAGAACTAAAGGATGCTAGCTGAAAATGTGAACCATAGAACAATATGGCCTTCAAGTAGCGTAAAATGTGTTTAACCACATTCCAAAGCGAGTCAAGAGGTTGTGCCAAAACTTAAAGACTTTGTTGACATCAAAGCTAATCTCAGGCCTCGTTAGTTACATAGCATACTGCAACGCCCCCACCACAAATCGATACAAAGTAGTATCTCCAAATAGGTCTGCACCATGTTTAGAAAACTTACAGTTAGAGACCATTGGAGTAGATATAATGTGAGCTTCGGTCTGATGAGTTTTATGAAACAAATCTCGAAGATACTTAGTTTGAGTCATCACAACTTAGTTGTCAAGTAAATGTCTGATTTCCAAACCAGGAAAATACTCTAGTTGACCAAGCTGTTTTAAAGAGAATGTGGCATTGAGACTGGACGTAACATGGTAAATGAGAGAAACTGAACGAAAGGATTTTGATATTTTGACTTAACACTCTGTAGACAGAGGTATTTATAGAAATACAAGAGAGATGACAGTTGTACATAACACGTGTCCAATGCCATACTTAAGAAAAATACAAAAGAATATAAAATGAATTTGAGAAAGTGTTTCCCTCTCTTAGGATCTCATATTTATAATGTGAGATTTCAGGTAGAATGAATAAGAGGGAAGAGAAGAGATACAATGAATAATGGAAGTGTTGAATATAGAGAAAATAGGATTTGAGATTAATCTCCCTTATGTAGAAAATACACATAGGGACTGTATTTATAATAAAGAAAATATGGGTTAAGCCCAAAATACATATGAAGACTAATAACAGTAAAAACAGAAAATAAGATATTAATGATATCTTAACAGGAAGAAAAGAGAATAAGAGAGGTTATATGTAGAAACTAGGTACAACACAACATACACCAACCTTTAGAGAAAATCTATTTAAGATGACTCATTATACCACTCCCTCTCAAAGTTCTCTCAAAGATTTTGTTAACACATCTATAAGTTGATAATTTCATCTAGCAAAATATAGCAGTTTTGTTTGGACAACAAATTTCACCGAATATAATGCCATTTCTATGTATTTAGTCTTCTCATGGAACACTGAATTAGAGGTAATGAGGACCATTTCTATGGAACACTGGATTGGAAGTAATGTGGAGAGCATCTTAGATCTCATAATTTATCTTCACTTGCTAAATTACAAAAATACAGTTGTTGGAGGAATTGTTTTACTGATATAAGCTCACAAGTGAGATGTCATTACCCTATGCTCAGGTTGACTAGTTGATCAAACGACTACATTATGTCTCCTACTCTTCCAAGAAATAATATTTACTCCAGAAAAAAACAAAATATACTATGGTAGAACGTGTACATAGAATAAGCTACCCCATTAGCATCACAATATCCAAAGATTTGGAATATTCACTTTATCTTCACAAAGAAGACCTTGTCCAGGAGCCCTTTTAGGAAACTTTGGAATACAAATGACAACATTCCAACGATCAATACAAGGATTTTGAATGAACTGACCCACAACACCAACTGCAAAAGACAAATTTAGTCTAGTAAGGGTAAGATAAATAAGTTTTCCAACCAGTCTTCTATATCTTTCTGGATCAGAGAAAGTTTATCCCTATTCTACAATTAATTTCTGAGTTGGATCCATAGAACAATCCACTAGATCCATAGAACGTCAAAAGAATATATCCTTGAGAAATTATAACTCCTTCCTTTGATTGGGCTACTTCAGTAACAAAAGATATTTCAGACTTCAAATATCATTGGTCAAAAAATGATTTGGAAGGTGTTGCTTTAATTGAGACATTCTAGCAACATCATTCCTTATAACGACTATATCGTCAACTACTTGTCATTGCTTCAGATCATAGAGAGAGCAATGCAGTTTACAAACCAGACAAGAACTAGAGCCTTCAAACCTCGCTAGTATATGCTCTGATAGCATATTAGGAAGTGATTTTAAGCCTAATTCATCCTCACAAAACTAGCTTATAAGGTGAGAATTACCCCCTCTTATGTGCATTGTGAGTTGGCCTTATTTTTAATCAATGTGAAATCTACACACTCACTCACGCTAAGGATTAGACATCTCAAGCTAGGGACTAGATATTTATGGATGGTCTAATAGCAGAAAAAAGCCATTAACTGACTGAAAGTGGAAAGAAGTTAATCTTCCTTTGGGTCATAAACTTACCTATGTGTTAGGACCTCCAACACTTAATTTTTCTAGTGGAAACTTATTTGTCGTCTAAATAGATTAAAACAATGAATCCAGTACTAAACTTAATTCTCATAATAAATGTGTAAGTACTTTGTCTTTTAAATCACATCTTAATATATCGTATTACTTTTATCCTTACCTAAACGTTATAATATCAACAATTATTATCTTTCATAATATTATTTATATAAAAAGGTGTAAGGAAAACAGTTTTTATAATATGCTGGGAATGCAATTCTACTTTGGTCTGTTTAGCTATTACATCCCTTTCTATTGTTCCTAGGAGACTTAGGGGAAGATGGCGTAAAAATGTCTCCAGTTGTGTAAATCCATGGATATTAAAGTTTCTTATATTTTATGCGAAGGTAGTCACAGTGCAGATAAGTTGACAGCTTTAGTTCTGGAAACAGAGAACCTTAGAGTTTTTTCAAAATAAGATTCTTCTTCCTATGTTCAGATTTGTATAGGGTTTCTTGGCATTCTGTTTTTTGATTTGTTTTTCTTCCCATATTCAGAATTGTATAGGCTTTGTAGGAAGTCATTTCATCTGTTTTACATGAGTTTGGTTTGGTCCTCTCATGTTTTTTGTTTCCTCTTTTTTTTTTTCTTTAAGAAATTTTCATGTGATGACAAATGATAAATGTCTTTTGGGAGGTTAGTATAGTTGAGATGTC
>Ga0209389_1000366_pt1 | contig 27108 bp, 22 predicted proteins | sample CowpearedBW_FD_187526 | JGI IMG/M metagenome (GOLD analysis project Ga0209389, IMG submission 187526) | Root nodule microbial communities of legume samples collected from California, USA - Cow pea red BW (SPAdes) (version 2) | ecosystem: Host-associated > Plants > Roots > Nodule | place: USA... | reverse complement strand
TGTGTGTGTGTGTGTATATATATATATATATATATATATATATTAATATACATATCATAAAATTCATGAATATTTGTCAACTATGTTTTGTATTGATCTTCGGGTGCATATTTGATTATGGTTGATAATTACTTTCATTTTGTGTATCTTGAATACCAATGCGAAATGCTGGAAAAATTTTGTGAACTTTAAGATATGCTTTAGGGTTTAGGGTTTAGGGTTTGTGATCATTTCTTGAGAAGTTATACAATATGGAGATGGCATAGCGAATTAATAGACTTTCCAACTATTTCCCAAACTGAACATGTTGTCAATTCCACCATGGAAGAGCTACTGGAATCTTGTTGACCTAAAGTCTCACGATTGCCACCTCTTAATTCAACAATTGTTACTTGTAGTTATTCGTGGAATTTTACCCAAAAAGGTTAGACAAACTATAACTCATTTGTGTGCATTTTTCTCTTTAATTTGTGGCAAAGTCATTAATCCTATAAAGTTAAATGAACTTCAAGAAGACATTGTTATCATCTTGTGTCAGTTGGAGATGTTTTCCCATCCATCATTATTTGACATCATCGTACATTTACTTGTTCATTTGGCAAGAGAAATAAAGTTTTGTGGACCAGTATACTTAAGATGGATGTATTCCATTGAACATTACATGAAGGTTTTGAAAAGGTACGTGAAAAATCAATATCGTTTAGAAACTTTAATGATTGAAAGGTATATTGCTAAATAAAGTATCGAGTTTTGTTCAGATTACATGACAAAAACAACACCGATAGGAGTTCCTCATAGGTCATGGTTGAACATGTGTTTCATAAGTAAGAGCATCCGAGGTGTGAATTTGGTTAGAAAAGATCGCGAAGATTTGTTGCAAGCACACTTATACATATTGAACAACACAAATGAGGTGATCCCTTACTTATCTGCACACAAAGCCATTGTGAAAGAGAACAATCCAAGACAATTAGAGAAATGACAATTGATGAAGCATAATAGAACATTCATGCCTTGGTTTAAATCTGAGGTTTTGAAAGATTCGCAATCTTCTGAGACTTTGATGTGGTTAGCTAATGTGTTGAAATTTGATGTCATCTATTGTACAAGTTATGAAATTAATAACTACACATTCTATATGAAGTCTTTGGATGATAAAAGCACAGTACAAAATAGTGGAGTCAATCTTGAAGCTCAGTCATTACAATTTTCTACATCTAAAGATCAACATCATGTATTTGGTTTAATGACATACTATGGCATAATACAAGAAATATGGGAGGTTGATTATATTATGTTTACTATTCCACTATTCAAATGTAAATGTGCTGACAATAAGAGTGTTGTCAAAATGAATAAATTAGGAATGACTCTAGTTGATTTTCGAAAGGTGGGTCATCCAAACGAGCCATTTATCATGGCACAACAAGCATCTCAGGTTTTTTATGTTAAAGATCCTATGTCTGAACATTGGTTTATCACTCTTCATGCAAAAAATAAATAAATTGATGTGTATGAAAAGAATCTGAGCAATCTTAATATTGTTGACACCCACCCATTTAAAAGAACGATAAATTTCGATGAAGTCCATTTAGTTGATGATGTACATGCAATTCGAGAAGATCACAATGAGGGAATATACATATGACCAATCCATAACTTTATGTATGAATTTCACATTCTTGTAAAAATTTACGTGTTTTCTTAAATAATGTTTTATATGTGATTTTATATGTTGGTTATTAATGTTTTGCGATATTTTTTTTTCACGGATATATGGCTGAACATCATATTTCATTAGAGTATGAAGGGCCCACTAAGAGACCCAACAAAGGAGCAACTGGGTTAAGACAAATCTTAATTAGAAGAGCTAATGGTGAGAAAACACTTGTTGATATTGATGTAAACACTTGTAAAGCTACATGTCCTTATGCGGACATCTTCAAAATCTATTTAGGACTATTGGCATGAAACAAAATATCAATCCTTACTCAATCTTTTGATCACGTGACTGAAGTTGAATGGAACATAATATGGCAGGATTTATTGGTAACTAATATTAATGTATTGAATTTATAGTTTGATTTTATTGATAATTTATTAAATATTATTTTTGTGATTTTCTATATTGTAGATAACATTTCATATTCCGAATGTGGCGATGCTTAAACATAAATGTTTGTCATCGGTGGCTAAGAAATATCTTGGATTTAAGACCAAGTTGACATCTAGGTATAATCTTTGGATAGAGATGTCAAAATGGGTTTCGACCCATGAGCCAACCCGGCTCACCACGAGTTTGAGCTGGGTTGGGTTGACAAAAAATTAGTTTTCTCAAAAGTGGTTTGAACTCAACCCGACTCACTTAACTCATGGGTTAAATGGGTTGAAGGTGGGTTGATCCACTTAACCCACACATCTTTTTTTACCTTTTTTTGGTTTTTTTTAATAATTATTTACTACTCCTAATTATACAGGTTCACAATTTCATATTTTTAAATTCTAGAATATTGCTTAATAATATTTGAATAGTTTGAATGTTTAATTAATTTGATTGTCAAGTTATATATGTGATACTTTAATCTTTAACTATAATCTTCATAGTAAATTACTCAAACGACCGTCTTATAAACAAAGTTTTCTAAATTAGCATGACAAAAATGTGTAGTTGTTTTTTATTTAGATTTTGTTGAATAGCATGACAAAAAATGTGAAATATTGGCGATGTTTTCTTAGATTATATGAATACTTTCTTGGAAACAATTCATCATATATTGGTGGTGAGCATGATGAAGACATTGGTTCTTTTTATTGTGATTGTAATCTCATTGGTTGCTTAAAAAATTATTTAAATATTTAAATACTTAAAAATAAATAAATAATTCTTTTTTGTGGTTGGTGAGCCAACCCACTTAACTCACCAACACGTGGTGGGTTGAGCTGAGTTGCAAAATTTTTGGCTCACCATAAAGTGAGTTGGGTTGGGTTCACTCATTTTCAACTTGGCTCATGGTGAGTCAACCCGTGTGAGCCGGGTTGCCTCACTTTGGCATGTCTATCTTTGGAGCTAAAAACAATGAAAATTCTTGTTTCAAATGTAGTCAGTTTGTTGAGCTTCAAACATCTGAGGGATGACAAGTATGTTTATTTGAAATCATCAATTGTTTTGAACTAATTGATAAAGTTAATTTTTTGTTACTGGAAAAGAGATAAGTGCTCAAAATAAACATCCACATATATTGTCTCAGGGTGGGTATTGAAAAATTGAAGAGAAGATAATGATAAAAAAGAAAAAATCTAGGCCCTCGCCTCCTGAAGGTGAAGTTCCAGAGCTTCCTTCACCACCATCCCTCTACGAAAAGTGAAAGTTAACCCGTCTACACACATTGGGCACCTATACTCCTGACACTGCATAAGAAATCCCTAAAAAAATTCTAAGATATTACTTTTCTTTAAATAGATATGTCATGTATAAGTCTTTTATTATTCTATGATTTTCTATAACTTTTCTTTGTTACATTGTAGGACTGGTTGGTTGAGGAGAGCTCCTAAGGAAGTTTCACTCCAGAAGGTCATCATCATATACTTGTTGCTGCAACTGGACGACCTGAGCACCCTGGATATGTGTGTGGTGATGGATTAGAAGTCAGGATATGCCAATATTTTGGTTGTTAGTTTTGAAATGGTGATTTAAGCCAAGAAGGTGGGTTGAATTGGTTGTTTAAATTTTTTTTGAAAGCATAAAACCCCTTTCAATTGAATCAAATAGACTAGAGAATTAGAATGTTAAAGTTATAGATCAGTACACTTTCAATCGGTCAAAAAATAAAACAACAACTAGTTTGTTCTTGAGCTATGAAACAATCAATTAAAATTTCAAATCAGTTGGCTAAAATACTGGGAATTTATGCAAAATGCAGAATTCGCAGATTTAACTCAAACAACAAACTTTTACCTACAAGACTTGTTCCAATCAATATTTTTAACAAGTATACAGCCTCAGATTATAGAAGAACGCATTAAAGCATAATAAAGAGTGGATTCCTTGGTTTTCTTGAGTTTTTAGAGTGATTCAAAGTGATTGAGATGAGGGAAAGAGAATTGCACAATTGTTTTTATACTGGTTCACTCAATCACTAAGCATGGTTTCCACTATATTCAAAAGTTTTACAAATCACACACCAAGATTACAATTTTGAAAAAGAAACTCACAAGATTTTTGACTCACAAAAATCTAGACTTACACCCGGTAACATCACGGTAGGATATTACTTAAAAATAAATAAATTAACAAGACAGAAAAAAACGCGGGAAAATTTTAAAACTTTAAACATTCATAGTCTAAAATATTCCAAAATCCACCTTTACAATATAAAGAACAAGAAAATAGTAAAATTCGATAATTCAAATTACATGAAAATTAAATAAAAGATTTTACAAAATTCCCATGCCACTGGTCCCCACTCTCCGCCACTATGCAGCACCTGGCTCACCTGAAACATCATCTGCTCCTGGATAACAAGTTATCCGATCATCCCCACACACAAAGAGATAGGGTGAACTATGCACATAGGTATAAAATAAACATGAATTTCACCCACCCGATAAATCACAATTATTTAATCATTATGAGTTCATGCATGTACACTAAAACTTAGGACTTCCTGTGCTTCCATGACCCTCCTCGCTCGTGGTCCACCTACAAGCCTATCCCGCTTGTAGTCCATCTTCACGGACTCTCACGCCCGTTCACTGAACTCCTCGCTCGGACCCGGACACACATACCTGCCTTTCCTACTATGAACTCACTCGCTCATAGCATTCTCAAGTTGAGCATGAGATGAAATCCCTCGCTTACTCATCCCAACGAGAGTACCTCCGGTGATCTAATCTGTTCACATTCCGCATGCGGTGCACCCATCACGAACTCCTCGCTCGCGACTTAAACCAAGCACATCCCAAATCCTATGGACTTAGTCCTTCAAGCCCAACCACCCCAAACATGGGTACACCCCCTATAATTAATAAAACATCAAGCAAAACAGCTCAAACAACACATAAACAAACATGGTTTCCCCATATTCTCGCCTAAGCCATGGGTCTTCGCCCAGGTTGGTCCATCAGCCTCGCTTAAGCTACCCCACCTCGCTTAAGCGAGTGTGAAACAATGGCTTCCCCACATCATCTCGCTTAGGCGAGCTCTTCTCGCCTGAGCGAGACTTGGTTCGCTCAAACACACACAACTCCTCGCCTGGACGAGGATTCACGCTTAACACACACAGGTCTTTTCGCAGCCTCGCTTCGGCGAGCCATTCTCGCCTAAGCGAGATAACCTGTCGCTCAACACTGCTCTGGTCGCTTAAGCGAGAAACGCGAACCAATACCACGAACGAGATTCTGCAACTCTCGCTTAGGCGAGATGGACTCGCTTGGGCGAAACTTGCAAAGTTTCATCTCTGTTCACGCACACAATTCGTTAAACCATGACCAGAATACAGTTTACTCACTCCCATTCAATCTCAATCAACAACCAAACTATGGAAACATGTATTTTATCTTATTGAAATAACAATGCTCGAAAATTAACCAACTATAGCCATTTAGTACCAAAATCCCTCATTCTCGTCTCATAAGGCATAATAAAAGATTTGTACACAGTACCAATCAACACAATTCTCAGTCTGATAACACGTAGCACGAAATTTCCATCATACAGAAACCAATTGAGAAATCCAAAACGAAAAATCACAGCACATTTAGTTTAGCACACACATGGACAACTTCCCCTAACCTGGAATCCTTGATTAAAAAATTTGGGAAGGAGTGTTCCTTTGCTCACCAAGCTTTTGCCTCAAGCTTTCCCTAATTCAGCCCCTTGTGCACCCAAAACACCACTCACCCTCTCAATTCGTTGTCCTCTCACAATAAAATCACTATACTGCAGAAAAAAGCCCTTCCTCTCACATAGAATTTGCCTTTTATATGTGTCTTAAAGAGGGTTTTAAGTGCTAAACGAAAAAATATACTTTATGGTGTTTTTAATTTCCAATTAAGGGTAATTACTTAGTGGTTTAATACTGTTTTTCCAGCCTTTTGGCTGCTCCTCATTCTAGTTTTACCTTTGCCCTTTCACCTCCACTCCAAGCTAGAATTAGCAAAAATAAAGCCTACTTTATGTCCATCAAGGTTTAAACCCGTGACCCTCCACTCGTAAGGCCAAAGCACAACCATTGTACCAATTTAGATTTAGTGATAACTATTATAATCCTATGATTATAATATCACTCACTAGTCACAAATATATTATCAAAATAATAAGAATAATCCAAACAACACATAAAAGACATACATAGGACTCAAACCCAAGTCCTTTCACACAAACCAAGTATTCTCAACCACTTGAGCTAGTACTTTTCCACTTCATACCATTTAACATTTAATGACATCAAAGTTCCCTCCACCCGCATTTATTAATTAATTAATTAATTATTTAATTAATTAATTTCCACGGGTCTTACACACCGTGCAAGAATCACACTTACAGACTTGAAATCACAAGGCAAAACAACCAGAGGCACAAGAACATCCAAACCTAATGATGGCTCTCCCTAGCCAACCATACATGTGTTCTTCAAGCTACTCATAAGCCAAAATGCCGCTAAGATCAACCAAGATTTTCAATCAGCACGCTGCAGATGTGTATTGTAGAGAGAGAGTTTTCTGGAGAAGAATGACAAGTTTTCATGCTCTAAAACTCAGAATTACACCTCTACTCTAAAAAACACAACATATATACTCTGGTTTAAATGAAATAAGTCGTTTTAATTTTTCGTACAGTTAGTTGATTTCACTCGACTTAAGTGAAATCAGTCGATTGAAAAATAATTAAACTAATTAAAAACATTCATACCAGAAACTATAAACTACAGGACTTTTAACCAGTTGAAACCCATTTTAAGAAATTAAAAGAGACACACTAAGACTAACAAGACATATAACCTATGTCATGTAGCCTACATCAATATGATATAACATCTAATAATTACAATTAATATATTATTCCTAGATTTAACAGACTAAAAACATAATCTTCAAGTGGATCTTCATCAATCTACATCAAACATATGTGATACTGATGCACTAGGCTTTATCAATTCTTTGCTTCAAGATTTCTTGTGCCAAAATTGGTGTCTCCTCTCATCAATCTTCATGAAGAAAGACTAACAAGAATTCACTAAAAAGGTGACTGAAAACGTTATGGCCTAGTTCCAATAACAATTTGAGAGTTATATCCTCCGTCCGCATTAATCTCCTCCACCAGAATAATTTGTGCCTCCCATGGGTAAAATTAACAATCTTTTTTTTTTTGTAAGTTACGAATTAAATAACATTAATAAAACATTGACTCTGCCAGGTACAAGCGGAAAGGGGAGTTCTTATGTTCCAACCATACGAGGGGATGACATGGATGACACTCATCCATGTTAGCTATATATTTGGGATGGTACAATAAAGACACTATGGCTCGTGGAAAAGCATTTCAGGAAGCCACAATTCTTCATGGTATGGAGTTAACGGAGGATGAGGTTATCTTCACGGTGGAGGAGGTTCCCATGCCATTTGTTTTAACAGACATTCCAATGTTTCCTCGCCTGGCCTAGAGATTTGGTTGATTCTAATTATCATCCCCAGTAAAAAAATCCTTAAACAAAGAAGATTTCTCTCTCTTTGAACGATCCTCTTGGTGCATTACACCAACTTGTTGAAATCATCATTAATAAGTTGATGTAGGTTCCCTGTGATTCTAATATTTTTGGGAGAAACCTTGAGATCCCACTTTACTTGCATAAACAAGATTTCTTGGAGTTTGCATCGGGACAAGAGGAACTAAATATTACTATTATTTAGTTATGGATTTTGTAAGCCTTTCATTTATTACCGTTATTTGATTTATTTATCTATTCACTTGTATCAAATCAATTTTGTGTTTAGGTATATGTGTGGTGTCATTGAAAATACGGGGCTGAATGATGTATATGGGTTTATTGACCTCCAACTCACTCATGAAGGCAACAAGTTTGATGACACCCATGTAACCAAATACTTTCAACGGAGAAAAGAAATTTATTTTGTACCTTATAATGTTGGGTAAGTCATCTTTTTTAACTTGTGAATATAATCTATCATTTTAATGCATAGCAATGAACTTATTTTCTTCTCAGACGTCATTGACAACTACTTATGGTTTCATTGAGGGAGAACCTTCTTGTGTGGTTTTGCACCTTGCACCACCCTCCCCCAACCATCTTAGACAAGTAATAGATTGGTAAGAACCTCAATGTCAATCTTATGAATATTCTTTGTTATATAAAAGTATCCTAACACATTCCCTTTATCATAGTTCAATTGTTGGACACAACATGTTGTTAAGGAGATCAAAGGTTAAGGAAAAAGATCTTGCATTGTTGTCCACGTTTGGTATTTTTATCCATATATTTATAGTTGTTTGATTGGGTTTTCTTCCTTAATTATTTATAATGGTGTTCATATATTGTATTGTAATAAACAAACTGACTCTTATGAGTGAGGTTACTATGTAATGCAATGGATGACAACCATTATGCGTGCTCGTATTACAACTAGTTAGGAATCAATAATATATATTTTAATTGAATTAAATACTTTACAACATTGTCTTTCTATATAATAATTGAAGTTAATGCCTTATTTTGCAGACATTCAAGAGTACTACACCAATACCCACGAGGTTCATAAAGTTTGGTAGGATAGCTTGTGGCAAATTAATAATTCAAATGTATAATAGTATTATAACTAGGATATTCACTTGTTTTAACTAAAGACTTTTTGATGTATTTAGACATTGGATGATGTTAGGTTTCATAAAATGTATTGTCTTGTTTCTGTTCTGGTCTAGTTTGCTAAAAATATACAAGTTAAAAAATTTGGGAATAACCTAAAACATAAAATTATTTAAAAAAAAAAGTGCATATGGTCCCAGTTACTACACCAACTGAAGCAGAAACACACATAGGACTCGGTTGTGGTGTGAATTGAGGCCAAAAGTTGGGACATATGGCTTCTGTTATACCTAAACCGAAGCCAAAAGCCAAGTGTATTCCAAAAGTAGTTATTTAATTCTAGACTATATGACTTTGGTTATCTGTGGAATCAAGGTAGAATTGGTTGGGACCCGAGGTCAAAATTTGTCTTATTTTTACCTCTCCCCAATATGCCTTGGTTCTGGAACTAAAGCAAAATTGCAAAGGGTCAAAGCAAAGGCACTGGTAATCGATCGAGAAAAGGCTTATCGAAGCAAAGGCACCACTATGTAAACTTAATGGGTGTTAAACGCTTAAGATGTGTGAACTCCAAAATCGTTAAAAGGTAGTTTTAAGGACAATTATAGGTTTATTAGGCATGTAACTTGTTAAAATTTCAAATTCAAAATCTTGCAACTGTCGAGAGAAGGTTACAAAATATAAAAAAGGTTTATTTTGCAGTTTATAAGGGTTACAAATTGTGGAACAATACATACAAGACAAATGGCTAACCTAGTGTTGGTTGTTGCAATTGGGGTCACCGCTTTCATTGATTTATGTTACAAGTTTCTTTATTTTTCGTGGTAATTTCTTTCTTGCAATTTACTTTGGTGTTCTTTTCATTTTACTGCCCTTTGTGTAATTCTCATATCACCACGCGTTGTATTTTTATATTTTACCACTTTTACCTTAGACTTCATCCATTGTTACTGGAAAAACAAAAGGAAATAAAAATATGAATTCTATTATGAATGAAATTTTCATTGAAGTACAAGTAAAAAGAAGATTGAATTCATTAGTTAACGAAATAAGGACTTTTACAACAAATTATTTTTCTTTGTTGATTCTTAAACATAAGACACCCTTATTAGATTGAAAAACAAGTGTTTTCTAGGTCCATAAGAAAAGAACTCACATTTATGCGATTTAAGTCTAAATAAAGTTGAGACATCAATCAAAACTAAACCTTCAAGAAACACTTCCTTAGAAGATAGAGGCATAATCTAAGTCAAAATCTTATTTCATAAATATTTATACGCTTATTCTATATACTTAGGAATGTTCATTTCTTATGTTTGACCAAAAAGGCGTGTTTTGAAGCTTATGTCACATTATTTATATCTTGAAACTCGTGTTAAAGTTGTTTTGCTTCATCAATTTGTATTGGGATTAACTATATGCTATGCATTTTGGATTTATATGGATAAAAACATATGCCACTTAATATATTTTTCTCCTCAACCAATTATTATGTTATTTTGACATTATTTAAAAAATAGGCTATTTCGACATTTTTAGTGTCAGTTTTGGACTGCAAAATCTATAACCTTCTTTGGCACGACATCGAATAACAGGACGATTAGGGTTTTCTGTCTTAAATGACCCTTCTGCATAAGAGTGTTATGGTCCTGTTAAAAGGAAATGCCAAAAACCAATAGAAAGTAATCCTCTCTGTTATTAACCTTCCGAAATACAAACACCGAAGCAAAAAATACAATTAAGAAAATTCCAAAGTCGGAGACGTTGGCCAGAGAGTACGAAAGAAAAGAACAGACAAAATTTTCCCACACCCCTCCTATCATGCACCAATCATTTTATGCCCTTTTCTTCCTCAGATTCGCTCAGCTTCCATGTTTTGCATTTCTCTCTCTTGTTGCGCCTCAATTCTGTTACCTCATCTTTCGGATCATTGGCCACGTGGCTGGGCCCATCCACACCCATAACAATGCCCCTTCATTAAAATTGACCTTGTCCTCAAGGTTCCTCAAGGTCAAACTGAGGAAATTGAAATTTTAGTTGGGCGACAGATTCCCAAGTGCTGTCAGACGCATCTAGATGGGACCATTGGACATGGACTTGATCAACCCAGCTTCCTTGTTGTTGGATACGCCGGGAATCTAAAATAGCCATTGGAACAGGTACAAAAGCATTAACTATGGCTGCTAACGGAAGGGGATAATACTGTTGGTGACCAGTACCGATGCATTTCTTCAGAATTGACACATGAAAAACAGAATGAATGCGAGCAGAAGGAGGCAATAGGAGGTGGTACATAACAGTCCCAATCCGTTCAATGACAGGAAAAGGTCCAAAATAGCAAAGCCCAAGTTTCTGGTGATGGTGTTCGCGCAACGTAACTTGTCGATATGGTTGAAGCTTGACATAGACCATGTCACCCAACTGAAATTCAACATTGGCACGCTTGCGATCAACAATCTGTTTCATACGATTTTGTGCTCGGGCAAGATTGATCTTAAAGGTTGATAATACGACATCACGTTGTTGAAGGAGCTGTTCCACATCAGCTGGAATAGTGGCGATAGGGTCTCTAAATAGCACTAGAGGAAGCCGCCCGTAAACAACCTGAAAAGGAGAGAACCCTGCAACAGTTTGGTAAGATGTGTTATACCAATACTCAGCCCATGGAACAAATTGGAGCCAATTACGAGGTCGCTCGAAAATGAAACAGCGAAGGTACATCTCAATACAGCGATTGAGAGCTTCCTATTGGCCATCCGTCTGCGGATGGTACGCTGTACTCATGGCTAAAGTGGTGCCCTGACTTTTGAATAATTGTTGCAAAAAATGACTCATAAATTTTTTGTCATAATCAGACACAATGGTCTTAGGTGTCCCATGTAATTTAACATGTTAGATGAACTGCCCTACGACTGATGCACTCGTAAAATGAGTTTTTAAAGGAATGAGATGAGCATATTTTGATAATCTGTCAATGAACACAAGAAAAACTGTGTAACCGTGCACCGGAGGAAGTCCGGTGATGAAATCCATAGCAACATCTTCCCAAATGTTTTGCGGAATGGGCAAGGGATGCAAAGGTCCAGCAGGTAGGGAATGAGAAATCTTGGCCTGTTGACAACTTGACAATGTCGCACATAATTTTTAATGTGATGTTGCATTCTATGCCAAAAAAATTGCATAATCAATCGTTGATAAGTGCTGAGGTACCCGACATGACCACCCACGGGAGAATCATGAAACTCCTTCATAATTGTTGCAATTAGAGGAGAGTTAGTAGGAACCACCAAACGATCTTTCCAATACAAAAGGCCATGATATTCTCGATAAAAGGGATTTGACTCGCCATTTCACAAAGCAAGGAGAATGGAACTATATTCGGGGTCCTGAAGCAATTCAGCCCTCAAAGTATTGAGGAAGTCACAATGTTGAACTGATAAAGCAAAATAGTCCAATCTGGATAAGGCATCAACACCAGAATTTTGTGGGCCAGGTTTGTATTCAATGACAAAGTCATAACCCATGAGTTTATGCATCCATTGCTGTTGTTCGGGCGTTTGCAGAACCTGGTCCATGAGAGAGCACAAGCTTTTATGGTCTGTTTTAATAACAAAACGATGTTCGAGCAAATAATGGCAAAATTTAGCCACCGCCTCCGTAATGGCTAACATTTCTCGTACATAACCAGACTTAGCTTGTAACCGAGGTGACAATTTCTTAGAGAAGAAGGCAATGGGATGACCCTGTTGTCCCAAAATAGCTCCGATAACGGTTCCAGAAGCATCTGTTTCCAACTCGAACGGTATAGAAAAATTGGGCAGAACAAGAACTGGAGCCTTAGTGAGAGCTGCTTTTAAATCTTGGAAGGCTGATTGAGCCTGTTCAGACCACTCAAAAGCATTTTTTTTTAAAAGGTCATGCAACGGAGAGGCCAAGGCGACATATCCTTTCACGAACCGACGATAGTAACCGGTGAGGCCCAAAAATCCACGAAGTTGCTTGATATTAGAAGGAACAAGCCACTGAAGCACGACAACGACTTTATCTGAATCCATAGAAACACCTATAGAAGAAATCATGTGACCCAAGTACGCGATTTGCTTTGTTCCGAAAGCACATTTATGCAATTTAACGTGTAATTGATGTTCCTGCAATATAGACAACACTTTCTCCAAATGCAACAAATGGTCACGCCAAGAAGCACTATAAATCAAAATGTCATCAAAGAAAACTAACACGAATTGGCGTAGAATAGTTAGAAAAATGTGATTCATCGGCTTAAAAGGAAGTCGGTGCATTGGTCAAGCCAAACGGCATAACCAACCATTCGTAATGGCCTTGGTGGGTGCGAAAGGTTGTCTTATAGCGATCAACGGGCTTCACCAACAATTGGTGGTATCCTGAACGAAGATCCAGTTTAGAGAAAAATTGAGAACCATGTAATCAGTGCAAAATCGCCATGAACCATCTTTCTTCTTCACCAAAATGATAGGTGATGAGAATGGACTAGTGTTGGGTTGGATTAAGCCATCGTGCAAGAGCTCCTGAACAGTTTTTTCAATCTCTGTTTTGTAACTGAAGGGATACCGATAAGGATGGACCTTAACCGGAGCTGTACCTGGTAGGAGAGGGATGGCGTGATCATGACTCCGAACCGGTGGTAACCCTTGAGGTTTGCGAAAAACAAAAGCAAATTTATGAAGAACACCCAATAAGTCCATAAGAAGACGAGGACAAAATAGGACAAAAGGATCCTCTAACGATGCAGGCGGTGGTTGGGAATGCAGGGTGAAAACTTCTGAAATAGCATTTGTATGTTGTAATCGACGCAAATGATGAAATTGGACTTGCAGGGCAGAAGGACGAACCTTCGGATCACCCTTGAGGGTCACAAAAGAAGGACCATCATAAAATTTAATCGTCAATTGGTTATAATCCGCAACGTGTGGCCCCAATGTTGTCAACCAAGATGCTCATACGATGATTTCTACACCAGAAACAGGTAACAGGTACGCCGAGAGGTGAATAGTATGACCTTGGATGGTAAGAGGAATGTCGCGGACACAACCCTCACACGTCAAGTAGTGGTCGTTACCAACTAGGACCTTAAACTCTGGTGCACATTTGATCGGAAGCTCCAAACACATAACAAGTCGGGGTTGAATAAAATTATCGGACGAGCCTCTATCCAAAAGGACCTTGACGACATGACCCCGAATTGACCCTTGGAATCGAAGGGTTGTAAGCCCATTTGCACCGTGCAAAGCATCATGGGAGAGGTGATGGTATTCAGCTAGGGCTTCTTCTTGCATAGGTAACCTGCTCTCATCCATAAGAGAGGCCTTGGAATCAGGGGGTGGCTCATCATCATGGCAAAGAAACAGGTATTGTCAATTTGGGCAACGATGGTTAGGGGTGAATTTAGCATCACAAGTGTAGCGAAGGCCGTGTTCGCGACGTACTTGCATCTCTACTGGGGTAATGGTTTTGATGGAGGGTGACTTTGGTGGCACAGGAAGGGGCTGGAAGCAAACCGGTTAGAGAGGAAGGGTTGATAATGGGTTGGTGGTTTGGGCTAATGGAGGTGGGGTAACGATGGGTTTGGTGATTTGGGCTAAGGGAGGGGGAATAACGAGGCTTAGGGTGGTTCAAAAAGGAGATGAGTTTGGCATCATACAGTTTTGCTAATGCCACTGCATGCAACAAGGTAGGAGGGGACTGGACTAACACCTCTCGTTTAACTTCAGGCTTGAGTCCACTAATAAAGCAATCCAACAAAGCTTCATCGATGAGACCTTCCACACAAGTGGATAAGGACGCAAATGTTGTATAATAGTGGGAAATAGAATCCACTTGATGAAGCTTGAATAGGGTGGATCGTGGGGAATCAAATGGAGAAGGCCTAAAGTGCTTCTCCATCGCATTGGCTAAAGCTTGCCACGAAAGGAGAAGGTTGTTGTGCTGTAAGATCTGAAACCAGGGCCCTGCCTCTCCTTCCATATGGATCGCGACAATAGATAATCGTTGAGACTCTGGAGTTTGATAGAGGGCAAAGAATTTTTCTGCTCGAAACAACTAGTTCAAAGGCTCTGAACCATCAAAACGCGGAAAATCGAGTTTCATAGAGCAGAGAGGTGGACCGACAAAGTTTGCCACAGAACCAACGATACATATGTTCGAACGCACCAGCTTATCAAGATTTTAGGTAAGCTTGTCAAGGTACTTGGTAACCGAATCCATCGTGGACTTTAAACGATCCAGACGCGAAGGGTCGTTAGCTAGCATCATAGCATTAAGCTTTTGTTCTAGCTGGTCAAGACGCCCAGAACATAGCGTTTCCTGGAGGGCTCACACATCATCACTTAGATTCTTCAAGCGAGTGTTTTCAACCATCGGGAGGTCAATGAAAGCACCAAATGTTATGGTCCTGTTAAAAGAAAATGCCAAAAACCAATAGAAAGTAATCCTCTCTGATATTAATCTTCCAAAATACAAACATTAAAGCAAAAGATACAATTAAGAAAATTCCAAAAGTCGGAGACGTTGGCCAGAGAGTACGAAAAAAAGGAACAGACAAAATTTTCCCACACCCCTCCTGTCATGCACCAATCATTTTATGCCCTTTTCTTCGTCAGATTCCCTCAGCTTCCACGTTTTGCATTTCTGTCTCTTGATGCATCTCAATTTTGTTACCTCATCTTTCGGATCATTGGCCACGTGGTTGGGCCTATCCACACCCATAACAAAGAGCGTATATAGATCATTAACAAAAGTGCTCATCTCTCACATCATAAACCTATAATATATATAGATGGAAATATGTGTTGACGAAAAATAATATTATTATGAGAATTGAGGAAGTGTAGAGAAGTTAGAGAGTTTTATTACCCTTTAATTCTCGACCCATAGTTGAAGTGGGAAGGATGAAAACAAAAGCAAAAAGTAAGAAAGCAATGAGAATGGCCTTTATTGAAGTACCAAACACACTCTTCTTCTCATAGCTTCGCAAGAGGAAAAGAGTTTCATGGCTGCAAATGAGAAAGGCGAAAAAGAGAAGGAGAAAGGGTTGTCACAGGAGGAGAGAAACTCTAGGACAGAAGCAAAACATCGTGTAGCGCTGGGAGAGAAGACGTAAGGCAAGGTGAGAAAAACGAAAACTTTATTATATTTCTGTATTGTTGAAAAAATTACAATAAAGGGGGAAAATCGAGAGGGGTTTTTAGAAAAGGGAAAAGGAGGAACAACTAACCCTAGATTACTAATTTAACTAGTAATCAAACTAAGGGAAAAGGGAGAAACCCTAAGGGGTTAGGGTTTCAATGTCCTCCCCTCAAGCTGGATGGTGAATGCTCAACATTCTAAGCTTATGAACGTTGAGCTTAAAGTTGGTGCGGTGGAGAGCTTTCGTGAAGACGTCGGCGAGCTGGTCTTCAGAGCAGATGGGAAGAAGACGGAAGAGTTTATTCTGAAGCCGTTCACGAACCACATGACAGTCGATGTCGATAAGTTTCATTCGCTCGTGGAATTAAGTGTTTTGAGCGATATGTCGAGCTAACTGGTTATCACAGTAGAGAACTGGTGGTGGATGAAGCTGAGTGCAAAGATCACGAAGGATATAACTGATCCATTGGATTTCACAGGAAGTGGTGGCTAGGGCCATATACTCGGCTTTAGAGGATGATCTGGAAACAATGTTCTGTTTCTTTGACTTCCGAGATATGAGCGAATTTCCTAAGAAAACACAGTAACCAGTGATGCTACACCTGGTTTCAGGGCAAGTGGCCCAGTCGGAGTCACCGAAACCCTTAATTTGTAGGTCATTCTCTTTAGGAAAAAATAGTCCACGACCAGGAACAGCTTTAATGTATCTTAGGATATGTTGAGCAACTTGGTGATGATAAGTAGTGGGTGTCTGAACAAATTGACTAAGGAGATACACTGAGTAGTTGATATCAGGTCTAGAATTGGTGAGGTAAAGAAGTTTCCCTATCAGCCGTCTGTAGGACTCAACATTGCTTGGGGGATTGTTGGTGTCAAAGAGAGGTTTTATGCCACTCATGAGGGGAGTTTGGCAAGGTTTGATGTTGATCATTCCTGTTTCATTTAATATGTCCAAGGTATACTTCCTTTGGCACATATGGATCCCTTTTTTAGTTCTTGAGATTTCAAAACCCAGAAAGTATTTTAGTTTGCCCAAATCCTTGATTTTGAAAGTCTGATGCAACATACTCTTGGTTTTATTGATGATTTCCATAGAGTCCCCTACTAGAATAGTGTCATTTACATACACAAGTAGAGCAGTGAAAGTACTAGTGGTTTTATATGTAAAAAGGGAATAATCAGAATTAGATTGAACAAAACCAAGATTTAAGAGAAAAGAAGACAACTTAGCAAACCATTGTCGACTAGCTTACTTGAGGCCATACAAGGACTTGGTTAGGCAACAAACTTGACCTTGTTTGGTAAGTTTTAGTCCTGGTGGAGGTGTCATGTAGACCCCCTCATTTAGGTCACCATGCAAGAAGGCATTATCAACATCAAGTTGATATAAGTACCAGTCCCTTGCAGTAGGAAGTGCTAGAATGATCCTCATAGTCGTGAGCTTAGCCACAAGAGAGAAAGTGTCAAAGTAGTCCACTCCTTCAAGTTGAGAATATCCTTTTGCAACCAATCTAGCCTTGTTCCTTTCTATAGTTCCATCTGCATTATATTTGGTCTTGAAAACCCATTTGCACCCTATAGGCCTTTTTCCATCAGGAAGATCAGTGAGATACCAAGTCTTTTTGTTCTCCAAAGCTTGTATTTCTCTATTCATGGCATCCATCCATTTAATAATTTTATTGGCTTCTGTATAAGACTGCAGTTCATGATTGGCAGTGATAACAAGAGTGTAGTTGAGATGTTCCTTAGACAAATCATCATAAGATACAACAAAATTAATAGGATAAGCAATTTTATAGCTGTTTTTAAGTTGACTGGTATGTTTAGATTGGCAAGAATTATTAATAATAAAGGAACCATTAACCCGGTAATCTTTTAGGTATTGAGGAAGCTTTTTGTTCCTTGTGGATCTTCTCAGATTCTGAATGTCTTCTTCTGCCTCATTATGTTGATAGGTTATGCTGGTATTTTGATTGCCCTGACCATGAGCAGATTGGTTCTCAATCTGTGCAGGTTCAGTTTGTCCCTGATTAGAATCATTAATAATCTTGTCTTCAACAACATCAGTAATGCTTTCATCATCATCTTGATTTTCTTCTGCAGGATTGTTAAGATAGACATGGCCTTCCTTGTATTAATTCGAGAATCATTCAAAAAATTTAGATCTTGAGGTATAGTCTTCTCAGTAGTGTCATTATCCATAGAGTTGCAAGGAAAGATAGTTTCATAGAACAGAACATTTCTACTTATAAAAATCTCTCTGGTTTTTTAATCAAGAAGGATATACCCTTTTATTCCATTTTTGAACCCAATAAAAACAGACTTCCTTGCCCTAGGATCACGTTTACTCCTGTTAACATCAGAAGTAGAGGCAAAACTTAAACAACCAAAGGTTTTTAAATCAAGATAGGTAGGAGGTTTCTGGTAAAGAATTTCATAAGGAGATTTATCCTTTAAAACAGTATAAGGCATTCTATTTATTAGGTGAACAACATGGTTAACAACATAAGACCAGTAGCATTTAGGTAAATTGGATTGAAAAAGTAAACTTCTAGTAATATTTAAAACATGCTGATGTTTTCTTTCGACGACAGAGTTTTGTTGTGGAGTTCCCACACAACTCTTTTGATGAATAATGCCATATTTGTTATAGAGATCAATATACTCAAATTTTGGACCATTATCAGATCTTATGACCTTAATATCCTTCTTAAACTGATTTTTGATATAGATGACGAAATTTAACAAAAGATTTCTAGTTTCACCTTTAGAAGCATGAGAAAAATCCAAGTATGTTTAGAGTAATCATCTACCATAGTAAGAAAATATTTGTGTCCATGTATGGAAGGAATAGAAATAGGTCCCCATATGTCAACATGTATTAAATTAAAACAATCATCAGAATTAGTACTACTATTGGGGAAAGGCAGTTTGTGTTGCTTAGAATAATGGCAAATATCACATATGTTTGTACAAGAATTATGAACATAAGGAAAAATTCTACATATTTGTTTTAAAACATTATTACAAGGATGTCCCAGCCTGTAGTGCCAAACATTGATATTTTTCTTAGAGTAATTCACAATAGTATTAACGAAGGCATGATCTTGTAGAGGGGATGTATTTTCATCTAGGTAGTAAAGCCCATCTAAACTGCTAGCATGCCCAATCATCTTGGATGAATGGTTGTCCTGTATCTGACAGTGCTCACAAGAAAAAGTTAATTTGCAATTCAAATCCTTAATGAGAGTTTGAACAAATATTAGATTGAAAGAAAATTCAGGGATGTAAAGAACATTAAAAAGAACTAAAGAATCTGAAAATTTCTTAGTTTCAGCAAACTCAGCAACAACAGTGGAATTGTTAGGTAATTTCACAATAATGGGCTTGATTCTATAGAAAACAGAAAGTTGATTTAGGTCATAGGTTATATGGTTAGTGGCTCATGTATCAAGAATCCAAAGTTTACCTTGTTGATGTTTGTGGGTTGACGCATTATTGTTAAAGCTTTGGATGTGGCTAATAATGTGTTTTGACTCATCTTTGTCATCCAAAAGTTTCAGCACCCTTTGTATATGTTCAGCACTAAGGGAAGCGTTGACAGTACCTTCATCTGGGGCATGATCAGCAGATTTTTGAGACTCAAAACTGACATTAAGGTTGCACATCTGTTGTGTGCTTGTAGATTTATTGTTGGAAGAGTTTTTGTCCTGTTCTGTTCTTTGTTTATACCAAGGAGGATACCCATGCTTTGAATAGCATTCCTCTGCAGTGTGGTTCATCTTGTGGCAGTAGGTACATTGCTTTCCTTGATTAGGATTTCTGCCTCTGCCTCTTCCTTGTGTTCGAGATCCATTGCCTCTTCCCTGACCCCTCCAAGAACCTTGTTTTTGGCTTCTATAATTTCTGTCAGCAGTATTCATCAAGATTTTGTTCTCATTGGTCACAATTCCAGAACCATTGCCCTTCCTTTCTTGTTGCATGATAAGAGAAAAGACTTTGTTGATGTTAGGTAGGGGTTCCATGAGTAAAATTTGAGTTCTAACGCTGTTGTAGTTATCATTCAATCCCTTTAAGAAACAAATAACATGTTCAGTTTCCCTTTGTCTCAAGAAAACCTTGGTAAGGTCACAATCACAAGGTCTCCCACAGGTGCAGTTGGGCATTGGTCTCAAGAAATCCAACTCCTCCCACAGTTTCTTTAGTTCTGTAAAGAATTGACTTATGCTTCTATCTCCCTGTCTGATAGAGTGAATCTCTTGCAGCAGATCTGAAATTTGAAAGTAATCTCCTTGAGAGAATCTTTCTTTCAATTCGTCCCATAATTCCTTGGCAGAATCTATATACATCACACTTTCTGCAATATCTGGTGCAAGGGCTCTCATAATCCATGAGAGAATCAATACATTGCATCTTTCCCAAGCTTCATAATTTGGATCAGTGGGAAGAGGAGTTACAATGCTGCCATTAACGAATTTTAGCTTGTTCTTGGAAAGCAAGGCAAGTTGCATGTTCCTGCTCCAAGAAACATAGTTAGTGTCATTTAGAACATTAGAAACTAGAACCAAACCTGGATTTTCCCGAGGATGTAGATAAAATGGGCTGGTGGGTATGAAGGATTGGTCAAGATCGAAGCTGTTGGCCTTTTGGCTGATGTTTTCTGGCTTTGTTTTTGGTTTTTCATCCATGATTCTTCGAAAAGATGCCAAGAAACACTTTCTTGGTAGAATGTAGAGGTTTGCGGAAGCATAACAGGTTTAAGAACCTGCTCTGGTACCATATTGAAGTGCCAAACACACTCTTCTTCTCATAGCTTCGTGAGAGGAAGAGAGATTCATGGCTGCAGATGAGAAAGGCGAAAGAGAGAAGGAGAAGATGCTGTCACGGGAGGAGAGAAACTCCAGGACAGAAGCAAAATAGTGTGAAGCGCTGGGAGAGAAAACGCAAGGCAAGGTGAGAGAAAAACGAAAACTTTATTATGTTTCTGTATTGTAAAAATGTGTTACAGTAAAGGGGAAAAACCCAAAGGATTTTTATAGGAAAGGGAAAAAGGGGAACAACTAACCCTAGATTACTGATTTAATCAGTAATCAAATTAAGAAAAAAGGGAGAAACCTTAAGGGGTTAGGGTTTCAATAGATATATTTAAAAGTTAATTTTTATTGAGTGTTATTTTGGTTTTTATTTAATGTATTTATGAGGTTAAATTAAGTACATAGGCAATTAAAAAAATTAGAAGGAAAAGAGTTGTTGAAATATTAAAAAGTGTTCTAAAAGTTTCTTAGTTCTCTTAGTTAATTAAAGTTTGTTATAAACAATTAAATGATTCAAAGTCATCGCCCTGTGTTGACTTGTTTTGGTCATGAGTTCAGGTTGGTCTGTCTCGATCGTTAATTTGAGGTTGGTCCATCTCGATCGTCAGTTTGGGTTGATCCTTTTCAACTGTGAGTTTGGGTCGATCTTTGTTAACTGTGGGCCTGGATCAGTCCGTCTCAGATGTCAGTCTAGTTCGATCCTTCTTGGTTGTCGACTTGTCTCGACCTGAGGGTCAATCCAGCCAGTCTCAACTATCAACCGAACCCATTTTGTTTGTCAACCCGATTTGGCTTATCTTAGTCATCGATTTTGGCCAACTCGTCTTGGCTAAGCATGGGCCAGTAGTCTCTATCATTCGTCCGGGTCAACCCTTCTTTGGGTCGATTTGTCTCTACTCATCTCAGCCCGTCCTAGTTGTCAAACCTATCTCGACCATGACTTAGACAACAAAACCTTAAATTAACTTTTGTAAACTTCTTTAGAAATTAGTTTGCAAAATATATTTAAAAATGTTTATAATTAGTTAGTAGTATAATATTTTTCTATAAAATTAATATTTAATAAAAACATTTTCATTATAAAGTAAAATATTTAGTATCTATTATTTTAAAATTAATTAGTTTTAATTATTAACTTGTACATAGTTATACAATTTTATTTATTTAATTCCTATATTTAAAATACTTTTTTAATATTTACACAATTTTTTAGTAGACAAAACTAGCATATTGTGCTATAAATATAATTGGTGTTATTTTTGTCGTACACAACGTTTAATATCAATAATATATGAATAATGAAAAAGAAACTTCGAATTTAATTAAAAAAATTCCAAATATACCACCTAGAATAAAGTATTAATAAAAATTAAAAAATATATATTGTAATTAGAAGATGAAGAACCAAACCACGCAGTAACTAAACAAAAATAATTAATTCAAGCAAAATCTAAATCAAACTATCTTCATTCTCTCTTCATGCTCCACCACCTGATGAAGTTCCAATTGGACACAGCTACTGCATAGTCGCCAGAGCCCCACAGAGAGACAGAGACAGAGAGCAATGGGGAACAAAGAAAAAGCTAAGGAACGAAGAGAAAAGCGATTGCAAGAGATACGCTTTCAGATGACCGTTCCCTATTCTGATCATCAGAGGTTAATTTTTCCTTTTCTTTTCCTTGTTTTTCATTTTTAGTTTATTATTTTGCAATTCCCTTTCTCTTTTCTGTTTTAGATTTTGAAGCCCACAAATTTAGTAGCCACGCGAACTGACTTACGCTACTAGCTGACTTTATCTCTGCAAAATGAACCAGTTTTGTTTTTAGTTTTGATGTGCATTTTATTTGTTTCTTTTTATTGAACTGAAATGTTACTACAATTTTTTCTACATTCCTCCTAACCATTCTTCAAATGTTGAAAAACCAATTTACATCCAACCCAACTTTTGTTTTCGTAATTGTGTTTGTGCACCATGGATGGCGGCACCTTAATCTTGAGGGAAACCATGAAAAAGAAAAAACAGCAGTTACATGTGCTTTAGAGTAAGTTACAGCTACTACTCTGAAATTTTTTGAATTCACTAATTTCTCCTGCCTTTACTGTGGGATGTAATTGTGAGGTAGAAGAACATCATATAAAGAGAAATAACCCCACACATATTGTCTCAGGTTATGAGTTGGACGAAGTATCATGAGTGTGCACACTTTTCACTGTTACACTCCTTCCCCGGAACTTCTCTTGTGTTTTTCCTTGAAAGAACCTAACAAGTTGTTTCCCAACATTTTCTACCCTTATAGATAGCTTATAGATAGTGATAGATCTAAGACTCTAGATCAGTGGGAACAACTCATCTAAAAATTAATGAATATTATTATTTCATAATATGAGTTTGCATATTCTTATATCAGTATATGGTGATGTTGTCACTTGGTAGTGAAGTCAATAATATATGAATTTAAGGAGTGCAAAAGATAAAACTTAGTATATTTAGTTGTAATTTTGGGAAAATGAGGAGGTGTATCAGCCCACCGGCAAACATATATAGGTCTGCCACTGCTTACTCTGTCTACTTAATTGTTTGAAAACATTACATGAACTCCTTATGCATTACACTAACCCGTTACATATTAAAAAATATTACACTGAGCTCTATAAGGAAATTTGTTGTTCGTGCAAAAAATGAGAAAAGATAGTTCGTATAATTTCAGGAAATCTCTACTCTAAAGTGGTTTATGTAATTTACTCTGCTCTTTATCGTTTGATGATATAACTAGTCAATCCCACTAAATGGGGGCAGAACATACACCAATTAGTGTATTTCACTAATTAATAAAATCGGTGTTAGAAAACATGTGTTGATAGTGTTCCTGGGCAATAGTTACGAATACAGAAGTTGATTTCTTTTTTCAATGTTTTGGTACATGCCAATATGTGTAGATGACCTTTGCACTGACCCCTTCATCCATATCTTCATTTCCATGCACCTTCAGGCCAGTGAGGAGAAAAACTGGTGTTGAGCTTCAAGTGCAGGTCCAAATGTTAGATAAACGAACCTAGTCAGAGAGTGTTGCCACTTGGCTAGCATTTAACTCTTGGCACGTGTTTTTCACGACAAACTGTTGTTTTAGCCTTTAACCATCCATAGTTTACAGAATTACAGATATTCTTCTGATCTCCATAGCTTGTTCTAATTGTTGTTGATTTGAGGTTTCATAGGTGGTGGTCCAAGGAAACCGTTGCTGTTGTAACTGGTGGAAATAGAGGAATTGGGTTTGAGATTTGTAGACAACTTGCCGTTCATGGATTGACTGTTATACTGACCTCAAGAGACTCTAGTGCTGGTGTTGAATCGATTAAATCTTTGCAAGAAGGTGGTCTTAGTGTGGTTTATCATCAACTTGACGTAGTGGACCATTCATCCATCAACCAATTTGTGGAGTGGTTGCGGGAAAATTATGGTGGTTTAGATATTCTGGTCAGTTTCTAGCATGTGCTTTCAATATAGTTGGTCTTATTTTAACTAAATTAGCATGTTCTGTTGGGATCTATCCAACTGTTGCATCCCTTTTGATGATAACAAACAACCTGCGCTTCTCTTTACTATTGTATTATCAAATTATTTTTGTTTCAGATTTTGTTTGTTGTGGATCTAAATATGCAAAACATGGAATTAAACACGATAAGATGATTAAAATTGTACTCGCAGAATATGGTTTTACTCATTCTTATTTATGCTTCTAAACAATATGATTGACCTGTAGGTAAACAATGCTGGTGTTAATTTCAATCTTGGGTCTGATAACTCAGTGGAGAATGCTCATAAGGTTATTGAAACAAATTATTACGGCACCAAGAACATGATTGAAGCTATTATTCCATTGATGAAACCATCCCATGTCGGTGCTCGCATTGTAAATGTAAGCTCACGTCTTGGTCGGCTAAATGGAAGACGGAATGTAAGTAAAACTATTTATACTGTTTGCTGAAAAAGGATTTATTGATCTTAGATTCTTTCCCTTTCTAATACTCTCATGTCTTCTTCTTGGGGTTAAAAACTTCCCATGATTTTCACTTAGAACTGTTCATGTTCTGAAATACAAAATGCGCAATATTTTCCTTCTGGTATATTAATCAAGATTGCTCGCTGACATAAATTGCTTATTTGTTGTTTAAGTTGTTGGTTACGGTAGGTGAAGTGTGAATTGCATATCTTGGATAAAAATTCCAGTGATCAGACCCATACATCCTTCCTTAATAAAATGAAAAATACTTTGAATTGCTTGAATCCTTGTTGCAATCTTTAGTGATGTATTTGTAAACAACTTATTTAAAAACACAAAAATTGTGGTAAAATATTTCTCTTTTTATCTCTAAAGTTGTATTGGACCAATGCGCCCCGTATGACCTCTGCTAGATATAAATCTGATAACTTTTTGTTTGTGTGACAGAGAATCGGTAATGTAGCCTTAAGGGAGGAACTGAGTGATGTGGAATCCCTTTCAGATGAGGTTATTGACAGGACTGTATCTACTTTTCTACGACAAGTTGAGGATGGAACATGGAGTACAAGTGGTTGGCCTCAAGTGTATACTGATTACTCGGTGTCCAAACTTGCTGTTAATGCCTATACAAGGCTTATGGGAAGGAAGCTTTCTGAGAGAGCAGAAGGACAAAAGATTTATATTAACTGCTACTGCCCAGGTTGGGTGAAGACAGCTCTAACAGGTTATGCAGGGAATAACACTGTTGAGGAAGGAGCTGATACTGGAGTCTGGCTTGCCCTTCTTTCTGTCCAAACATTCATGGGAAAGTTTTTTGCTGAGAGACGGGAAATTAACTTTTAAGCTGTTGCTTCTTGGGATTACAAGAATTTAAGCACTTACTACACTCACCTTTGGAAATTTTCAAAGGAATAGAAATATAGAATTCTTCTGTTGGCATTAGCTTGTTAGCGGTTGAGTTACTACTTACCCATGTAAACCATTTTAGTTTTAAAACAAACTTAACAGATACACATTTCGATACATTTGGGCTTACTTAGAAAGCGCTTAGTATTTGGGCATTTCTTCCTGCACCTCTATAACCAAGGTTAAAACTCATTTTTGCGCTTATCTTCTTTCATGCACACCCCTCATCGCCATCTTTATAAACCTCCATCTCCTCTTCATAAACTCAAGATTATCTTGCATTTTTTATTTTGGATTCCGAATTATATAATTTGGAATACAAATTTTGCTATACAATTTATAATATAAAATAAAAATGTATTTAGATTACATAATTAGAAATATAAATTTTGCATACTATTCTTATTGTATTTTTGTGTAGTTCAAAATATATTTTTTATTTTGTATCTGTAAGGCCCCTTTTTGTCCTAATTTGACACTTCCATTCACTTCCAGAAACCAGTCGTCATCCCCTTTGCTCTCACAGGACGCTCTGCTAGGGTTTCTCCCCAAGCCTTCTCGAACTAGCTCCAAACCAGTTCCTACTCTACGTAAGTGTCCCTTTCTAGATCGTATGAGTTCCATTGCTTTTCCTTTATATTTCACAGTTAGGGTTTTGTATTAATCCGCCCCCTTTGTCCCGTGTACCTTCTGTTTTCAGCTCTTTAGTGCGTTCCTAGGGTTGAAGTGCTCGTTGTTGTGTCGTCAAGGCTTTCGTTAACCCTGTTTCCAGGTAGGGAAGCTAGAATCCACTCGTGTACTTCATTTTTTACTGTTGTTTTACTGTTGTACTGAGGTCTTTGACTGATTTGAGGTTTTGAGTGCTTGAAATGCGTTTGGTGTGTTGTTCTGGTTTGGTGGGTACGACTGTTGTAGGAGAACAGTGGCGAGACCTGTTACTCTCGCCCAAGCGAGCCAGTGTCGCCTAGGCAAGATGAACAGGGACTCGCCTAGAACCATTTTTGTGCGAAAAGTCACCCAGGCGACCAGCTCGACTTTTGAGCGAGCAAGTACCTCGCCCAGGCGAGAGGGGTCTCGCCTAAGCGAGATCCTGCGTGTGCTCCTGCCCCTTTTCGAGCCCTCGCCTAGGCGAAGGGGGACTCGCCTGAGCGAGCACGTCTCGCCTGAGCGAGGGTTTGGGCGAGACAGTGCTGTGTTTTGTTGTGTGTTTACTCTTGGATGATTGGCATTGTTTGGGTATGATTGCTATGATGAGATACATGTACATATGTGTGGATATATGCCTAATGGATTGCTATGTATGCGTGACATGATTCATAAATGGTGAATGATGGGTATTGTGGGAACTTGGCATGTGAAATGAATGAGTGGATTGGAACTAAAGTAACATGGTATTGATATGAGATG
>Ga0209389_1000362_pt1 | contig 27335 bp, 39 predicted proteins | sample CowpearedBW_FD_187526 | JGI IMG/M metagenome (GOLD analysis project Ga0209389, IMG submission 187526) | Root nodule microbial communities of legume samples collected from California, USA - Cow pea red BW (SPAdes) (version 2) | ecosystem: Host-associated > Plants > Roots > Nodule | place: USA... | reverse complement strand
CTTACTTGTGGTAAGGGTGGGGAACTTAAACGAATATGAGAGTAAAAACGTAGGGAAGTTGTATAGTTGGGAACCCTTCGTTTTATTTATTGAATATGGGGTGCCTCGTTAAAACCTCCCTGGCCAAAACCCTCCTTAGGGAAAAAGACCAGGTGAGGAAAAAGAGTACACCCAAGGTTACAAGTATTGGTCCAACTACAGTATACATTCAGCTAAAGTAGAATTTGAGGTGCGATACATTCCAAGTGTTGGGAATCTCTTCCCCGGAAAAGTGCTCCAGGCGATAAGCTCCTCCTCCTGCGTCTTCGCGTATACGGTATGGGCCGTCCCAATTGGCGGAGAACTTGCCATCCTTCTTTCTAGCACTGCTGGCCATTCTCCATATTAAGTCCCCGATGGCGAATGATCGTGGACATAGGTTTGCATTATACTTTCTGGCAGCCCTTCGTTTGGCAGCTAAGTTTCGTATCTGGGCTTTCTCTCTGAGTTTTGGTAGGAGGTCAAGGTGAGTAGCCATGTTCTGATGGTTGTGGGTTGGGTCGTATAGTTCTCGACGCACAGATGGTTCGCCAATTTCAACTGGTATCATGGCGTCTGTGCCGTAAACTAGGCTGAAAGGGGATTCATTTGTTGCTGATTGAGGGGTGCACCTGTAAGCCCATAACACTTCTACTAACTCTTCAGGCCATCGGCCTTTGGCGCTGTCCAACCGTTTGCGTAGTTCCATTAGGATAACCTTGTTGGCCGCCTCTGCTTGTCCATTAGTTTGTGGGTGTTCCACAGAACTTGTGATGTGTTTTATGTCCAAGCTAGTGTAGAATTTGGCTAACTCTTTATCTATAAATTGGCGACCATTGTCGGTAATGATGGTGTGTAGGACGCCATATCTGCATACAATGTCCTTCCATACGAACTGTTGAACCTGCTGGGTCGTGATAGTGGTTAATGGTTTGGCTTTTATCCATTTGGTGAAGTAGTCGACAGCGATAATCAGAAATTTCACTTGTACCTTGCCAAGTGAGAAGGGACCAAGGATATCCATTCCCCATTTTGCGAAGGGCCATGGGGATATTATGTGATAGAGTTGTTCCTGCTTCTGGTGGATGAGGTTGCCATGTTTTTGGCATGGTTTGCACTTTCTGACATAGTCCTGGCAGTCTGCTTCTATGGTCGGCCAGAAGTACCCGGCTCTAAGTACCCTAGTGGCCATTGTATGTGCGCCGGAATGGTAGCCGCAAACGCCTTCGTGTAGTTCTTTAATGATATACTGTGCTTGCTCTGCCGTGACACATTTGAGGAGGAGTTGGCCGTACCCGCGTTTGTAAAGGTCGTCGCCTATCATGGTATACCTAGCGGCCTTAGCCAGCCAAGTTTTGTTCGCATCTTGTGGGGGGTTGCCGGTTTTTAGGTATTGGATATGGGGGTGGTCCAGTTAGGTTGTGGGGAGGGGCGGTGCTGTCCATTGGGTTGTGGGTTAGGTTTTGACAAGTATGCGTTGTGGAGGGTGTAGATAGTGTTTATTGCAACAGGGATCGATGGTGGCCTTTTAGTTTGGTGCTGGCTAATTTAGAGAGGATGTCGGCTCTGATGTTATCGGTTCGTGGGATGTGTTCGATGCGGACTCGCTTAAAAGCGGATTGAATGACTGTTCGGACCAGATGGTAATATTGTAGGAGGATGGGGTCTTTAATCTGGAATTCGTCATTCAGGTGCCCTACAGTGAGTTTTGAGTCGGTTTTGCATGTTAGCGTCTTGACACCTACTTCGCGGGCAAGGGAAAGGCCGGCGAGGATAGCTTCGTATTCGGCTTGATTGTTTGATGTTTTGAAGGCAAAGTGAAGGGATTTTTCGATGAGGATGTCGTTGGGTCCTTCTAACACAATGCTAGCACCGACACCTTTCGGGTTTGAGGAACCATCTACATGAAGTGTCCATTGGTCCTCTGTGGGGGTGTGCTGGAGGTCGTTGATAAAGTCTAAAAGACATTGAGCTTTGATGAGGTCATGGGGTTCGTAGCGAATATTGAATTCTGACAGCTCGACGACCCAGGATGACATCCGTCCGGCTAGATCTGGTTTTGCAAAATTTTTTGGATTGGGTAGTCGATTTTGACGGTGATGATGTGGTTTTGGAAGTATAGGCGTAAGCGACGAGCTACGTGGACTAAAGATAAAGCCAATTTCTCTACCATTTGATATCTGGTTTCGGGATCCTGCAGTGTTCTGCTAACAAGGTAGACAGGATGCTACGTGCCCTCTATCTCTTGGACGAGCGCGGCGCTGATGATGTAGTCGGTGGCCGTGATGTATACGAGTAGGGGTTGGTGAGTGTTCGGCTTGTGGAGGATAGGTGGTGAGGTGAGGGTGGTTTTTAGTTTTTGAAAGATTTGTTCACAATCATCCGTCCACGTGAACCTGGTGGATTTCTTTAAGAGTTGGACTATGAGTTGGGTTTGTTCGGCCAGTTTGGGTAGGAAACGGGAAATGGCTGTGAGGCGGCCTATGAGCCGTTGGACCTCCTTGATGGTAGCGGGGTTGCGCATCTCGATGATGGCCTTACATTTTTCGGGATTGGCTTCTATGCCGCGCTAGGTTAGCATAAAACCAAGGAATTTACCCCGGTCGACGCCGAATACACACTTGTCTGGGTTGAGGTGAAGGTTGTATTGGCGTAGCGCAGAGAAGACTGCTGATAGGTCCTCAGCATGTTGGTGGTGACTTGGTGACTTGACAACCATGTCATCAACATACATTTCGACACATTGTTCCATCAGGTGACTGCAAACCTTGTCCATCAGTCATTGGTAGGTTGCTCCAGCGTTTTTGAGACCAAAAGGCATTATCCTATAGAAGTAGTTGGCATCGTCCGTGATGAAGGCGATTTTGTGCATATCAGATACGGCCATGGGGATTTGGTTGTATCCGGAATATGCATCCAAAAAGCTAAGTACTTTATTTCCTGCTGCACCGTCAACAAGTCGATCAATGTTGGGTAGGGTGTAGGCATCGCGGGGGCAAGCCTTGTTTATATCCGTGTAGTCCACACACATTCGCCATTTACCATTGGCTTTGTTCACCAAGACTACGTTAGAAAGCCAAGTGGTGTACTGAGCTTCTTCTATGAATCCTACGTTCAGTAATTTGTCGGCTTCAACCTTAGCTGCTAGCCGGCGTTCTTCACCAAGTTTACGCTTTTTCTGGGATACGTAGCGGGCTTCTTTATAGATGGATAGTTTGTGGGATGCCACTAGGGGGTCCACTCCAGGGAGATCGGCGGCTGACCAGGCGAAAAGGTCTGTGTTATTGGTGAGGATGGGTGTGATGATGGCACGCTCGTCAGAGTTCAAACCGGTGCCTAGGTTGATAGAGTGACCGTTGGGAAGCTCTAGAGGGGAGGTCTCCTCAACTGGTTCAAGACGAACATCCCGGCCTACTCTAGGGTCTAGATCCTCGCCTGATAGGGTGATGTCGGAGCCAAGAGGTCGCTCGATGTGGTTGGTTTGTTGAATTGGGAGTTGTGGTCGTAAGCTGGCCATGTAGCATTCGCGTGCCAAGCGTTGGTCGTAGTGGATGGTGAGGATATCACCGGAAGGGGAAGAGAACTTCATGGCTAAGTGGGGGGTGGAGACGACAACGCCAAGGGTGTTTAGGGAAGGGCGACCTAGGAGGATGTTGTAGGATGTTGGCGCGTCGACGATGAGGAAGCGGATTGGGATGGTTTTGGTTTGGGTCCCTTCACGAAAGACGGTGTGGAGGTCGATGTAGCCACGGGTGGATACTTGTTCGCCAGAGAAGCCATAGATCGGCTTGTCAAACGGGACCATGGCGGTGTCCGGAAGTTGAAGTTTTTGGTAGGTGGCCCAGTACAGGATGTCAACGGAGCTGCCCTGATCAATAAAGACCTTCTTAACGACGTAGTTTTCAATTTCCACAGTGATGACCATGGGGTCATCTTGTTGATGGTCTAGGCCATGAAAGTCATCATCTGTGAAGATGATAGGAGGCATGCGGCGTTTGTGGTGGGAATGGGTGATATGGTTGATGGATTGGATATGGCGGAGGTGTCTTTTTCTGGCAGAAGAGGTGGATCCTCCACTAGCGAAGCCACCAGAGATGGTGTTGATGGTGCCACGTAGGATAGGGTCGGCAGGGGATATGTCGGTGCGAGCTGGTTCGGGTTCTTGGTTGGTGGGTTGGGCGGGGCGTCTGTCGTGACGGGAATCATGTGGAGGGCATCTGTGGTCAGATCGAGGGGGTGGCGGGATCGAGAGGAAGAGGAATGGTCATCTCTACGGATGAAACAACGAAAGTGGCCGGCACGAACCAGTTCTTCTATTTTATCCTGGAGTGCTTTGCATTCTTCTGTAGTGTGGCCATGGTTGCGGTGGTAGCGACAATATTTGGTCATGTCCGCGTTAGGAGGGGTGGTTGTCTTGCGTGGTGGAGGGATTAGGTCAGCTTGTAGGGCCTCATCGAGGATGCGGGAGCGAGCTACGGTAAGGGAGGCATATCTAGTGAAGCGAGGTTGGCGGGGCTCGCGTGGGCGGGCATCAGGGCGGGGAGGTTGCGGGGTAGGGTTGGCGGTGGTGGCTGCATAGTCATTGCAGAATTTGGTGTGGAGGGTTTGCATTTCCTCCATGCGGACGTAGTTGGTTGCACGTAGTTTGAGTTCGTGCATAGAGGCAGGTGGGTGGAGGTAGACGTTGTTGGCAAAGGGGCCGGGTTGCAGGGTAAGTGCCATGCACTGGAGTATCATCTCCTGATTGAGGTGTGGGGTGCGAAGAGCTGGCTTACTGAAGCGATCTATGAACGCTCTGAATGATTCGCCTTGTTCCTGTCTAATGCCCAGGAGGGAGATTGTGGTAGTTTGGTGTGGACGGTTGCCAGCGAAATGGGTGGAGAACATGTGGGAAAGAACGTTAAAACTATCAATGGAATAGGGTAGAAGGGTTGTGAACCATTCTAGGGCAGGACCCTTGAGGGTGGTGGGGAAGGCTTTGTAGAAGACTGCGTCTTGGGACGTGTACAGGGCGACATGAGTGATGTAGACTTTGAGGTGTTCGTCAGGGTCGGTTTCGCCAGTATAGCGGTCCAGGGTGAAAGGTTCCCATTGGGCAGGAAGAGGGGTGTTGGCGATAAAGTCGGTGAAGGGGTGATGGCGTCTGGGCTGATGGGGAGGGAGCAGGTGGGGTGGGATGGGTTGAGTGATCATAGCGGGGAAGGTGGAGGTAAAGTTGTGAGGGGGGATGTGGCTTGTTGGGAGGTATTGCGGGTTGTACGGTGGAACTTGTGTGGTGTGTAGGGTGGTGGGTATGTTGTAGGGGATCTGGGTGGTAGGGAGGGTAGCGGCAGGGGTTGGGGCGGCTTTAGAGGCTTCCTTGGCCTTTCCCTTTAGGGTGGGATCAGCCTCGATCTTCCGCCTAAGGCGAGAGTTCTCTTGTCGCAGTGCCTCCATCTCATCTGCACTGCGTTTCTTCAGGTCTATCAATTCTTGTTGCATCTTCGCTTGGCCGACCAGGATGGCGGCGAGGTCAGGGGTGATGTCAGCAGGTCCAAAGGGACCAGCATCTGCCTACTTGTTCACTCCAGCTTTGCTGCGGGTGGAAACCATCTTTAGAGAAAAATGGGTACTAAAGGTGTTCGTCTCGTGCGCCACGGTGGCCGCCAATAGTTCCTGCAGAGAACAAATAAGATGAGTTAGGCACAAGCGGCACAAGCGGCACATATCGGTTTGGACCTAGAAGAGGTTACCTGCAAAAGATACTCTAAAGCTCAAGTGAGTCAAAGCTCTCAAAAAGGTCAAATATGTGATTAATGAATACGTACCTTTAATTACTGGGGTCCACGCGTATTTATAGAGCATTAATGATGTCTGATTATCCCATGGGCCGGGCCTTGACTTGGGCTCTAGCTTGGGATGTGAGTGGGCCTAGGCCCTAACCTAGGCCCTTAAGACCTATTGAACGCGGGGCTACCAGTTTTACTAAGTCTTTAAGAGCGGTCTGATCCGTTTACTTCTCAACTTGTCGGATGTCGTCCTTGGCCGCACACTGTCCTAGATTGGCCGTTTTGTTGTTACTTTTGTTTTCGTCCAGTTATGAGTCTGATTTTATGCAGGCCCAAGTCACGTACTTGGGTTGTTTCCGGCATATATGTGAGGGTTGTCATTTATATGGTTAAGTTCACCAGGTCCGGTACACCAGTCCTCTAGCCTTTGCCGATACGATATGTTGGTGAAGGATGATATGTATGGATGTGCTAGTCGAGATCGGCTAGGTGTGATATAGGAAGTAACCGTTAATTTAAACATATGACATTTGGTTGGGTATTAGTATATTATCAAGAAAAGATAAACTATTAATCTTTCACAACCTCACTCTGGTAAAGGATCTTGCATTCCAGACTAATGTAAGTTTCTTCCTTCATCTCCCTCAATATAGGAAATTTATTAGAATATTCATGAAGCTGAAAGTTGACTAGACATTTTCTTATGAGCATCTTGTCTTGATGTGCAAGTTGAAATTTGGAAAAAAATTTATATAAGGGTCTAAGTCATCACCATCTTTGCTTTTTATACAAGGAAAATGAGGAACATTTTTTTTTAAAACAACAATTACTTCCCCATTATATGCGTTTACCGAAATACAATAAAGTTGAACTACATCCCTTACAACAACAACAAGGAGAAGACTTTCAGTATTATCAGCAAAAAATGTTGACAGACAATCTAACATCCTGATCAATGACACTGTATAATGCGACTCCTACTACTGGGAAATATAGAATGCGGTTAACACTAAATGATTCAACGACTAAAATTGATGCTTATGTAATTGCTAAGAATGGGGAGACCTTGTTTTACGGTTATCCTGTAACTAAAAAGTTAAGAAGGAAAGCAAAATAAATTTCTTGGAGTACTAGAGAATTCAACGACTAAAATTCATGCTTATGTAATTACTAAAAATGGGGAGACCCCCTTTTGTGGTTATCCTTGAAATGAAAAGTTAAGAAAGAAGCAAAATAAATTACTTGGAGTACGGTCATTTATCTTAGAATAATTGATGGCACACATCACGATGTCAGCATATTTGTCAACATTTTTCCTTAAAATACTAAAAGTCTTCCCCTTATTGATGTTATTAGAGATGTAGTTCAACTTTGTTATGTTTCGGTAAATGCATATAATGGGGAAGTAAATATTGTTTTCAAAAAAAGTTGTTCATCATTTACCTTGTATAAAAAAGGCAAAGATAGTGATGAGTTGGACCCCTATCCAGTTTCTTCTGAATTTCAACACAAACATAAAGACAAGATGCTCAAAGATAAGCTTGAGAAAATAACTCTTCAATTTCCAATTTCATGAAGATTCTGAAAATTTTCCTATGTTCAAAGAAATCAAGGAAGAAACTTACATTAATTTGGCATGCACGAGCCATTACCACAGTGAGGTTTCATAAGATCAATGGTTTATCTTTGTCAACGATGGTATTGATACTCAACCAAATATCATACATTCAAACCTATAAGATAAACTTCAATAGTCACTTCCTTTGTAAACAGAAATTTTAGGTATTTTCCCAACTATTGGATCCATCTCGGGAATAACTTTTGAGAAAGATGTTTAAAAGATTCATTTCCACCTTTTAAGCATTAGTAAATGAGTTACGATTATGAATATGTAGCTTAAGTTGCATGTTGGACTGTAGCGTGGTGTTTTTTGTAACATTCCTAAGGAATATTACTGATATTAAATAAATAAAGTTTGAAATACAATAAATGCCGCATTTAATATAAACATTTTCCCTAAACACGGGAAAATTTAAAACTTTAATATATAAAGCCATAAAACCAAGAGTCCATAATTCGTAAAACTGAAATAAAAGTCAATGGCTCCCGCCAGGTTTACATATTATTCTCAAAGCTAAAATAATAAACATATAAAATATGTATATACAAAATATCCCCTGCTAGCCCTCGCTCCGAGTCTAAGCATCTCCTGGTTCACTTGTCACATCATCTGCTCCCGGATAACAAGTCATCTGATCATCAGCACACACACACACAGAAAGGGTGAGCTATGCACAATATATATAAACAAACATGAATATAAATATGTTTCCCAACCCAAAATAACATAACTAAATTCTCATACTTTTCAAATCATCCAACGATGACCTCATAGTCCTTCATAAGTCATACACATGAACTAGATCTTGGGACTTCACTGTGCTTCCAAGAAACTAACTCATTTGTGGTCCAACCCTATAAACCTATCTCGCTCATAGTCCTGCCCTACAAACTCCTCATTTGTAGTAAATCATCCAAGTCTTCTCACTTGGACCCTGACACGCACGCAATCACCATACTATGGACTCCTCGCCCAATAGTAGCCGATGGGAACATAACAGTTCCTTGCCCATCGTGCACCCGACACATACAATCACCATACTAAGGACTCCTCGCCCATTAGTAGCTGACGGGAACTCAACCAGTTCCATGCCCATCATGTGTCCAACCACAAAGCACATCCCAAACCCCTATTGGACTTAGTCCTTCAAGCCCAAATACCACACCACATGCACATACATCCTATCCTTAGGATGTACAGCCAAAACACACTCACAAGCACATAGAAACATATTAACTCGCATAAACTAGCTTAAGCTAGGGACTTCTCGCCCAAGCTAAGCCCTCAGCCTCGCTTAGGCTAACCCACCTCTCCTGAGCGAGCTAAAAATAGTGACCACATCACATTATCTCGCTTAGGCGAGATCCTCTCGCCTAGGCGAGTCACACCTTCGCCCAAAACAAAACACAGACCTCGCCTAGACGAAGTTTCGACAAAATAACACCACTACACTTCGAAAACTCACATAGGCGAGTCACTCTCGCTTGGGCGAGAGTGTCCATCGCTCAAAACCCAAAACCTCTCGCCTGGGCGAGATATTGTGCTCAAAATTCCCAAGTCACTTCGCGACCTCACTTGGGCGAGTGTCTCTCGCCTGAGCGAGAGACCAAGTCGCTCAATCCGTCCAGAGTCGCCTAGGCGAGATACGCGTACCAGAACCAAACATGAGACTCTGTAACTCTCGCTTAGGCGAGATGGACTCGCTTGGGCGAGACTTGCAGAGTTCCAACTCTGATCACGCACACAATTCCCCCAACCTTGCCCAATTCGCATACCAACACATGCCAAAACAACATTCGATCATTACCCAACATAAAACAATGGCTAGCAAACATCAAACCTGTTATTTCATCCATTCCTATCACCCTAACTCGAGATTGAGTCATCCTTACCCAATTCCATACCAAAACCCTCAATGTACCCCATATACGCATAAAAGACTTTGCACCCCAAATGTCAAACCAACCAATTTACATCCACAGTACATAGGATACGAAAATGTACTTCATTCAGAATACATGTGAGAAAACCAATAAATCCAGAATTATAGCACACGCATCAACGAAATCACATGCATAAAGACAACTCCCCTAACCTGGAATTAGTGATCAAAAATCGAAAAGATAGAGGCCTTGATTCGCAATCTCCCTCTTGGTCTAGCCCTTGCACACCCACAACTCCACTCACACTCTCAAATTCGTGCTTCTCTCTATAGTAGTCCATCACAATGCCAAAACCCTTCCCTCTACCTAAATTTTGGCTTTTATAGGTGCCTTTAAAATGGGTTTTAAAAATAAAACAGGATTGGCTTTAGTGTGGGCATAATGGGTATTCAAGTTCCTTAGTGGGTGATTTTTCAGCACCTAGTGGAGGTTTTCTTACCCCTTCACATTCATACCACAACTAATAGTTAGCAAAAATAAAGCTTATTCTTTGCCCATCAAGGTTTGAACCCGTGACCTTTCACTCATAAGGCCAAAACACAACCACTATGCTAAACCACATTTGGTGATACCCTCCAATCAAAAATAGTTTACATCATCAATTCCATACTCATACATATTATTAAAATTAATAATAAAACAACAACAAATAATTGGCTTACATAGGACTCAAACCCAAGTCCTTTCACACAATCAAAGTACTGTCAACCATTTGAGCTAGTACTTTTCCACATCACAACAACCAATAATTAATTCCATAAAGGCTCTTTCTACTCGCATTTATTAATTAATTACTTATTTAATTAATTAATGTCACGGGTCTTACATTTTTACCCTTACTACAAAACTTTGATATATATAATATGATAGGATGTCTTTAACCTCGGGAGGAATGTCTTGTTTTAGTTTCCCTGAGTCTTCACCTATAACAATGAATCATCATGATCATTTTACACTTGTTACTTATATGAGTGTCCTCACTCATTCAAAGGTGATGTATATATTCAACTATGTTATTCGGGTGGTAGCAGCAATGACATGCTAAGCTGAGAGTCTATACTAAAGACTTAAAGGTATATATTAAGTTGATCTTCGTTGTGTATATATTGAAGCTTTAAAAGTAAAAACACCATGCAACTTAAGACGCATATTGCTAATTTTGACTCATTTAATAATGTTTTGAAGGTGAAATTGACTCTTTTAAACACTTTCTCAAAAGTTATTTTAAGGATAGATCCAACATTTGGAAACGTACATAAAATCTCTTAGAAAAGGCAAAGGTTCTAATTGTAAAGGAAGTAACCGTTAATTTAAACATATGACATTTGGTTAGGTATTAGTACATTATCAAGCAAAGATAAACCATTAATCTTTCGCAACCTCCTTCTGGTAAAGGATCTTGCATTCCATACTAATGTAAGTTTCTTCCTTCATGTACCTCCATATAAGAAATTTATTAGAATATTCATGAAGTTGAAAGTTGACTAGACATTTTCTTATGGGCATCTTGTCTTTATGTGCAAGTTGAAAGTTGGAAGAAAACTTATATAAGGGTCTAAGTCATCACCATCTTTGCTTTTATACAAGGAAAATGAAGAACAATTTTTTTTTAAAACAACAACTACTTCCCCATTATATACATTTACCGAAACACAACAAAGTTGAACTACATCCCCTACACCAACAACAAGGAGAAGACTTTCAGTATTCTCAGCAAACCATGTTGACACACAATCTAACATCTTGATTAATGACAATGTAGAATGCGGCTCCTACTACTGGGAAATGTAGAATGCGGTTAACACTAGAGGATTCAACGACTAAAATTCATGCTTATGTAATTGCTAAGAATGGGGTGACCCCGTTTTATGGTTATCCTGGAACTGAAAAGTTAAGAAGGAAGCAAAATAAATTACTTGGAGTACTAGAGGATTCAACGACTAATACTCATGCTTATGTAATTGCTAAAAATGGGGAGACCCCGTTTTATGGTTATCTTGGAACTGAAAAGTTAAGAAAGAAGCAAAATAATTTACTTGGAGTACGGTCATTTATCTTAGAATAATTGATGGCACACATCACGATGTCAGCATATTTGTCAACATTTTTCCTTAAAATACTAAAAGTCTTCCCCTTATTGATGTTATTAGAGATGTAGTTCAACTTTGTTATGTTTTGGTAAATGCATATATCGAGGAAGTAAATATTGTTTTCCAACAAAGTTGTTCATTGTTTGCCTTGTATAAAATAGGCAAAGATAGTGATCATTTGGACCCTTATCCAGTTTCTTCTGAATTTCAACACAATCATAAAGATAAGATGCCCATAGATAAGCCTGACAAAATAGCTGGTCAATTTCCAACTTCTTGAAGATTGTGAAATTTACATTAATTTGGCATGCAAGATCCTTTACCGCAGTTGTAACATCCCCAAGGAATATTACTAATTTTTTTTATAGATAAAATTACCATTAAAAAAATAAATACCGCATTGATTATAACTATTTCCCAAAAACGCGACTAATTTAAAACCATAACTGGTACCATACATAGTCCGAATGTACAATATCGTGAAATAGAAATGTTATTAAAACTCATCATAAAAATATTTACGTCAAAATCAAAACTATAAAGTTTCTTTCAAAATCCCAAGTAGCCCATGCTCTCCATCTCTAAGCATCTCCTGGCTCACCTGTCATATCATCTGCTCTCGGATAACAAATTATCCGATCATCGCCAAACACACACAGATAGGGTGAGCTATCAACATTAACAATATAAACAGATATATGAAATAAATATGTTTCCCCAACCCAAAAATACATAATTAAAATCCTCATACTTTCCAAATCACCTCAAGCATGACCTCATAGTCCTTCATGAGTCATATGCATGAAATAGGTCTTGGGACTTCCCTATGCTTCCACGAAACTAACTCATTTGTTGTTCGACCCTATGAGCCTATCCTGCTCATAGTCCTGCCCTACAGACTCCTCGCCTGTAGTATAACATCCAAGTCTCATAACTTGGACCCTGGCACGCACGCAATCACCATACTATGGACTCCTCGCTCAATAGTAACCGATGGGAACATAACAGTTCCTTGCCCATCGTGTGCCCGACACATGCAATCACCATACTAAGGACTCCTCGCCCATTAGTAGTCGACAGGAACTCAACCAGTTTCATGCCCATCATGTGTCCAACCACCAAGCACATCCCAGACCCCTATTGGACTTAGTCCTTCAAGCCCAAACATCACACCACATGCATATACAACCTAACCATGGTATAAACAGCCAAAACACACTCACAAGCACATAGAAACATAGTAATTCGCATAAACTCGCTTAAGCTAGGGACTTCTTGCCCAAGCTAGACCCTCAGTCTCGGTTAGGCTAATCCACCTCGCCTGAGCGAGTTTAAATCAGCAACAACAGCACGTTATCTCGCTTAGGTGAGATCCCCTCGCCGAGGCGAAATCGTCTCTCGCCCAAACACCCATTTCCATCTCGTCTAGGCTAAAATACAAGCAAAACACCACACATGACCACGACATCTCGCTTAGGCGAGGCCATCTCGCCTGGGCGAGACCCTGGTTCGCCCAAATCCATAAACTCCTCGCCTGGACGAGAAGTCGCGCTCAACACACGCAACTTCATCACAACCTCGCTTAGGCGAGCGTCTCTCGCCTGAGCGAGAAGCAGGTCGCTCAACTCTAATACTGGGTCGCCTAGGCGAGATAAGCGAACCCTCACCTAACACAAGACCCTGCAACTCTCGCTTAGGCGAGAAGGGGTTGCTTGGGCGAAACTTGCAGAGTTTCGCCACTGCTAGCGCACCTGAAACACAAAACCAATACCAATTTACAATACCTTCAGGTTTCATTCAATATGTACCATCAATCAAACTCTAAAAACACATTTTACACAAGTTTAAATCCCCAAAACGCATAACAATAACCATGATTCAATAACATTACCCGAAACCCTCATCACATTGCTTATTTCTAAATTGCAATATACTTTATACCAAAAGCCACAACACATAAAATCCCAATTGAGAATAAAACGCAGGAATACAACCTAGATAAAATGCACATAATTCAGCACCCCTAACCTGAATTTTAGATTGAAATTGGGAAGAAAAATTGAGATTCTTGGATTGCCAATGACGTGCCACAGACTTCCTCTCGATTCAGCCCTTTGAACACTCAGAACCTTCCCTCACAGTCTCAATTTCGTGTTCTTTCTATAGCAGCTCACCATATTTGCCAAAACCCTTCCTTTTTCCTAAACTTGGGCTTTTATAGGTGCCTTTAAAATAGGTTTTAAAAATAAAACGGGATTGACTTTGGTGTGGGCTTAATGGCTATTCAAGTCCCTTAGTAGATGATTTTTCAGCACCTAATGGTTACTCTTCTACTAGGTTTTCTTTACCCCTTCACATTCATACCACAACTAATAGCTAGCAAAAATAAAGCTTATTCTTTGCCCACCAAGGTTTGAACCTGTGACCTTCCACTCATAAGGCGAAAGCACAACCACTATGCCAAATTCACATTTGGTGATACCCTCCAATCAAAAGCAGTTTACATCATCAATCCCATACTCATACATATTATTAAAAACTAATAATAAAATAGCAACACATAATTGACATACATAGGACTCGAACCCAAGTCCTCTCACACAATCAAAGTACTCTCAAACCACATGAGCTAGCACTTTTCGACATCACACCAGCCAACAATTAATGTCATAAAGGCTCTTTTTACTCACATTTATTAATTAATTAATTATTTAATTAATTAATTTCACGGGTCTTACATTACCCCCACCATTAAAAGTTATCATCCTCGAAAATAGAACTTAACAGCAAAGAGGTGAGGATAGGACTTCCTCATGAGATCTTCCATCTCCCAAGTCATCTCTTGGGTTGCCTCATCCCAGAGAACCTTCACAGTCTGAATCTCCTTCCCTCTGAGTTGTTTGACTTGAGAATCTAGAATCCTCACCGGTCCAACCCCAAGAGTTAGGTTCTCACGCACCTGAACATCATCCTGCTCCAGCACATGAGTAGGATCTGCCACGTACTTCCTCAATTGTGATACGTGAAAACATTGTGCAGGTTTGCCAAGTGAGGTGGCAATGCAATCTCGTACGCCACCGGTCCAATTTGCCTCGTAATCTGATATGGACCGATGAATCGAGGAGTCAGCTTCCTCGTCTTCAATGCTCTCCCAATACTTGCCGTAGGTGTAACCTTGACGAATACATGATCCCCAACCTCAAACTCAAGTGGCCTCCTCCTCTTATCTGCGTAGGATTTCGACCGACTCTGAGTTGCACGCATCCGCTCTTGTATTACCCTTACTTTCTCAATAGTCTGTTGTAAGAACTCTGGACCAAGTACCACAGACTCTCCATCCCGTTTCTAACACAAAGGTGTCTGATATCTCCTACCATACAAGGTCTCGTAAGGTGCCATCCCAATGTTGGAATGGTAGCTATTATTATAAGTAAACTCCACTAGCGGTAGCACATCACTCCAAGTCTCGAGGTGATCCAGAACACATGTTCTCAATAAGTCCTCTAGAGACTGTATGGTTTTCTCAGACTGGCCATTAGTCTGAGGATGATATGCCGAGGTCATTCTCAACTGCGTGCTCAAAGTGTTATGCAAACACTGCCAGAACCTCGAGGTAAATCTCAGATCTCTATCCGATATGATACTCGCAGGCACACCATGCAATCTGACTATTTCCTTAACATAAAACTCTGCTAGTTTATCCAGAGACATCTTCTGATTAATGGGTAGAAAGTGTGCGCACTTCGTCAATCTATCCACTATTACCCATATGGAATCATGTCCCCTCACCGACCTCGGTAGATGTGTAACAAAATCCATGGAAATGCTGTCCCATTTCCACTGAGGAATCTCAAGAGGCTCCAACGTACCACCCGGCCTTTGATGCTCTATTTTCGCTTTTTGACATACTAAACTGGATGCTACATAATCTGCCACATCGGTTTTCATGCCAGTCCACCAAAAGGTGGCCTTCAAGTCCTTGTACATCTTAGTCATACCTGGATGTGTGCTAAGACGACTCTTATGCCCTTCATCCAAAAGCATTTTCCTCAATACCCGGCTGCTGGGTATACATACCTTCTCTCTGAATCGCAGGATACCATCTCTACCCATCCTGAAGTCTTTTCTCTTCTCTGTGCCTAACTCACTAATAATATGCTGCAATTCTTGATCCTTACCCTGTTCCACCCGAACGTCATCCAGGAACTCATTAGTGATCCTCAACATGCTGCACCGTATGTGACCTGCCTCCAAATCCAATCCCTGATTCATATCTCGCAGTTTCTCAATCAACTCCAACTCCTTAATCATCATAGCCGACACATGAGCTTTCTTCCTGCTCAGAGCGTCTGCTACAACATTAGCCTTACCAGGGTGGTATAACAGCTCAAAGTCGTAGTCCTTCAAGTATTCCATCTAGCGTCTCTGCCTCATATTCATTTCCTTCTGATCAAACAAGTATTTCAAGCTCTTATGATCACTGAATACCTGAAATTGTGCCCCATACAAGTAGTGCCTCCATGTTTTGAGAGCAAAAACCACCGCCGCCAATTCTAAATCGTGTGTAGGATAGTTTTCTCATGCACCTTCAGCCGACGACATGCATAGGCAATAGGTCGTTTCTCCTGCATCAACACACAACCTAGACCCTAGTATGAAGCATCACAATACACCTCAAACGTCTTGGTTGTGTCCGGAATAGCCAGTATAGGTGCAGTGGTTAATCTCCTCTTCATATCCTCAAAACAGACTTCATACTCATCTGTCCAAGAGAATGGCTGGTCCTTTCTAGTGAGTTGAGTCAAGGGACTCACCATCTTGGAGAACCCCTCCACAAACCGCCTGTAATAACCCGCCAGACCCAAGAAGCTCCTCACCTCAGTAACTGTCTGTGGTCTCTCCCACTTCACCACTATCTCAATCTTCGTTGGAGCCACCGCTATGCCTTGGGCTGAAATTACATGGCCCAAGAACTGTACCTCATCCAGCCAAAACTCACACTTTGACAGCTTCCCATACAGTTTATGCTCTCTCAGAATTCCCAGCACCACTCTCAGATGATCTGCGTGCACATCCCGATTTTCGGAGTATATCAGTATGTCGTCAATGAACACGACCTCAAACTGATCCAGGTACGGTCGGAATATTCTGTTCATGTAGTCCATGAAAATGGCAGGAGCATTTCTCATTCCGAACGACATCACTACATACTCGTAATGGTCGTATCATGACCTGAGCGTCGTCTTTTGCACATCCTCCGGTTTGACTAAGATCTGATGATATCCAGACCTCAAGTCAATCTTAGAGAACACTACGACTCCCCTCAGCTGATCCAACAGATTATCTATCCTCGGCAGTGGATACTTGTTCTTGATGGTCAGCTTATTCAACTGACGGTAATCCACACATAACCTTGAACGGCCATCCTTTTTCTTTACTAGAAGTACCGGTGCTCCCCAAGGTGACGCGCTTGGCCGGATGAACTTCTCAAGAAAATCTTCAATTTGCTTCTTTAACTCAGCCAACTCCGCTGGTGCCATTCTATAGGGTGCCATGGACACTGGGCCAGCTTCAGGGATGAGATCAATGGAAAAATCCACATCCCTACTCGGTGGCAACTCGGGTATTTCATCTGGAAACACGTTAGCATACTCCTCCACTACTGGGATCACGTTGATCTTCTCAGCAATACTATTCTTCTCTGAATGAGCCACTATCATAAGGTAGGTGGCTTCGGCTTCTACTTCGTTTATCGCCCTCTGAGCCGAGATTAGCTCCAATCCTTCATGTTTTGGGAATACCAAACTGCGTCGTCCACAATCAATTATGACGTGATTATTAGACAGTCAGTCCATCCCCAAGATTACGTCCAATCCCTCCAAAGGCAAGCACACCAAGTTCACCTTGAATCTACGACCTGCCACTTCCATAGAACACGCAACGCAGACTGAACTGGTAGCCACTTGACTTGAGGAAGGAGTTGAAACAAGCAATTGACATCCTAAATCGCGTGTCACCAAATTCAATCTCCCCACACACATATTAGAAACAAAAGAATGGGTTGCCCCGGAATTGAACAACACCAATACTAATTTACCCAACAACACACAAGGTTCAAGAATAAGATTACCTGACTGTGTAGCCCCGGTGGTGGTCAGGGCAAAGACTATGCCCACTGCCCTAGCTCGCTCTGTTGGCGATGCTGCTGGTTTCTTCGTACCAAGACTCTTCTTTTCTGGGCAGTTGTTGGCGAAGTGTCCTGGTTTGTCGCATATAAAACACTTGCGACGGTCGCCTGACCCTCCTACTTCGCCTGCCAATTGTGGACAGTTCCTCTTCAGGTGGGGTTCACCACACTGGTAGCAAGTGGGACCCTGAGATGTTTGTGGTCGGTTGTACGACTTTTTCATCTGCCTAGCCTCCGCGACATTTTTCTGATGTTGGCTCACAATAGGACCAGGGCCCTTCTCCAAGTGCTCAACGCTCTTGGCCTATTCCACCAAGACTGGGAATCTCCTCTCTCTCAGAGGCGTCACCACTTTCTTCAATTCATGTTTGAGTCCTCGCTCAAACTTCAAGCACCTCCATTCCTCAGTCATATTCTGTGAGGAGTATCTCGCCAGATGTTCAAATTTGTTGACATACTCTTGTGCTGACATATCCCCTAGCTGTAGTGCAAGGAACTTTGCCTCCCGGTCCTGAAGTTTGCCCAGGTCGCCGGCTCTTCCCGAGTCTCCATTTGTTATTGCATACCTGTCCACCAATATTCTCAATCCTCATTCAGCAAATAGGTAGCAAAGAGGAGCTTCTGCTCATCCTCGCAGTTCATCACCCTGAAAATCTTCTCACTTGCGGAGCCATGCATCCGCTTCATCAGGAGAGGCCTTGCCAGTGAACTCAACTGGCTTGTGGCGCAAGAAATCCTCACCAGTCGCCACCCTGACTGGTGCAATCGTCGTCCTAGGCTACGCTGCTACGGGTGGCTGCATCGCATCCACCATCCTGTGAATCGCCTCAACAATGTCATCAGCACCACTATTCCTCCTCCTCCTGTTAGCAGCCATAGCCTGGATATGCCACTTTACAACTGTTAAAAATCAGTCGCTTAGTCAAACAAAACCACACACTTTTCCACATTTAACACACAACATGCCACAAACAAACACATCGCTAAGCTCACTCCCCACTAGACCCAAAATATTTTTAAAAATATTTTCAAAACTTTTGCTCTAATACCAATTGTAACATCCCTAAGGAATATTACTATTTTTTTTATAGATAAAATTACCATTAAAAAAATAAATACCGCATTGATTATAACTATTTCCCAAAAACGCGAGAAATTTAAAACCATAACTAGTACCATACATAGTCCGAATGTACAATATCGTGAAATAGAAATGTTATTAAAACTCATCATAAAAATATTTACATCAAAATCAAAACTATAAAGTTTCTTTCAAAATCCCAAGTAGCCCATGCTCTCCGTCTCTAAGCATCTCCTAGCTCACTTGTCACATTATCTGCTCCCAGATAACAAATTATCCGATCATCGCCAAACACACACAGATAGGGTGAGCTATGCACATTAATAATATAAACAGATATATGAAATAAATATGTTTCCCCAACCCAAAAATACATAATTAAAATCCTCATACTTTCCAAATCACCTCAACCATGACCTCACAGTCCTTCATGAGTCATATGCATGAACTAGGTCTTGAAACTTTCCTGTGCTCCTACGAAACTAACTCATTCGTGGTCCAACCCTATAAGCCTATCCTACTCATAGTCCTGCCCTACAGACTCATCGCCTATAGTATAAACATCCAAGTCTCATAACTTGGACCCTGGCACGCACAGAATCACCATACTATGGACTCCTCGCCCAATAGTAACCGACGGGAACATAACAGTTCCTTGCCCATCGTGCGCCCGACACATGCAATCACCATACTAAGGACTCCTCGCCCATTAGTAGCCGACGGGAACTCAACTAGTTCCATGCCTATTGGACTTAGTGCTTCAAGCCCAAACATCACACCACATGCATATACAACCTGACCATGGTATAAACAGCCAAAACACACTCACAAGCACATAGAAACATAGTAATTCGCATAAACTCGCTTAACCTATGGACCTCTCGCCCAAGCAAGACCCTCAGTCTCGCTTAGGCTAATCCATCTCGCTTGAGCGAGTTTAAATCAGCAACAACAGCACGTTATCTCGCTTCAGCGAGATCCCCTCGCCTAGGCGAGATCGTCTCTCGCCCAAACACCCAGTTCCATATCGCCTGGGCTAAAATACAAGCAAAACACCACACATGACCATGACATCTCGCTTAGGCGAGGCCATCTCGCCTGGGCGAGACCCTGGTTCGCTCAAAATCCATAAACTCCTCGCCTGGACCAGAAGTCGCGCTCAACACGCGGAACTTCATCACAACCTCGCTAAGGCGAGCGTCTCTCGCCTGAGCGAGAAGCAGGTCGCTTAACTCTAATACTTGGTCGCCTAGGCGAGATAGGCGAACCTGCACCCAACACAAGACCCTACAACTCTCGCCTAGGCGAGAAGGGGTCGCTTGGGCGAAACATGCAGAGTTTCACCACTACTAGCGCACCCGAAACACAAAACCAATACCAATTTACAATACCTTCAGGTTTCATTCAATATGTACCATCAATCAAACTCTAAAAACACATTTTACACAAGTTTAAATCCCCAAAACACATAAAAATAACCTTGATTCAATAATAGTACCCGAAACCGTCATGACATTGCTTATTTCATACCCAAAAGACTTGGCACCCACATTCTCTTCCAAATTCTCAATTGGAGTATACTTTATACCAAAAACCACAACACATAAAATCCCAATTGAGAATAAAACACAGGAATACAACCCAGATAAAATGCACATAATTCAGCACCCCTAACCTGAATTTTAGATTGAAATTGGGAAGAAAATTGAGATTCTTGGTTTGCCAATGACGTACCACAGACTCCCTCTTGATTCAGCCCTTTGCACACTCAGAACCTTTTCTCACAGTCTCAATTTCGTGTTCTCTCTATAGCAGCTCACAACCAATACCCTTCCTTTTTCCTAAACTTGGGCTTTTATAAGTGCCTTTAAAATAGGTTTTAAAAATAAAACAAGATTGACTTTGGTGTGAGCTTAATGGCTATTCAAGTCCCTTAGTAGATGATTTTTCAGAACCTAATGATTACTCTTCTGCTAGGTTTTCTTTAACCCTTCTCATTCATACCACAACTAATAGCTAGCAAAAATAAAGTTTATTCTTTGCCCACCAAGGTTTGAACTCGTGACCTTCCACTCATAACGCCAAAGCACAACCACTATGCCAAATTCACATTTGGTGATACCCTCCAATCAAAAGCAGTTTACATCATCAATCTCATACTCATACATATTATTAAAAACTAATAATAAAATAGCAACACATAATTGACATACATACGACTCAAACCCAAGTCCTCTCACACAATCAAAGTACTCTCAACCACAAGAGCTAGCACTTTTCCACATCACACTTGCCAACAATTAATATTTATTAATTAATTAATTATTTAATTAATAATTTATTAGAATATTCATGAAGTTGAAAGTTGACTAGACATTTTCTTATGGGCATCTTGTCTTTATGTGCAAGTTGAAAGTTGGAAGAAAACTTATATAAGGGACTAAGTCATCACCATATTTGCTTTTATACAAGGAAAATGAGGAACAATATTTTTTTTAAAACAACAATTACTTCCCCATTATATACGTTTACCGAAACAAAACAAAGTTGAACTGCATCCCCTACACCAACAGCAAGGAGAAGGCTTTCAGTATTCTCAACAAACCATGTTGCACACAATCTAACATCTTGATCAATGACAATGTAGAATGCGGCTCCTACTATTGAGAAATGTAGAATGCAGTTAACACTAGAGGATTCAACGACTAAAATTCATGCTTATGTAATTGCTAAGAATGGGGAGACCCGTTTTACAGTTATCCTAGAATTGAAAAGTTAAGAAAGAAGCAAAATAAATTACTTCAAGTACGGTTATTTATCTCAAAATAATTGATGCCACACATCACGATGTCAGTATATTTGTCAACATTTTTCGTTAAAATACTAAAAGTCTTCCCCTTATTGATGTTATTAGAGATGTAATTCAATTTTGTTATGTTTCGGTAAATGCATATAATGGGGAAGTAAATATTGTTTTCAAAAAAAGTTGTTCATCATTTACCATGTATAAAAAAGGCTAAGATAATGATGAGTTGGACCCCTATCCAGTTTCTTCTGAATTTGAACACAAACATAAAGACAATATGCTCATAGATAAGCCTAAAAAAATAGCTCGTCAATTTCCAAATTCATTAAGATTCTGAAAATTTACCTATGTTCAACGAAATCAAGGAAGAAATTTACATTAATTTGGCATGCAAGATCCTTTACCACAGTGAGGTTTCATAAGATCAATGGTTTATCTTTGTGTGGGGTGGTATTGATACTTAACCAAATATCATACGTTCAAACCTACAATTGGATTCATCTCTGAAATAGCTTTTGAAAAGATGTTCAGTAGAGTCATTTCCACCTTTTAAGCATTGATAAATGAGTTACGATTATGAATATGCAACTTAAGTTGCATGTTGGACTGTAACGTGGTGTTTTTACCCTTACTATAAAACTTTGATATATATAATATGATACGTTGTCTTTAACCTCGGGAGGAATGTCTTGTTTTAGTTTCCCTGAGTCTTCACCTATTACAATGAATCATCATTATCATTTTATACTTGTTACTTATATGAGCCTCCTCACTCATTCAAAGGTGATGTATATATTCAACTATGTTATCGGGTGGTAGCAGCAATGACATGTTAAGCTGAGAGTCTATATTGAAGACTTAAAGGTATATATTAAGTTGATCTTCATTGTGTATATATTGAAGCTTTAAAGGTAAAAACACCATGCAACTTAACACGCATATTGCTAATTTTGACTCATTTAATAATGTTTAGAAGGTGAAATTGACTCTTTTAAACACTTTCTCAAAAGTTATTTTAAGGATAGATCCAATAGTTGAAAACGTACATCAAATCTCTCTTACAGAAGGCAAAGGTTCTAATTGTAAAGGAAATAACCGTTAATTTAAACATATGACATTAGCTTAGGTATTAGTACATTATCAACCAAAGATAAACAATTAATCTTTCGCAACCTCACTCTGGTAAAGGATCTGGCATTCCATACCAATGTAAGTTTCTTCCTTTATCTACCTCAATATAGCAAATTTATTAGAATATTCATGAAGCTGAAAGTTGACTAGACATTTTCTTGTGGGCATCTTGTCTTTATGTGCAAGTTGAAATTTGGAAGAAAATTTATATAAGGGTCTAAGTCATCACCATCTTTGCTTTTACACAAGGCAAATGAGGAACAATTTTTTTTAAAACAACAATTACTTCTCCATTATATGCGTTTATCGAAACACAACAAAGTTGAACTACATCCTCTACAACAACAACAAGGACAAGACTTTCAGTATTCTCAGCACAAAATTTTGATACACAATCTAACATCCTGATCAATGACAATGTAGAATGCGGCTCCTACTACTGGGAAATGTAGAATGCAGTTAACACCAGAGGATTCAATGACTAAAATTCATCTTTATGTAATTGCTAAGAATGGGGAGACCCCGTGTTACGGTTATCCCGGAACTGAAAAGTTAAGAAGGAAGCAAAATAGATTACTTGGAGTACTAGAGGATTCAACCACTAAAATTCAAGCTTATGTAATTGATAAAATGGGGAGACCCCGTTTCCCCGTTTTATTGTTATCTTGGAATTGAAAATTTAAGAAAGAAGCAAAATAAATTATCTGCAGTACGATCATTTATCTCAAAATAATTGATGGCACACATCACGATGTCAGCATATTTGTCAACATTTTTCCTTAAAATACTAAAATTCTTCCTCTTATTGATGTTATTAGAGATCTAGTTCAACTTTATTATGTTTCAGTAAATACATATAATGGGGAAGTAAATATTGTTTTCAAAAAAAGTTGTTCATCATTTACCTTGTATCAAAAAGGCAAAGATAGTGATGAGTTGGACCTCTATCCAGTTTCTTCTGAATTTCAACATAAACATAAAGACAATATGCTCACAGATAAGCTTGAGAAAATAGCTCGTCAATTTCCAACTTCATGAAGATTCTGAAAATTTACCTATGTTCAAAGAAATCAAGGAAGAAACTTACATTAATTTGGCATGCAAGATCATTTACCATAGTGAGGTTTCATAAGATCAATGGCTTATCTTTGTGTGGGATGGTATTGATACTCAACCAAATGTCAGACGTTCAAACCTATAAAATGAACTTCAATAGTCACTTCCTTTGGAAAGAGAGATTTTATGTATTTTCCAAACTATTGGATTCATCTCTAGAATAGCTTTTGAAAAGATGTTCAGTAGAGTCATTTCCACCATTTAAGCATTGGTAAATGAGTTACGATTATGAATATGCAACTTAAGTTGCATGTTGGACTGTACCGTGGTGTTTTTACCCTTACTACAAAACTTTGATATTTAAAATATGATAGGTTGTCTTTAACCTCGGGAGGAATGTCTTGTTTTAGTTTCCCTGAGTCTTCCCCGATTACAATGAATCATCATGATCATTTAACACTTGTTACTTTAATGAGTGTCCTCACTCATTCAAAGGTGATGTCTATATTCAACTATGTTATTCGGGTGGTAACAGCAACGACATGCCAAGCTGAGAGTCTATATTGAAGACTTAAAGGTATATATTAAGTTGATCTTCGTTGTGTATATATTGAAGCTTTAAAGGAAAAAACGTCATGCAACTTAAGATGCATATTGTTAATTTTGACTCATTTAATAGTGCTTAGAAAGTGAAAGTGATTCTTTCGAACACTTTCTCAAAAGTTAATTTAAGGATGGATCCAACCTTTGGAAACGTACATAAAATCTCTATTAGAAAAGGAAAAGGTTGTAATTGTAAAGGAAGTAACCGTTAATTTAAACATATGACATTTGGTTAGGTATTAAAACATTATTGAGCAAAGATAAACCATTAATCTTTCACAACTTCACTGTGGTAAAGGATCTTGCATTCCAAACTAATGTAAGTTCCTTACTTCATCTCCCTCAATATAGGAAATTTATTAGAATATTCATGAAGCTGAAAGTTGACTAGACATTTTCTTATGGGCATCTTGTCTTTATGTGCAAGTTGAAATTTAAAAGAAAATGTATATAAGGGTCTAAGTCATCACCATTTTTTCTTTTATACAAGGCAAATGAGGAACCATTCTTTTAAAAACAACAATTACTTCCCCATTATATGCATAAACACAACAAAGATGAACTACATCCCCTACAACAATAACAAGGAGAAGACTTTCAGTATTCTCAGCAAAAAATGTTGACACACAATCTAACATCCTGGTGAATGACAATGTAGAATGCAACTCCTACTCCTAGAAAATGTAGAATGCGGATAACACTAGAGGATTCAACGACTAAAATTCATGCTTATGTTATTGCTAAAAATGGGGAGACCACGTTTTATGGTTATCCTGGAACTGAAAAGTTAAGAAAGAAGCACAATAAATTACTTGGAATACGGTCATTTATCTCAGAAAAATTGATGGCACACATCACGATGTCAACATATTTGTCAACATTTTTTCTTAAAATACTAAATGTGCTCCCCTTATTGATGTCATTAGAGATGTAGTTCAACTTTATTAAGTTTCGGTTAATGCACATAACGGAGAAGTAATTATTGTTTTCAAAAAAAGTTGTCCATCATTTGCCTTGTATAAAAATAAAGGCTAAGATGGTGATGATTTGGACCCTTATCCAGTTTCTTCTGAATTTCAACACAATCATAAAGACAAGATACCCATAGACATTTTCTTATGGGCATCTTGTCTTTATGTGCAAGTTGAAATTTAAAAGAAAATGTATATAAAGGTCTAAGTCATAACCATTTTTTCTTTTATACAAGGCAAATGAGGAACCATTCTTCTAAAAACAACAATTACTTCTCCATTATATGCATTTACCGAAACACAACAAAGTTGAACTACATCCCCTACAACAACAACAAGGAGAAGACTTTCAGTATTCTCAACAAAAAATGTTGACACACAATCTAACATTTTGATCAATGACAATGTAGAATGCAGCTCCTACTACTGGAAATGTAGAATGCGGTTAACACTAGAGGATTCAACGACTAAAATTCATGCTTATGTAATTGCTCAAAATGGGGAGACCCCGTTTTACAGTTATCTTGGAACTGTAAAGTTAAGAAGGAAGCTAAATAAATAACTTGGAGTACTAGAGGATTCAACGACTAAAATTCATGCTTATGTAATTGCTAAAAATGGGGAGACCACGTTTTATGGTTATCCTAGAACTGAAAAGCTAGGAAAGAAGCACAATAAATTACTTGGAATACGGTCATTTATCTCAGAATAATTGAGGGCACACATCACGATGTCAACATATTTGTCAACATTTTTTTCTTAAAATACTAAACGTCCTCCCCTTATTGATGTTATTAGAGATGTAGTTCAACTTTGTTATGTTTTGGTTAATGCACATAACGGAGAAGTAATTATTGTTTTCAAAAAAAGTTGTCCATCATTTGCCTTGTATAAAAAAAAGGCAAAGATAGTGATCATTTGGACCCTTATCCAGTTTCTTCTGAATTTCAACACAATCATAAAGACAAGATGTCCATAGATAAGCCTGAGAAAATAGCTGGTCAATTTCTAACTTCATGAAGATCCTGAAAATTTTCCTATGTTCAAAGAAATCAAGGAAGAAACTTACATTAATTCGGCATGCAGGATCCATTACCATAATGAGGTTTCATTAGATCAATGGCTTATCTTTGTGTGGGATGGTATTGATACTCAACCAAATGTCAGATGTTCAAACCTATAAAATGAACTTCAATAGTCACTTCCTTTGGAAAGAGAGATTTTATGTATTTTCCCAACTATTGGATTCATCTCTGGAATAGCTTTTGAAAAGATCTTCAGTAGAGTCATTTCCACCTTTTAAGCATTGGTAAATGAGTTACGATTATGAATATGCAACTTAAGTTGCATGTTGGACTGTAGCTTGGTGTTTTTACCTTTACTACAGAACTTTGATATTTAAAATATGATAGGTTGTCTTTAACCTCGGGAGGAATGTCTTGTTTTACTTTCCCTGAGTCTTCACCGATTACAATGAATCATCATGATCGTTTAACACTTGTTACTTTAATGAGTGTCCTCTCTCATTCAAAGGTGATGTCTATATTCAACTATGTTATTCGGGTGGTAACAGCAACGACATGCCCAGCTGAGAGTCTATATTTAAGACTTAAAGGTATATACTATGTTGATCTTCGTTGTGTATATATTGAAGCTTTAAAGGTAAAAACGCCATGCAACTTAAGACACATATTGTTAATTTTGACTCATTTAATAGTGCTTAGAAAGTGAAAGTGATTCTTTCAAACACTTTCTCAAAAGTTATTTAAGGATGGATCCAACCGTTGGAAACGTACATAAAATCTCTATTAGAAAAGGAAAAGGTTCTAATTGTAAAGGAAGTAACCGTTAATTTAAACATATGACATTTGGTTAGGTATTAGAACATTATCGAGCAAAGATAAACCATTAATCTTTCCCAACTTCACTCTGGTAAAGGATCTTGCATTCCAAACTAATGTAAGTTTCTTCCTTCATCTCCCTCAATATAGGAAATTTATTAGAATATTCATGAAGCTGAAAGTTGACTAGACATTTTCTTATAGGCATCTTGTCTTTAT
>Ga0209389_1000356_pt1 | contig 27528 bp, 16 predicted proteins | sample CowpearedBW_FD_187526 | JGI IMG/M metagenome (GOLD analysis project Ga0209389, IMG submission 187526) | Root nodule microbial communities of legume samples collected from California, USA - Cow pea red BW (SPAdes) (version 2) | ecosystem: Host-associated > Plants > Roots > Nodule | place: USA... | reverse complement strand
TATATATATATATATATATACTTTCTCTTTTTTATTTTTTCTAATTATTTGGTTTGTCATGAAACTTATTCACATCTCCGATATATTTTTCATCTTATCATAACCTTTATGTAATTATGTTAAAAATATGTATATCAATTAAAATTTTTGTGTCTCACATTTAAATATTTCTATTATTTTTTAATATTTTTATTTATTGTATATTTTCCTTTTACATGAGAATGTTTAATATTCTCAATTTAAGTAATTAATAGCATAAATCTTTCATTTACGAGGTAATATAAAAAAATTATTTATTTATTATTATTAATTTTTGCTTCATTTGAAAAACTCTTTTGTTTTTCTAAAACAATTTTTGTTATTTCTCAACCATTGAGTATATATATTTGGAAAGTTTTCTTAGATCTCTAAGATATTTTTCATCTTATCATACCTTTAATTATACATTTTTTTTCCTTTGTACGATTTCTTTCAATAGTATATATAAAGATTTGGTGTGAGACTCTCATTCAACTTTTAAAAGACAAGTATTTAATAAAACATTTAAAATAGATAAAATTAAGATGAAAATATAAAGATTAGATGTGAGATTCTCCTTCATTATTTTCTCTCTCAATCTCTCTTTTATTTGCCTTTTTTTTTCTCTTTGTCTCTCTCCAACTTCTTTCTATATATTCTTCCCTAATATCTTATCTCTTTTAAATATGATCACTTTCCAAAATAACTGAGGAATTAGGAAATATTTTTATTCGATAAAATTTTTAAATAAAGTTTCTATTTACTCTAAAGGCATTTTGTTATCTCTTTTCATAAGATTTTGTTATCAATTTTGGTGGAATAGGTTGAGAAAAACGATCCTTTGAACTTGTTTTTACAGATTCGGATATACTCTACAAAGACTTTAACGCCAAGTACTTTTAGCTCCAATAGCCCACTATAGATTTTGATGATTAGGTACTCGTCTTCTCCAGGGTACTCATCCTCTTCACACCGTATAGGGTTATGCTTATATAAGATACTCCAACGGTTAAGTCAACCAAGTGCATTAGATGACAATAAATGTGATAATTCATGAACATAACTAATGTACCTCGTTGAACGTGCTACTTATACTACTATTTATGAGCCCTTATCTAGATGGGCCTAGGTCACATGGCCTAATTATCTGTTAATCTTTCTTTGATCCTTTACTCTTAACTTAATAATAATTTGTCAATATCAATAGTTTGGTCGGTATGGTTCCTACCAAATTCGTTTGGTCCAAATACAAGTTGGCTCAAGTAGTCGAGATGTACTCAAACATATGCATTACTTATACCTAGATGGTCTAAGAGGGCTCAAACATGTATAGTACATTAGCCTACTAGGCTTAGCATGGCATATGTTTAAGTCTTATGTGTTGTTGTCATGATGTTGGTTTCAGCTTGGCCATCCTATATGTGTAAAGAAAATATGACCTTATAGGTATATTAGCCCCCAAGCCTTGGCAATTTATTGACAAAGAGGTTTGATTTGAAGGTTGTTAGTCATGAAGGAAACAATGTGGAATTCAGAGGATGAAAAGGTTTAACCTTTGACTGTTAGATTTAGGGAGATCTGATGGTTGAGATCGAAAAGGTGGAAGATGAAGGGTTGCCATGATTGTGCTATAAATAGAGCATACATTTGTCTCATTTGATCACTTATATTAGCATCCTTTCTCTGTTGCTGATATACATTTCAAGAGTTATCAGTATTATAGTGCGGACTAGAATGAAGTATGTCGTCTAGTAGTTCTAATATGTTCGATAAGGAGAACCTTGAGTCGAGTAGCAATAGTTTCTTGCCTAGACATTCTCGAGGGTTGTCTCCTATGACATCCTTCTTGAAGTCATTCTCACAAAGCTCGTGCCCTTATGATACTCTCATTTGCGACAATAAGCTCGATGTAATTTCAAAGATGACTTTCATTTTTCTATTGTACTATAGCTTCATACCCATGGGGAACTAAACTTTCCCTTAAGAGAATGTAATCAAACTTTGAGATTCCTGTTTAGTAATGTATTTTGTGTTTCTGTTACTTTCCATCTTTTAATTTGTGCTTTATGAATGAACATAAAATTGATGTATGTTTAATCTCAGCTTGATGTTTCAATATTTAAAAGAACCCCTGTTCATGCTTAATAGGTGTGGGTTATTTCACAATTGCTTAATTTTTTGTGAGGTTGAATGATGTGTGCATTTGCTTAATAGCATGATGAACTCATGTTAATCAATTGGTTAATTTCGGGTGGCATGAGAGTTAACCCAAGCAGAGGAGATTTATAACCTAGGATAGTTGGACTTGTATTTGAATCAAGGAGTCTGTTTGTTTAATCACCGTTTCATTCACCGTTTTTAATTATGTTTTTGAATTTGCCAAAACCCATGTGTTTATTTTGGAACCTTTGATAAAAAAAATGGTCACTAGGAAATGACCTTGGAAGAAACCCCCTACTTTATTTGGTTGGGTATAACACCCACCAATGAGCTTAAACTTGATTTGAATTCTCTTATTTCTTTAATGTTCACAATTGTCCTATTCAGGAAGCTTTGTGCAATATGCTTCTGCATTTGAAATGTTTGATGTAATAATATTTCACATTTAATAATATGTTTCACTCACATTAATCAAATATTAAACCTCATTATATATGTTAGACATTCTATCTTGGTTGTCTAATGTAAGAACCAAGGGGAATAAAGTCGTCTAATGGTGGGATAAATGAGTAATGTGTTAGACAAGGAGGTGATTTGAGGCAAGAAACCACGTTTAAGTCAGCTATATGATTGATTGGATGATACATGTGTTCTACATTGAGTAGATGGCTTAGTGTTGAATGCAAGTGCTAGAAGACGGATGCAAATACACTAAGTTGGCAATCATAATGGTGTGGCCATTAGACACTAAAGACGTTGAACGTTGTGGTACGTTAAGAGTTCCAATGTGTTGGTGTAATGTGGCTCTAGAAAGGTGGGATGAATAGAGCCTTGTTGCAACCAAAATCGCAGTGGGACAACATACCAAAAATAAATTTGAATGAAAATAATAGAGTTTGGAGTTTCCACCATATTTTATTTTGGAAAACTATCGAAAACCAAAGAGATAAGACAAGGTCTGCAAAAAAACCAAATTTTGGGTCTGGTCTGAGAGTCGGTTACACGTGGAGAAGGTATTAGCACCCTACAACACTCGTCCTAAGACAGTACCTTTAATTAAACGTGCAAAAAGGATGCGATTTTTCAAGATTAAAATACCTTTTTGTGGTCCCAATTTTCGTCAAATTTTGTCAAATAAGTCCTAATTTTGTTTTTGTGTTCAAATAGGTCACAATTTTCATCAATTTTGTTCAATTGGGTCCTTTTTTGCTAATACTATTTAAATCATTAACGACCATGAACAGTGATTGCCACGTGTCAATTCGTGGTTTTTTTATATTTTTTAAAAAATTTTAAATTTTTTAAATTTTTAATTTTTTTTAATTTTTTGTTAAATGTCCACGTGTCAATCCAACAACGTGTCATACGTCAAAGTCAATGTTCTATATTCAATTTAGTCCTATATTTGTTATTTTTGTTCAATTTAGTCCTAATTTTTGTTAACATGAACCAATTTGGTCTCTCTCCAAATTGAAATCAAATTTAATTTTTATATTAAAATTCACATTTTTTATTAAATATTAATATATTAAAATTCACATCATTATAACTTTGAATATAGAACATTGACTTTGACACGTGGCACGCTACTGGACTGACATGTGGACATTTAAAAAAAATATAAATATAAATATAAAAAATAAAAAAAACCATGAAGTGACACGTGACAATCACTATTCATGGCCGTTAATGATTTAAATGATGTTAGCAAAAAAAGGACTCAATTGAACAAAATTGACGAAAATTGAGACCTATTTGAATGCAAAAACAAAATAAGGATTTATTTGACAACATGACGAACATTGGGACTAAAAAGGTATTTTAATGATCTTTCAAAATGTTTATTTTCCCCAAAAATAATAATAAAAGAATGTACAAAAGAAGTAAAAATAATTTTTTAGTTGTTTGGGTCCGATAATGATTAACCATCGCTCCTATGTATCTCAATTCAAAATAGAGAATCGGGGTTACGTAGTTCTTAATGAAAATCTATTTGAAAAATTGGAGAAATGATTTAATTTTTATTTGGTGAACCCGACAAGGATTGATATCGCTCCCACGTATTTCCATTCATAATAGAAAATCAGGGATCATGTAGTTCTTATTGAAAAAACTATTCGAAAAACTATTTGGAAAATGATTTGAAAGTTTTGATAATTTTGAAAACCTTTTTATTTACCATTAATTAAAAAATATTTTTTTTTCGAAAATAAATTTACACCTGAATGAAATTGGGTGTTGACAAGGCTAAAATTCAAATTCAAAAACTATAGTCACAAGTATACATTTACAAACGAATTTACTACTTGAAAATAAAAGTGTAGGGATAAATATAATGCACACAAAAGGTTTATACTGGTTCACCTCCACTTGAGGCAACATCAAGTTCCTTAAGCAACTTGTTTAAGAAATTTCATTAATCAATAACTTTGCTCATTAATGAGTTTCACCCTTTAAAACTTACATGAGTTTTAACCTCTCTAGGTATAATCTCCCCTTGAGATCAGGAACTCTAAATTACAACAATATGCAAATGATAGACTCTCAATAGAAGTGTACAACAAAGCTTACAAGTTACATATATTATTGTATAAACTACCACTTAGCCTACTATCTAAAGACATCACTAGTATAGTAAGGGCTTTTGGCCCCGATTATTTTTGATATTCTGCCCCGGTTCCAGAACCGAGGCATATTAGGGTGAGGCCAAAAGGGATGGCTTTTCGCCTCGGGTGTGAACCGAAGCCATAAATTTACTCTTCTACCTCGGTTCTAATGTGAACCGAAGCCATTGTGTCAAAAAAAATTTAATTAATTAAAAGCTCGCGACGACACATATGGAGCTCTTGAAGCAACGATGGTCGTGGTAGCATCCACAGTGGAGGCGTTCTCGTCGTGGTAGCGCGTTCGTGGCGGGGCTCGTGGCTCATGCACAACAGCATTTGTCAGTGGTGGTTTGTGGATCTATAGGGGTCGCAACAATGTTTGCAAATCTGGTTTTTTGATTTGTAGGTTTCGCTATCGCTGATCTGGTTTGCGTAACCACTGATGGCGTTGTGTGAATGCGGGAGAGCTCACGATGGTAGTGGCACTTCTTCTCTTGCAGTGTCTCTTTGTGACAATGCAATGGTGTGTTTTGAACCCTAAATCTGTGAACCCCAAAGCAATACAAAACGCAAAATAAAAAAACGCAAAAGGAAACCCATTTTTCGAACTCACAGACAACGAGAGGCGACAATGCAATCGGCGACAGTGGATGGCACGACGGAGGCGGCGACGCGCGATGGCAGCTAGTCGGCGATGGAGCTAGACAGTGGTGGTGGTAGAGAGTGCAAAGGGTTCGCGCAGAGAGAACTGTGAGAGATGATGAATAGTGGAAATGGTTCACGAATTGGAAATTATAACAGGCTTTATGGCCTCGGTTCAATTAATAACCGAGGCCTAAAGTACTTACTGCCTCAGTCCAATAATAACCGAGGCCAAAACATCTGACGCTGGTGGCATTTTTGAAATTTTATAACATGCTTTATGGCCTCGGTTCAATTAATAACCGAGGCCTAAAGTACTTACTGCCTCGGTCCAATAATAACCGAGGCCAAAACATCTAACGCTGGTGGTATTTTTGAAATTTTGGTTACTGGATTGCCTAATAGGCTTTGGTTCGTTTGTAACCGAGGTATAAAACTACTTACTGCACCGGTTTTTAGGAGACCTGAGGCAAAAAAGTTCAAAAAAATTGCAAAAATGCCACCACCTCCTTATAGGCTTCGGTTTCACTATAACCGAAGCCTATAAGGCGAGTTAAAAAGTCAAATCTGCACTAGTGGTGGTGTCTCATTGGTTAGGATGTAATTCCACGATAGTTGCATGATGGTGCCTCATTGGTCAGGACGTAATTCCATGACCCCTGTTAGTGGGAGCTCATGGTGGTACCTCATTCTTAGGACGTAATTCCACAAAGTTCGTGGTGGTGCCTCATTATATAATTTAGTAAGGATTCAAGGTAAGGATTGCATCCTGACACTCTAAAGAGTTAGTTAGTCTCACGTAGAGCGTACTGACAAAAGTGGTGAGAGTGGTAGGAGGCCTTAGATCTTTGAAGGCTAATCTTGTGAGTGGTAGGGTGAAAACCATTGGCAATTGGCTCTACAGAGTAGTGGAGGCCACCACAAGTGCAAGCATCCGGTGAATCCGACTAATTATATGTATCCAAATAAGTCGTGTCTTGAGTCTTAGTGTATTGTTTGCAAGTCATCACATGCTTGGTGGATGTATGTATCGTTGGCTATATGAATTGTATGCAACGACATGATAAATCATTTTCTACTCTAGCTTACCTTTTCTGCTTGTTGTATGTTCTATGTGTGGTTTTCTCTCTTTGCGATGATCATTAATTTATTGATGGGAACAGATGCGAGAACTCCTCGTGGTCAACAAGGTAATGGAGACTCCGCTGCATAATCTATCTGTGTTGGATTTTCGCTGAATTGAGTTTTCTTTTAGGGCTAAGGCCCATGTATTGTCTTGCCTTTGGGCTTTATTTCTGAATATTGTTAGTCCCTTACTCTATTTTGTTATTGACATCATGGTGTGCCCTAGTTCATTTATGTTTCTTCTGGATAACTGTAAGAAGTAGTGACTTTATACTCCATGACTTGCTTCTTATATTATTTTGTGTGACATTTCATTTAATTAAGGTCATTACTTAAATGGGGTGTTACATGATTCAATTTAGTCCTTTAATTATTTAAATTGATTCAATTAAATCTTTTTCATTATATTGACGTTAAATTTTTTATAATTTATACATCAAATCACTTCACCTACAAAATAAAATTAATTTGAATAGTTACACTTTTTTGATGAAATAATTTGATATAATAATTTTAATGAAAATCTAACATCAATCTAACTAAACATAATTGAATCATTTTATAAAAGTAGAGGACTAAATTAAACCAGATAAAAACTAAGGATCTAATTGAATTTTCTATAAGAATTATAGGACTCCAAAAGTATTTTAGCAAAAAATTAACTTCGTATTTGTGTGAAGTTTCCTAGTTAAGTATATCATCATTATCATATTTTTCTTTATAAAATTTCCATTTTCAAATTCATCATAAGTTTCAAATATTGAGTGAAGAAAATGGTTGCCCTCAAGCCGTAGATGACACAACTAAGCAGCCTCTAGACCTAAACCTATAACACCCTCTCGATTCCAGCAAATCCTAGATGATCGTCATGTATGTCGTATGGTATGTTTAAACATTTAGATTTTGATCAAACTCCTACCTCTTCCTTCTCATGTTTTATCAAGTTATGCTAGATCTAGAATTTGGTGGAGTTGACCCTAAAATCAAGGGATATAGGTCCAAAACCCTTTTTACAATAGAGACCACTATCAACAAACCCTTACAATTAGTTTGTTATAAGGTGAGTCATGTTCCTAACTATAGATTTGTGAATTACATTTGTGTTTGGATCGGTTGATATAAGCGGAAATGCGAGCGTGAAAATGCAGAAAAAGTGAAAAAATAATGTTTCTTAATTTTGAAGAAAAAGGTGAGGAAAGTTCATAACCAGAGCCGTGTAGTGTTCTAATTGCCCTCCATTTTCTTAGATGCAATATACAACTTCGCTTTTTCACATGCATGGTACAAATTCTTTCTCATGGAAAGACACACGTAGTCCTGAAATTAGAGAGAGGGAAGGAGTGCACTTGAAGAAAAAATGATTTTGAGCACATGGAGAATCGATTCTCTTCTTTCTGATTTTGAAAGAATAGGTTCTTGTCTTATTTTAACTCATAGGGAATCAATTCTCCTACACTTCCATTACTTTGTCGTGGGTGACTTGTGGTGGTGGTGGGTCCTATTCTTGGTGGCCTGACACATATTTAAGGATGGAGAGCATGATCAGCGTCGTGGAGGGAGGAGAGTTGAAAGAGGAAGTCCTGGTGTCACGAGAGGACCTTCAAGTGGTGCTGGTTCTCGAGGAGGTGGATCGTGTGATAGAGCTTCTTGGCAATGGAGACTAGGGATTCAGGGGAGAGGACGATGCAAGAGAAGGAAGGGGATATGAAGGTATAGGCAACCACACCACCACATGTATGTTAGCACTTTGTTAGACAACAACTCTATAATCTTGTGAACAAACTTTATTCACCTTTTGTGTTGTTGTTATTCATACAATACATTATATTTATAGACCCACATTTCCTCACCATTGTACTCTCAACAACTATAAACGGCTATAAATGGCTAACTTATTAACTACCTAGACTCCAACGGCTAGTGCATTAACCACTCACAACGGCTAGTTTCTTACAATGGCTAGTTACCCATAGTGGTTAATACATTTAAGTTTATTAAAAACCCAACAAAACTCCCCCGTAAACTTAAATGCTTCTTTTATTCTCCATCTTTGTTCCTTTATTCTTCATCACGACTTCCAACGTGCAATAAATCTTCCCACATTGTGCTTGTCCCTTTCATGAATAGTTAAGTTCTTCGCTTTCTTCATGACTGACTTCCCTTTCACTTTATCTATGGTTAACCTGTACTTCGCTTTTCCTGTGGCTAACTTGTTCTCTACTCTCTCAGTTTTTTCATCCTTACTGGCAAACTTGTTTTTCTCTTTGGCCGACTTGTTACTCATTGGGTTCTTTGTCTTTGTGGCCGACTTGTCGTCAACTGAGTTCTTATCAATAGGCCGACTTCCTTTTGAATGATCAGACCACACCCACGTATTATTGTGCTCAATCTCCTCATCCATTTCAAGTCACCACTTCTCATCTTGCACCTCCAGTGCAGCTCTCAGATCCTTCTCAACTTGTAACTGTTCTTGCAAACTTGAAACATCTTCTTCAAAGTCCAAGTGCCGCTTTTGCAAAGCATGTTTCCTTCTCTATAAGCTTGCTTGTAAAATTAAATTGTCTCTAACCTCCTTTTCAATACTCTGTTGCAAGTCTCTTTTTTTAATCTCTAACCTTTGGATTAGAAGTTCTTCTTCTTCAAATTCTCCATGCTACTTGGTCTTCTTGTCGAGTTCACCACTTGCTTATGCTCGGCTCCTGAGCTACACGTCATCATCAACAATGTCGCTTCTTCTTCAACATCTTTTGTGAGGTTGATCGTCTCTTCCTTTCTACTTTCAGATCTACAATCTTTGGAAAAATGTCCGGACTTACCACAACTGAAACACTTGCCTGAGTAACAGTCCTTTGCATAATGACCATACTTGCCACACTTGAAACACTCAACATTTGAGTTACTTGATTGACCTCCTCTCCATGGACCTCGTCCTCTTCCGTGCCAATTTTGTTGACCGAATTGTTCTTTCTCTTCTTGTCCTTAGCTTCTACCACCAAGATCGCTTCTTATACCTCCTCGATATCGTCCTCTACCTTGAGTGTTTTGAGCTTTCTCATCTTTAATTGACATCTTCGTTTGGAGTAATTGATCAAGTGGCTCCCGCTTCTTCTTCTTTCGTTGTTCGTGTGCTTCAAGAGATCCTTCAAGCTCTTCAACCGTGAGCTTTGATAGGTCCTTGGACTCCTCAATCGCACACACCACATTCTCGAAGTTGTTTGTCAATGACCTCAAGATCTTCTCCACAACTCGGCTAGCGGGTAACGTCTCTCCATTTCTAGCAAGTTGGTTCGCCACGGTTTCAACTCGAGTAATGTACTCGGCTACTCCTTCGGTCTCTTTCATCCTCATGCTCTCTAATTCACCTCTAAGTGTTTGAAGTCGCACTTGCTTCACTCGGTCATCTCCCTTATATGCCTTCTCCAAAATATCCCACGCTTCTTTTGAAGATTTGGCACTTGCAATCTTCTCAAAGCCAGACTCATCCATAGCTTGGTACAAGATGTACAAAGCTACCTTGTCTTTCACACGTGCGTCTTTCAGAACTTTCAACTGGGCATTTGACCAACCTGTAGTGTTGGTAGGTTCATCGAAACCATCTTTAACAACCTTCCAATTTTCTTGGGATCCAAGAAGGGCCTTCATTTTGAGACTCCAATTGTCATAGTTGACAGCCTTTGTCAACTTGGGCAGGGAAATACTATTTGTAAGACTGGCCATCTCACTTTCTTTTTTTCTCAAACACTTAGCTCTCTTTTTCAAGCACTCAAGCTCTTTAGCTCTCTCTCTCTTCCACTCAAACACTCAAGCTAACTAGCTCTGATACCACTTTGTTAGCACTTTGTTAGACAACAACTCTATAATCTTGTGAACAAACTTTATTCACCTCTTGTGTTGTTGTTATTCATACAATACATTATATTTATAGACCCACATTTCCTCACCATTGTACTCTCAACAGCTATAAACGGCTAACTTATTAACTACCTAGACTCCAACGGCTAGTGCATTAACCACTCACAACGGCTAGTTTCTTACAACGGCTAGTTACCCATAGTGGTTAATACATTTAAGTTTATTAAAAACCCAAAAATGTAAAGCCATGCAAGTGAAGAAGACCTCACTAGTTCACACACTATATAAATATTAGTTTGTCTTTCTTTTCTTCAAATAAATATGTTATATAAACAATATTTATAATAATAATAATCATAATTATAATAATAATAATAATTCATATTTCATTTTAATGAAATTAACACTAATTATATTTTATTTTAAATTACTTTTTTGACTAAAGACAAAATGATAATCTTTTATTTTTATTAATTAAAATATTTTTTTTATTTATGAATTTATCACGTCACTTATTGTAAGGTCTACTTTTTATGTCCCTAATGTTTAAGGGCCTAACCTATTATGTTGAGCTTAAGGCCATCCCATAGGGTGCCCCAAAACCCTTTTCCAGCCCTAACCCTCTCATTTTGCTGTATTTCCAGAAAATTGCTCCTCTCCTCCCTTTCATAGCTGAAACACAGAGCTTTACTAGGGCACAATCGGAACACCCACTGTTCCACTCGAACGTTTTCTCCGGGTAATTTGAGCTTAAACTTTAACCCTTCCTTTCCATTCCAGTCTCTGGGTTCTACCTTGGGTTGAATTTGAAACATTATGCTAGCCTCTATGCGTCTATTTTCCAATTTCCTGCACTTGTTGGAGTTACAATACTCCTCTCTTCCCCTAGGTTCACTTTGCTTACGTTTTAGCTCCACTCCAGGTAAGGAAAGCTAGGGTCACTATTTTTAAGTTCTTCTGCATGTTTAGTTTGTTTTACGTTATGGGTGATTGATATACATTATTGGATGTGTGATAATACATAGTTTGTGCTCATGGTGTTGTTTGAATCTAGTTTGGCACGTGTGAGAGCAGGTGGGTTCTGCTGAACTTGCCCAGGCGAGCTGGGTGGTTGCGCAAAACGAAAAGCTCTCGCTTAAGCGAGGAGCTCTTGCCTGAGCGAGAACAACAACAATTCATCCCCCTCTCTATTTCGAGGGCTCACCTAAGCGAAGGCCACTCGCCTGAGCGAGAGTAATCTCGCTTGAGCAAGATGGGCTAGCTTGAGCGATACCTTAACGTGAACTCTGTTGCAATCTCACCCAGGCGAGAGCTGGTAGCTTGAGCGAGGGGTTCTTCTCGCTTGAGCAAGAGCTTCTTAGCCTGAGCGAGATTGACAGACTTGATTAGATAAATGTATGTTTCTAATGATTGGTTGGTTTGTTGCTTTAAAAAGTTTATGTATGATGCCTTGTATGTTCTATATGATATAATGGGACTGAAACTGATGAGCTTGGTATGAGTAAATGCATGAATCATGGTTGGTTGGTTGGTTGGATGTTGGCATGAGATTGTTATGCTTGATAAATTTGTGGTTGGTTGGAGAGACATGGTTGTGGTATGAGATTGACGTAATTCCATGAAACTCTTGGTGAGATTTCATGGTGGTGATGGATGTGACGGACATAATTCCATGAATCTTTTGGTGAGATTTCATGGTGGTGTCGTAGTATATATAATTAGGTAAGGACTCAAGTAAGGATTACTTCCTGGAACTCTAAAGAGTCAGTTAATCTCACATAGAGCTGACCAACTTAAATGGTGTGAGTAGTAGGAAGCCCTAGTCTTTGGCAGGATAATGGCCTTAGATGTTTGAAGGCTAACCTTGTGTGTGGTAGGGTGAAACCCATTGGCAATGGCTCTGTAGAGCAATAAAGGCCACCACAAGTGTAAGCATCCAGTGAATCTGACCAATTATATGTATCCGGATAAATTAAGTCTTAGAGTCATATTGTTTGTTTGCTATCACATGTTTGGATGATCAATGCGTTCTTGATTTTATATTGCATGTTTAATTGTATGAGAAAAATCTTTTTACTCTAGCTTACCCTTCTTGCTTGTGTCTGTCTTCTTGTGTGATTTTCCTTTTTGCAATGATCATCAATTCCTTGATGTGAGCATATATGGGAACCCCTGGTGATCGCAGTGATGATGGAAATGTAGCAACGTAGTGGTCATGCGTTGATGTTGAGCTCATGTTTGGAGGACTTTTGTAGTTTTGTAATCCCTTGCTTATGAGCAAGCCCTTTTGGATAATTGTGAACTTTTGTATTATGTTCTTGGCATTGTGTAGTGCCTTTTTTTTCCTTTTGGTATATTTGGATGATTGTAAAATCCTTTATACTATGAGCCTCGTGCTCTTTGGGTATTATAAAGTATGTGATGTTTTATTTAATTATATTTATCTATTAAATGGGATGTTACACTTACTAACTTTTATAGACGATAATCTCAAATCTTTTTTTCTTAATCCAAACAATTTCACCTTCACCTCATTTTTTCCTTCAAATCTACTCAAATTCACTCCTCCAAATCCATTTTCAAATCCAATTGCATTAATTTTTACGTTCTTTCTCTTTTAGAGTGATTATTACAACTTTCTCCTACTTATATGTCAATATGTATTCCAAGGTGTATATTTCTTCTACCGCATAAAGAGTACCTGCATAAGGATTAAAAAAAAGTATTCAATGCATTATCAATTCGAGTTTTCAATCACGAACATATCATTCGTAAGCCATCCACCATCATAAGATATGTAACAGAAAGGAAAGCCTAACAAAAGGCTAACAGAAAGCTATATCTAATACTAACCTTGGACTTTAGTGGGGAATAAATTGATGACAAAGACTAATTAAGTTAAGAATTACTCGAGCTTTTAACCTTTTTTTTGTGCTTTTCTTTTTCTTTAATTACCTTTGATACTACATTAAACCAATTAAGTTGTACGTAATTGCCAAGGGAATCTACACAATTTGCAGACTATTGCTGAGAAAAAGAAAAGAAAATCAAAGTTGTAATTTAAGGGAAGATAAAATAGTGAACCTTGGAGGGTTGATTTTGTTGTTGAAGTTCTCACACTATTTAAAAATTTGGCCAACAAAATTTTTCCATTAAATGAACTTTCTCAGTTAACAATTTTCGTTGTTTTCCCTTTATTAAAGTGAAAAAGTCTAGTCAAAGGGAAAACATAACCATTCCTTTCTTGTGCAGATTCCTACTTACATCATACAATGTTCAGAGTATATACAATTTTTTTATATTTGTTAATATAGTCTGTTAATATAACTTCTATTACGCTAGTTTAGTTCCTATGCTTGCCTATATTAAGGCCTCCTCTCTCTATATCAATTCACTTAGATAATATACCATGTAACGCTCTTTTTCCTTTCTCTGTCATAATCACAACATGGTCTCCAGAGCCTGATTTTTTTTTTTCTCTTCACCAATGACTTCTACAAGCACAACCCAATCTGAAACTGCCTCGATGCCTTCTTCTTCGTTCTCCCTTCATTTCTTCTCCTCCACCCTTAACATCAAGTTAGATAAAGAAAATTTTCTGGTTTGGGAGAATCAAATCCTAGCAACCATTTACGGGTTACAATTCTTCCATTTTCTTGATGGCATTCCACTTCCACCGAAGTTCTTGACGCAAATTGCAAAAGAATCCTCCATTATCAATCCTGCATATGTTCACCATCAACAGCAAGATAACCTCATTGTGGCTTGGTTATTGGGCTCAATGTCGCCTCCTATGTTAACAAAAATGGTAGGTCTATGTACGTCAACCGCTATTTGGCAAAAATTAGCATTCCATCTCCACCGAAGTTCTTGACACAAATTGCAGTAGAATCCTTCATTGTCAATCTTGTAAATATTCATCATCAACAACAAGATAACCTCATTATGGCTTGGCTATTTGGCTCAATGTCGCCTCCTATGTTAACAAAAATGGTAAGCCTACATATGTCAGCCGTTATTTGGCAAAGATTAGCACTCCACCTTCATCGAAGTTCTTGACACAAATTGCAGCAGAATCCTCCATTGTCAATCCTGCATATGTTCACCATCAACAACAAGATAACCTCATTGTGGCTTGGCTATTGGGCTCAATGTCGCCTCCTATTTTAACAAAAATGGTAGGTCTGCGTATGTTTGCCGCTATTTGGAAAAAATTAATGATATACTTTGCAAGTCAATCCAGAGCTCATGTCAAAAAGATGAAGCTTCAACTGAAAGTGTCCAAGAAAGATCGTTCCATATCAACGTACATTCTTGAATTCAAGAAAATCATAGACTCTTTAACTGCCATCGGATCTCCACCTTTTGATATTGAAACCATCCTTGATGGATTGTCGGATGATTACAATGGGTTCGTTATGTCCATCCTCTCAGGCATAAAACCCTATATTGTTGAAGAATTAGAAGCATTGCTTCTTGCGCATGAGGAACGTCTGGAGGAACACAAACAAGTTGATAATGTCTTTCAGGTCAATGCCACCACATCTTCTTGGCATTCTTCCACTTGTGGCAGGTTTCAAGATCGTGCTGGTCGACAACGATTGTATCAAACATCTTCTGTACGTAGAGGTCGAAGCTTAAAGAACAACTCCTCCCATTCAAAAACTTCTTCATCGCATCATAATTCAAATACGCATCTTCAGTGTCAACTCTGCGTGAAATATGGGCACACTATAGCTTCATGTTGGCATTGCTTTGATCAACATTTTCAATCACCTATCCAATTACATAACTCTAAGTTTCTCCTTCCAATATTGATATTTGTGATCAATTGTCTTTTGTCTCTACTATGCCTCAATCTCCTTGGTACCCCAAGTGACTCTTCAAACTTCACATCTATGGCATGCACGCATGGGCCATGCTACTCTTCAAACTATAAAAAGAATTCTACAATGTTCTAACATTTCTTTTAACACTAATTCTATTTTCTGCAACTCTTGTGCTATATCTAAGATACATCAACTACCGTTTACTACGTCTAACACAGTCTACACACACCCACTAGAATTAATCTTTGTTGACATTTGGGTCTAACACATGTTTGCTTTGTTAACAACGATAGGTAGTACATTTCCTTTGTTGATGCTTATTCTAGATCCACGTGGATTTTTCCATGCTTCATTCAAAATCACAATCTTTTGACATCTTTATTAATTTCAAAATCATGATTGAAAATCAATTAGGTATTTCTATAAAAGCCATTCAAATCGATAATGCTCGTGAATTTATACATTTTTTATATGTTCTTAGCTAAGTTTGGCATCATTCATCGTTATACCCATCCTGATTCTCATCCTCAAAATGGGATTGTTGAAAGGAAGCACAGACACATTGTTGAGACTAGTTCGAGTTTCCTTGCACATGCATCTATGCCCTTAAAATACTGGGATTTTGCTTTCAAAGCTGGAACTTTGGTTATAGATAATTTATCCACATTTGTTCTTCAATATAAAACTCCTCATGAAATCCTTTATCATCATCCACCAAAGTTTGAATTGTTTCATGTTTTTGGTTGCACTTGTTTTCCTCTTTTATGTCCATACGATAAGCATAAATTTGATTTTAAATCCCATACATGTTTGTTTCTTGGATATTCTATAACAAGAAAGGCTACTTATGTCATCATCCAAATGGTAAGTTGTATACATCCATGATGTTATTTTTAACGAAAATGAATTTCCCTATAAATGTGTACCCAATATGTTTGCACCTCAATCTTCCATTCTTGTGTCTGGTGGTGATGCTTCTTCGTCAACATTACTTCTTGTTCCCACAACCTCGCATCAATCACATAATCATGTTGCTCCATCAAAATCATTTATACCATGCATGCCTTCTCCTTCATCTTCTTCAGAACATCCTTTAGTCTAAGAAGATGCAGTGTCCCATACTCAAGACTCTTCTCCATCTTCTGCATCCTTGAATTCTGACGCATCCCAGGCTTAAGCTTCGATTGATTTTATGGCCTCCTCCTCAACAAACACTCTTTTTAACATGCATCCTGTAATATCCTGGTCGGATATTACTAATTTAAATAAAATAAAATAGAAATAAATAAAAACTTGCATTTATAATAAGTTATCTTCCCAAAACACGATACATTAAAAACCTTTATCACATTTCCACGTAATTCAAAATCCATAAAAGAAATATAAATGTCATACGAGTTCCAAGTATGTGAAAATAAAAGTTTACAAAATCATGAAAATTCGTAAAATCATAAATTTCCATGAAACGATTTCCCACGCTAGCCCCTCTTCGGCACTATGTCTCACCAGCATCATCTGCAACATCATTTGCTCTCATGTAACGAATTACACGATCATCGCCAAACACAAGCAGATAGGATGAGCTAACAAACAAATTTATAAACAATTTAAATATATATGCATATATCCATCAAAGGAACTTTATCCTTTGATTCCAGGCCATATGACCACCACCATGTTATCCATGTTCTACGTCTTTAGATGATAACCTCAAGATATCCTTTGCTGCCTCCACCTACAAGCCACAACTTGTAGAACATGTGCAGGAAACCTACTATGGACCACACTCTGTAACGCATGTGGTGTTCCCAATACGAACCATACTTCGTATTTGTTCCAAGACTACCAAACTCGCCAGCTAACATTGAGGAGGGCAATCTTTCTAGACCCATCTATATGAGCCACAACTTGCACACTCACACCAGCAACACTTGCCAATCCGAGCCACAACTAAAGGAATGCTCGTGTTCATCCGCCATCCCGAGCCACAACTCAAGAGATATCATTTTGAGCCACAACTCAGGGAATGCCATGTGTTTATCCTCTATCCCAAGCCACAAATCAAGGGATACCATTCTGAGCTACAACTCAAGGAATGTCACAACAAAGTCCATCCTTAAGTAGAGATGTCAAAATGGGTTTCAACCCGTGAGCCAACCCGACTCACCACGGGTTCGAGCCGAGTTGAGTTGAGAAAAATTGAAGTTTTTTAAAGGTGGGTTGAACTTAACCCGGCTCACTTAACCCATGGGTTAAACGGGTTCGAGCTGGGTTGAAGGTGGATTGACTCATTTAACCCACAAACATTTTTTTACAATTTTTTTAAATTTTTTTAATAATTATTTACTACTCCTATCATATATGTTCACAATTTCATATTTTTAAATGCTAGAATGTTGCTCAATAATATTTAAATGGTTTGAATGTTTAATTAATTTGATTGTCAAGTTATATATATTGATACTTTAATCTTTAACTATAATCTTTATAGTAAATTACTCAAGCAACCCTCTTATAAACAATTTTTTATAAATTAGCATGACAAAAATATATAGTTTTTTTTATTTATATTTTGTTGAATAGCATGACAGAAAATGTGTAATATTAGCCATGTTTTCTTAGACTATATGGATACTTTCTTGGAAATAATTCATCATATATTGGTGGTGAGCATGATCAAAACATTGGTTCTTGATTTTACTATGATTGTCATCTCATGGATTACTTAAAAATTTATATTTAAATATTTGAATACTAAAAAATAAATAAATAAATATTTTTTTATGTGGGTTGGTGAGCCAACCCACTTAACCCAACAACCCGTGGTGGGTTGAGCCGAGTTACAAAATTTCTGGCTCACCATAAAGTGAGTCGGGTTGGGTTCACTCATTTTCAACCCGGCTTGTGGTGAGCCAACCCGTGTGAGCCGGGTTGGCTCACTTTGACATGTCTATCCTTAAGATATAACCTAAAACCTTGTAGACCATGCACATCCAACAAGAAGCAAGCCACAAGACGTGTAAAACTCTAAATCTCATTATGCACATGAAGCTACTATTCCAAGCACATCATACCAATACTTGACCATGGACCTAGGATATACATGCTTTCACAAACATGCTCGCTCGTGGTTCTGTCTCTACGAACCTCTTGTCTTGTAGTCCAACTCTATGGACCTCCCCACCCATAATCCAACACACATGATCCAAAAACTATGAACCTTCTCTCTCATAGCAGCCCTCAAGTGTGAGCATGAAACATACGAACCTCCCTGCTCGTATCCTCACACGAGAGCATCATCATATGAACCTCCCCACTCATATGAATTTTAAGATATATTGCTGGCACTACTCATTTTGGCATCCGTTTCACACCAAACACAAATTTTACTCTTTGTTGCTTTGCAGATATTGACATGGGTTCAAATTCTAGTGATCGAAAGTCAACTTCGGGTTTCTGCATATATCTTAGATCGAATCTCATCACTTGGTCGTCAAGAAAGCAAGTAGTTTTTTCTCCCAGCACCACTAAAGCAGAATTTCGCAGCATTACTTCTGCTACAACTGGACTCTCCTAGATGGTTTCTCTTCTTGAAGAGCTCTCCCTCTCTCCTCCTACTCCTAATATATATTTCGATAATCTTGGTGCAGTGTTACTCACTGCCAATCCCATCTTTCACTCCAAAACCAAGCACTTTGCTTATGATATCCACTATGTCCATGATCATGTTCAAACATATTCTAGCCCAGCTTCAACTTGTAGATGCTCTTACGAAACCTGTCCCGAGAGGTAACTTTCAAAAATTTCGTGATAAACTTAGGGTTGATAGCTCACAACCTACACCCTAAGTTTAGGGGGGTGTGTTGAAAGTATATATAGTTATGTTATATCGGTTAAGGAAAATGATATATTGACAAACATTATTTGACAACTTCTCTCACTACCTGACGTGGCAATGTTTTTTGAATTTTATTTTTTTTTTGCACAATTTCCACGTTGGTCATGCTTGAGAGCGAGAGAGAAAGGGAGGTTGATTCATGACAGAAGTGGGTGAAGGGCAAAGAGAGAGAGAGGCGTGGAAGTCGTGAGAGAAGTGGAGAGCAGTTTGTTCTTTCTCCATCCCCAAGTTTGTTCTTCCTCCTTACCCCAAGTTTTTTCTTCCTCCATCTACGAAGTGTCTTCTTCGTCCACCCCCCTAAGTTTCTTCTTCCTCCATTCCCCAAGTTTCTTGTCCTTCATTTTCGAAGTTATTTTCCGACAGGGTTCATCATTTCCCCATTGGTGGAGCAGAAAAAGTATGGGGTTTACCCACTGCAACAAATTTGTGGTATTCGCTGATGTTTGTAGAAATGAGGCATTTTTGTTTCCCTTTTTAGAGAATATTTGATAAAGTGTGGACTTTTTTGTAACAGTGTTATTCAAGAGTGGAAGCAGAAGGTCAGTTGTAGAAAATAATCACTCTAAAGCATAATCTAAAAGATTGGTGTTTCCAGTTTATATGCGAAGCAGTGGGTTCGTAAATGCGAACCTGTATTTTTCTGCATTACTTTGTTATCCTTCACCTTATACCAACCCACCTCATCCACGAAGAAAACATGTTAAATTCTCAAAATTTAAGGGCTACTACTTTCATATGGGTGAGGGAAAACAATGTAATGCAGAAAAGTGCAGGTTCGCACTTACGATAACCCTGCTTTGCACTTAAACTGGATGTTTTTCATATGCAATACGTATGGCACAATCTGCAAAATTTAAAAATATAATTCCTTAGTACTTGGTGTGAGTTAACTTTATTAATGAAGTGTATAAATTACTCACACCACCAACGGGATACTTAGAAGCCAAGTGAAGAATGGGAAAGATTTTGTTCAAATCATTTAACATAGGTTAGCATAACTACACACCTTGGTTTGCACTTAAATCGAGGATGAGGAGTGACACAACCATCTATTGAAATGGGTTAACCTTATACCAACCCGCCTCATCCACGAAGAAAACATGTCAAATTCTCAAAACTTAAGGGCTACTACTTTCATGAGGTGAGGGAAATCAATGTAATGCAGAAAAGTGCAGGTTCGCACTTACGATAACCCCACTTTGTACTTAAACTAAAAGTTTTTATTATGCAATACGTATGGCGCAATCTACAAAATTTATAAATATAATTCCTTAGTACTTGGTGTGAGTTAACTTTATTAATGAAGTGTATAAATTACTCACGCCACCAATATGATACTTATAAGCGAAGTGAAGAATGAGAAAAACTTTGTTCAAATCATTTAACGAAGGGTTAGCAGAACTGCACACCTTGGTTTTCACTTAAATCCAGGATGAGGAGTGACACAACCATCTATTGAAATGGGTTCACCTTATACCAACCCACCCCATCCACGAAGCAAACATGTTAAATTCTCAAAATTGAAGGACTACTACTTTCATGAGGGCGAGGGAAAACAATGTAATGCAGAAAAGTGCAGGTTCGCACTTACTGTAACACTGCCTTGCAGTTAAACTAGAAGTTTTTATTATGCAATGTGTATGACACAATCTGCAAAATTTATAAATATAATTCCTTATTATTTGATGTGAGTTAACTTTATTAATGAAGTGTATAAATTACTCACGCCACCAACGAGATACTTATAAGCCAAGTGAAGAATGGGAAAGATTTTGTTCAAATCATTTAACGTAGGTTAGCAAAACTGCACACCTTGGTTTGCACTTAAATTCGGGATCACGAGTGACAGTACCCTTTCTTGAAATGGGTTCACCTTATTACATTCCACCTCAACCATGAACCACACATGTTAAATTGTAAAAACTTAATGGCCACTACTTTAATGAGGGTGAGGGAAAACAATGTAATGCAGAAAAGTGCAAGTTCGCATTTACGATAACACTGCTTTGCACATAAACTGCAATTTTTTTCGTATGCAAGACGTATAGCACAATCTACAAAATTTCTCGTTATAACTTCCTGTAAGGTCACTTAATTAACAAACTTTATAAATTATTGATGCCACCAAGGGGACTGTTGAAAGGGATACCTTATAAAGAAAGTCAACCATGGAAAAAATTTTGTTCAAGCGTAGGTTAGCAGAACCCAAATCATTGCTTTGCACTTACATGTGGGATAACAAGGGACAAAACCATTTCTTTAAATGGGTACACCTTATTTCAACCCACTTCAACCATGATGCATATATGTTAAATTCTCAAAACCTAATGGCTACTACGCACACCACGGTGAAGGATAACAAAGTAATGCAGAAAAATGCAGGTTCGCATTTACGAACCCATTGCTTCGCACATAAATTGGAAACACCAATCCTGTAGATTCCGCTTTAGAGTGATTATTTTCTACAACTGACCTTCTACTTTCGCTCTTGAACAACACTATTACAAAAAAAAATCTACACTTATCAAATATTCTCCAAAAAGGGAAACAAAAATGCCTTTTTTTCCACAAACATCAACGAATACCACAAAAATTTGTTGTAGTGGGTAAATCTAATACTTTTTCTGCTCCACCAATGGGGAAATGACGAACCCCATCGGAAAATAACTTCGAAAACGAAGGAACAACAAACTTAGGGAATGGAGGAAGAAGAAACTTAGGGGATGGACGAAGAAGACACTTCGGAGATGGAGGAAGAAAAAACTCGGGGAAGGAAGAAGAACAAACCTAGGGATGGAGAAAGAACAAACTGCTTTCCACTTCTCTCACGAGTTCCACTCCTCTCTCTCTCCTTGCCCTTCGCCCACTTCTATCACGAATCAACCTCCTTTCTCGCTCTCAAGCATGGCCAATGTGGAAATTGTGCAAAAAAAATTAAAATTCAAAAAACAGTGCCATGACAAATAATGGCTGTCAATATATCATTTTCCATCTGTTAATATAGTTTCTATAACGCCAATTTATTTAGTTCTTAAGCTTGCCTATTAAGGCCTCTCTCTGTATCAATTCACTAAGATAATATACCATGCAATATTTTTCCTTTTCTCTCTCTCAAAATCACAACATACAACAATAGTGAGAGAATTCAACCACTTGAAATCCCCGAGAAGAAAGAAACAACGTCATACATACTGAATAATCGTCTGAAGTAGCGTTAAAATACATTAATCGGATGAGTGAGAATTGGCATCAGAGTGAAATGTGGAAATGAAATGCAGAGATTGAGAATTGATAAGAGAAAAAGGTACCCTTTACGAAGAAGATGCATGGAATGCAAACCAAGCTCACGAAGTAGAGTGTTGAACTTGTAGTAATCGTTTTATATAACAAATCTTCCAAACTATATTTTTTTTCATAAAATAACATTCTATCTAAAACTTTTCCAAAAAAAATCATTCTCAATTTATTAATTTCAATGTATGTTTTAATACAATTAATATATTATTCTAAAATGTCCACTTTTAAATTAATATTAACTATTTTAATGTTATACTAACATTAATAAATTAGTAAATTTATTGTTACTAATTTAAAATATGTTATAAATTTATAATTGAGACAAAAGAATTTGGTTTACAGTTTTACGAATTTTAGTTACAGCAAAGTCAATATCTAAATCTAGATAATAGAGATAAAAAATTTAAGTTTTTAATAATACGATAATTAAAAACGTAAAAGTTAGTTTTTAATTGTATTATTTTTATTGATTTAAATTTTGTCTCTAAAATAAATTAAAAATGACTAAAACATAATTTTCAATTACATCTTCACAAGACACTAAAAATATTATTTTTAAATAAACATATATCTTTTTAATAATCTCTAATTACTAAAAATATAACATCTAGTGATGCTTAATAATTTTTAATTCATAAAATAACTTTTAATTTAATCACTATAATGATTAGTTATTATTTTTATTTAATTAATTTTTTATGGTACTAGTAACAATTTATTAAAATAATATTATACAGTAAATTCATGGTAGAATATTATATATATATATATATACATATATATATATATATATATATATATATATATATATATATATATATATATATTAAAAAAAATACTTGATTATGTAAGTACTTTAAAAAATTTAATTGAGTAATTAATTATTTTAATTTAATAAATTAAAATAATATTACTTTTATATGTTATATTGTTTTATTATAATTAGTAACTAAATTTTAATTGATAATAATTAATGATTTAAGTTATAATATTATTAATTATAATTCTCAAATAATATAGTAAAATAATTAAATGCACCTATTGTAATGTCTAAAATTAGATATAATGACATCCGTTTACCAAGATATGCTGCAATGTAATCAAACCGACACTTCCACACAAGAAATGGAGAAACAAAATACAAGTATTAGAGAATGCACTTCATAGATGGAAGGAATAATATTTTATACATGAAATCAGCCCAAATATAAAGGGGCAGAGGTTTTCTTCCTGCACCCCTAATATTTCTTCTGCACTTCCAAATATTCATCTCCTTCCATTTATGCCCTTGAAAAATTAAATAAATGAAAACAAAAGTCAATTAGGTAATTAATCAATTATGAAGTGACATAAGTAGTTGGTTGCCTTAATTAATTTATAGTGTTTGTATATATGTACCCGTTGCACCCCTAAGTATTTCTCCCTTTTCTTTCACTTTCACTTGCACTTGCAAAGTTTAAAAGAATTTTTATTGCTATCTGAAGTGTGAATTTTGCAGTTCAGGGTCCACTGCTATTTCACCACTTTGTTTCATTTCATCTCAGAAAAAATACGCATTACAATGTCTATGCCTGATAAGTATATGTTTGAGGTACTGAAATGTTAGACAAAAAAAATAAAAAAACTTATGGGTTTTTAATGTTCTATGAATGTGGAGATACCTTTGATGGAAGTCATTTTCCCACCAAAATCTCATATACAAAAGTCGACTTCCGGAATACAATAAAAAAAATTCTAATTTCTGGAAGTGAATATTTGGAAGTGTTTGTAAAATGAATGTGGACTTCCGGTCTTTAAAACAGACAAAAGTAAAGTTATTTTTTCGTAATCTTTCGGAAATGGACATCGGAAAATAAAATTAACTGGATTTCGACTTTTTGTCTTTATCAATTCCAGAAGTCGCGAGTTGATTTAGTGTCTTACGGAAGTGGTGAGTATATTTAGTTTCTTTTTAAAGTGGTGAGTTGATTTTCTTTCTCTAGTTGTGGTAGCATTAGCTTTTTCTTTCTTTCTTTTCCTAGCTAAGTGGTGAGATTGCATTGTTTTTTCTTTTCTTTTTCCACTTCCGGAGGATATATAATGCAGATAGATTAATTGGTTTTTTTATTTTGTTTTAATTTGTAATTTTGTTAGGTTTTGAGTAATAATTTATGCTTTATTTATTATTTATTTATGTTTTACGTTTAATTTTTATTTATATGAATATTTATTTATTTATATATATTTTTATTGTTATATTTGTGTGTGTTTTAATTATTATTTGTTTAAGTTTACTATTTATTTATTGTTTGTTTTATATTTTTAATGAATACTTCTACTTTTTATTGATTTAATTTATTTTTTTAATTTTTTTATGGTTGATTGTTTATGTATGTTTTATTTATTTTTTTATATTTATTTTTTTGTTGCAGGAAATTTTAATTTTGTTTTTCTATTTTTATTATCAATCATCACCATATTCATTAATCTTCTAAAAGGAACAAGATAATCGTACATCATTTAGTATCTAGAGCTTTGATTGTCCTTGAATATGGTGTTTTCATGTTCTAACCTTGTCTGGTGTAACTATCTTGAATGGTCCACATAAAAACAGTGCTGGCAGCTACGTGTGCGTTTTTTAAAAACATACTACAGCTAGCTCAGTGGTTCAAAAGTAAAGTTCTTTATATCAAAAGAAAGCTCTGTGAGTCTAGTTTCCAACAAAAAAAGAATGAATGCATTTGAAGTTATGTGGAGAGAGTTATAATCAAATGAGTGAACAAAGGTCAGAGTTGTCGAGAATATGAAAAACAGCGTTTTCAGGTTATGTTGTGGCAATTTTGGCTTCAATTTTGTGACTCTTTTGCCCCTAAATGTGGTTGGATAACATGTCTTTGGATGCTCAGTCATTGAGCTTAAAATCCATGAGTTTAAATGCATGATGGCTACATGTTTGTGTCTTTGTATATGTCATGTTGAATCTTTAAATGTGTCCAACTTTTGCTTGAGTCATATGTCATATGTTAGCTTGAAGTTTTCTTGTTCTTGTTATTTCAAGTATTTGAATATTGCATTCACTTTATGTCTTGCTTGATGTATGCTCCTAGAAATTGATTTTGGCCTAAATTTAAACAGTGTCCAAGCCACCCAAAAACACATTTCTCATCATCTTGTGAAACTAGTTTTTGAAAGAAGAAAAAATTGGTACACTTTTACAATCTTACCGAGAGTAATATGGCTCGTTGATGAACCAAAATTGTGTTTTCACTAAGTGTTATGCTACTAGTTTTCATATTTGAGTCTTGGGTGATATTGGCTAATTAAGTCCATGCTTAAAACTTGGTTATGATATTTCTTGGTGTATGCATGATTTGAGACTTGGTGATGCATAGTTCAAGTATTTTTCCAATAAAGTCTTTTCATGTGCTTTTTTTGCTTGTTTTGATTTAAAAGTTGTCACCTTAATATCCTTTCCTTAGAGTTTAGCTTTCTTGGCTTTAAGTATTTTTATTGCTTGTCCTTAGGTTCTTTGTTTTGTCTTAGTAGGTTTCTTTTTACTTTCCTTTATGTGTAGTAGCAGAACCACTTGAACTTGTCTTGAATAGGTTTCCGAAAACTTTGAAAGTATTTCACTCCTTTTTCGTGGAATTTGAGTGCAACCTTGTCGTGTGGGGTTGGGAGTGTGACCAAAACACTTGGGTTGTTTATTTTGACCACATTTGGTCATGGGTTTCTTATCATTTGCTAACCAACTTCTTTACTTGTCTCGGATTTTTGGAGTTGTTTTGTAGGAAAGCATGGATTTGAGTCCGGTTTTGGAGGATGTAAGAGAGAGAAGGTTCGACTTCTCCATACTTACCTCAAGTGGTGACTCTCGTGGCAAATCAAGGGACCATCATTGATGTCACTAGCCTCCTCCAACAAATGGAGCTTAAAAGGCAAGAAGATAGGGAACAATAAGAGAGAGCCTTTCAAATATACATGCAACAACAAATGCAACAAATACAACTAGTGCAGCAACAAATTCAACAAGTGCAACAACATCAACAAATCCAACCAAGAGAGGAAAGAAAGGCAAGGAGGCGATCTCCTTCCGTGGACTCTTATGGAAGTGAGGAAAGAAGAAGAAGGCCTGGAGGGGGTGGAGAAAGAAGGCACCAAGTGTAACATCAAAGGCAACCTTCCCCCATCAAAATCCTAAAGTTCAAAGGAGAACATGAACCCATTGCTTACATGGAGTGTGAACAAAAAATGGATCAAATTTTTAGTATTCATAGAGTTAGTGATCAAGAGCAAGTAGACTTGGTAGTTTTAGAGTTTGAAGAGTATGCCATGACTTGGTGGCATCAAATTTGTATGGACAATTATAACCAAGAGCCACCCGCGGCTTCTTGGATGAACATTAAAGTTAAAATGCGCGAATGTTTTATACCTTCCTATCATAGGATGAAGACTCTTTTGAAGCTCCAAAGGCTTCAACAAGGGTCTATGTGTGTGGAAGAATATTTCAAATTGATGGAGTCCATGCTCTTAAAGGTAGGACTCTATGATGAGCATGAAGAAGAGAAAGTCACTAGGCTTGTGAGTGGTCTAAGGAGGGATATTCAAGATGTAGTTAATAAAAAAATATTTAAAAGATAATGCAATAAAAAAATTTATAATTAAAAATTCCTTTTTAAACCTTATTTTATAACAATTTTCAAATTTTCGTTATTAATTATTTTTGTAAAAATAATTTCAAAAGCCATATTTTTACATCATTTTCATAATTAAGCTAAAAAAATAAATTGCGGACATAATTGTAATCTTGATATCAGCCTTAAACCAAAACATAACAAAGTTGATTTTAAAATAAAAGAATATCTCTCTTCCTTCCCCTCTCTCCCTCAAGGTTGATGGGATGGAGAGGGATAGGGATGTCAAAAAAATCCGTACCCCTTGGTATCCGCGGATAAAACCCGTAACGGGTAGGAAATGGATTTTAAAAATGGATACCCGCTACCTGCGGGTACGGATATTTTTGATACCCACATGTTAACGGGGCGGGTACGAGTATCATAGTATCCGTACCCGTGGATACCCGTACCCGCTAAACTTTAATTCAACAAAGTACCCTCATATA
>Ga0209389_1000352_pt1 | contig 27708 bp, 32 predicted proteins | sample CowpearedBW_FD_187526 | JGI IMG/M metagenome (GOLD analysis project Ga0209389, IMG submission 187526) | Root nodule microbial communities of legume samples collected from California, USA - Cow pea red BW (SPAdes) (version 2) | ecosystem: Host-associated > Plants > Roots > Nodule | place: USA... | reverse complement strand
CATGGTTGGGTTATTTGAAAAGCATGATATGTACTTTATGTTATTTTGGGGTGGGCGTCATATTCATTTCATGTATATGTTATATATTTTGCATAGCTCACCCTATCTCTGTGTGTGTGGCGATGATCGGATAATTTGTTATCCGGGAGCAGACGATTTGACAGGTGAGCCAGGAGATGCTTAGAGACGGAGAGTATGGGCTACTTGGGCTTTTGAAGCATTTTTATTTTTTGGTTTTTGATGTAACTTTAATTATGCTGGACTATATTTACTTTTGTATAAAACGATAGTGAACTTTTGAATTATGTTACAATTACTATCTTTGTTTTAAATTTCCCATGTTTTTGGGGAAAAGGTATTATATTAAATGAGGTAATGATTTTTTATTTTATTTTTTTATTTTCTGTTATATTTATTAAAAACTAGTAATATTCCTTAGGGATGTTACTATTGGTATTAGAGCAAAAGTTTTGAAAATATTTTTAAAATATTTTGGGGCTAGTGGGAAGTGAGCTTATCGATGTGTTTGTTTGTGGCATGTTGTGTGTTAAATGTGAAAAAGTGTGTGGTTTTGTTTGACTAAGCGATTGATTTTTAACAGTTGTAATGTGGCGTATCTAGGCTATGGCTGCTAACAGGAGGAGGAGGAGTAGTGGTGCTGATGACATCGCTGAGGCGATTCACCGGATGGTGGATGCGATGTAGCCACCGGTAGCGGCACAACCTAGGACGAAGATTGCACCAGTTAGGGTGCCAACTGTGGAGGACTTTCTGCGCCATAAGCCAGTTGAGTTTACTGGCAAAGCCTCTCCTGATGAAGCGAAAGCATGGCTTCGCAAGTGTGAAAAGATTTTCACGGTGATGAACTGCGCAGCCGAAGACGTACAACCGACCGAAGACGTCTTAGGGTCCCACTTGCTATCAGTGTGGCGGACCCCATTTGAAGAGAAATTGTCCACAACTGACTGGTGGTGTAGGGGGATCCAATGACCGTCGCAAGTGCTTCATATGCGACAAATTGGGTCATTTTGCAAACAATTGCCCTGAGAAGAAGAGTCCTGGTGTGAAGAAACCAGCAGCGGCCTCGCCAGCTGAACGAGCTAGGGCGGTTGGGAGGGTTTTTGCTATGACATCTACTGAGGCTACTCAGTCAGGTAACCTGATATTACAACCTTGTTTACTTATGGGGCATGATGTATTAGTTTTATTTGATTCTGGCATAACCCATTCTTTTATCTCTAATGCTTATGTGGGACGATTGAGTTTGGTGACACGTGACTTGGGGTGCGAGTTGCTTGTTTCAACTCCTTCCTCGGGCCAGGTAACTACCAGTCCAGTCTGTGTTGGGTGTTCAATGGTGGTGGCAGGTCATAGATACAAGGTGAACTTGGTGTGCCTGGCCTTGGAGGGACTGGATGTGATATTGGGGATGGACTGGTTGTCTAACAATCACATCATAATTGATTATGGACGGCGCAGTTTGGTGTTTCCAGAACATGAAGGGTTAGAATTAATATCAACTCGGGAAGTTGTGAAAGCACTACAAGATGGGCCTGTGTGTTTTATGGTGGTGGCCAAGCCAGAAAAGAAAAGTGCTGCGGAGGTGATCCAATCTATACCAGTGGCTAACGAATATGCGGATGTGTTTCCAGATGAAGTGTCAGGGTTGCCGCCTAGTCGAGACATTGACTTCACCATTGATCTCATTCATGGTGTAGGTCCGGTGTCTATGGCTCCATACAGAATGGCACCGGCTGAGCTTGATGAACTCAAGAAGCAAATTGAGGAATTGTTGGAGAAGCAATTCATTCGACCGAGCGCGTCACCTTGGGGAGCTCCAGTCTTGTTAGTGAAGAAGAAGGACGGGAGCTCGCGACTATGTGTGGATTATAGGCAGCTAAATAAGCTGACTATTAAGAACAAATATCCACTACCAAGGATAGACGACTTACTAGAGCAGTTGAAAGGCTCTAGGGTGTTCTCTAAAATTGACTTGAGGTCGGGATACCACCAAATTCTAGTGCGGCCAGAGGATGTGCAAAAGACGGCATTCAGGTCACGATACGACCACTACGAATATGTGGTTATGCCATTTGGAGTGACGAATGCACCGGCAGTATTCATGGATTACATGAATAGAATTTTCTGACCTTGGTTGGATAAGTTTGTTGTCATCTTCATTGATGACATTCTTATCTACTCGAGGACACGGGAGGAACATGCTGATCACCTGAGGGTTGTATTGAAGATACTCAAAGATCACCAGTTGTATGGGAAGCTGTCTAAGTGTGAATTTTTGCTAGAGGAGGTACAACTTCTTGGACATGTCATCTCAGCTAAGGGTATTGCAGTAGACCCGGCTAAGATTGAGACGATGCTTAACTGGGAAAGGCCTAAGACAGTGACGGAGGTGCGAAGTTTCTTGGGCTTAGCAGGTTACTACAGGAGGTTCGTGGAGGGGTTCTCAAAGAAGGTGAACCCATTAACATAGCTGACAAGAAAAGATCAGCCATTCTCTTGGACTGATCAGTGTGAAGAGTGCTTTGAGGAAATGAAGAAATGTTTGACTACCGTTCTAGTGCTGGTGATTCTGGATACCGAGAAGATGTTTGAGGTGTACTGCGATGCATCATATCAAGGTCTGGGGTGTATATTAATGCAAGAAAAGAGGGTCGTGGCATATGCTTCTCGTCAACTGAAGGTGCATGAGAAGAATTAATCGACTCATGACTTGTAGCTAGCCGCCATAGTGTTTGCTCTTAAGTCTTGGAGGCACTATCTATACGGCTCTCAATTCTGAGTATTCAACAACCACAAAAGTTTGAAATACTTGTTTGACAAGAAGGAGCTGAATATGAGGCAACGCAGATGGATGGAGTATTTAAAAGACTATGATTTTGAATTGCTCTACCATCCGGGCAAGGCAAATGTTGTAGCCGATGCTCTGAGTCGGAAGAAGATACATGTATCTTGCATGATGATAAAGGAGATAGAGTTGATTGAGAAACTCCGAGATATGAATCTGGGGATGCAGTTTGGGCAAGACTCGATACAATGTAGCTTGCTAAGAGTTACTAATGAATTTTTGAATGAAATTCGTGTGGCTCAGGGACACGATTTGGAACTGCAGCAATTTGTGGGGTGGTTAGGCACCGAAAAAGGGAAGGATTATCAGATGGGAGAGGACGGTATTCTACGGTTTAAAGGTAGAGTGTGTGTACTAGGAGGGCCTCATTTAAGGAGACAGATACTGAAGGAGGGTCACCAGAGCCGTCTTAGCATACATTCAGGTATGACTAAGATGTATAAGGATTTGAAGGAGTCCTTTTGGTGGAATGGTATGAAGGCAGATGTAGCAGACTTTGTTGCTCAGTGTTTGGTATGTCAAAAGGCCAAAATTGAACATCAAAGGCTGGGAGGTACACTGCAATCACTGGACGTACCTCAATGGAAGTGGGATAATATCTCTATGGATTTTGTGACACATCTTCCAGGGTCGACGAAGGGCCATGATTCAGTTTGGGTGATAGTAAACAAACTGACAAAATGTGCACATTTCTTGCCTATGAATCAGAAGTGGTCGATGGACAAGTTAGCGGAGTTGTATGTGTGAGAGGTGGTAAGATTGCATGGGGTACCCGAAAGCATAGTGTCAGACCAGGAACCTAGATTCACATCACGGTTTTGGCAATCATTGCAGGCGGCCTTGGGTACACAATTGAGGATGAGTTCAGCGTTTGATCCTCAGACGGATGGACAGTCTGAGCGGATCATCCAATCTCTAGAGGACTTATTGAGGTCTTGTGTGTTGGATCACATAGGAAACTGGAATGATGTGCTACCTTTGGTGGAGTTTACCTACAATAATAGTTACCATTCTAGTATTGGCATGGCGCCCTATGAAGCATTGTATGGAAGGAGGTGTAGAACTCCATTGTGCTGGTATCAGGATGGTGAAGCCTTTGTGCTTAGTCCTGAATTTTTGCAACAAACGACCAGTAAGGTCAAGTTAATCCAAGACCGGATGAAAGCAACTCAGAGTAGGCAAAAGTCCTATGCAGATAAGAGGAGACGACCACTTGAGTTCGATGAAGGAGACCATGTATTTCTCCGGGTGACGCCAACCACAGGTATCGGAAGGGTTCTTAAATCAAGGAAGTTGACTCCGAGGTTTATAGGGCCTTATCAGATTACACGGAGAATAGGAGCAGCGACGTATGAAATTGCTTTACCACCTCATCTATCCAACTTGCATAATCTGTTCCACGTCTCACAGTGGAGGAAATACATTACAAGTCCAGACCATGTTTTGGAGTCAGATGAGGTGCAAGTACGTGAGGATCTAACTATGCCAGTTGGACCGGTTCGCATATTGGATACTCAGGTCAAGAAACTGAGAGGCAAGGAGTTGAAGACGGTGAAGGTCCTCTGGAACGAGGCAACTCAGGAGATGACTTAGGAGATGGAGGATCTCATTAGGAAGTCTTATCCTCACCTCTTTGCTGGTAAGTCCTATTTTCGAGGACAAAAACTTTTAAAGGTGGGGGAATTGTAAGACCTGTGAAAATTAATTAATTCATAAATGCAGGTAGGAAACGCCTTTATGGCATTAATTATTGTTTAATGTGACATGGAAAAGTACTAGCTCAAGTGGTTGAGAGTACTTTGATTGTGTGAGAAGACTTGGGTTTGAGTCCTATGTATGCCAATTATGTGTTGTTGTTTAATTATTGATTTTAATGATATGTATGAGTGTGGAATTGGTATTGTAAACATATTGATTTGGGTATATCATAAAATATGAATTGGCATAGTGGTTGTGCTTTGGCCTTATGTGTGGAAGGTCACGGGTTCAAACCTTATTGGGCATAAAGTAGGCTTTATTTTTGCTAATTCCAGTTTGGAGTGGAGTTGAAAGGGCAAGGGTAAAAATCTGAGGGAGGAGTCGCCCAAGGGCTGAAAAACCTTAGTTAGCAATGAATAAGAAATTAAAGACATAATTAAGCCATTTTTCGTTTTACCCTTTTAGACCCTTAATTAAGACACCTATAAAAGGCCATTTTAAGGGAAAAGAAAGGTTTTGGCAGTGCTGGTAATTGACTTTTGAGAGGAGCACGAATTCTGAGGGAGTGAGAAGAGAATTGAAGGCTGAATTGGGAGGGTATTGGAACAAAAGAGTGGGTAATAAAGGAACATTCTCTCTTCCCCAAATTGAATCAAGAAGTTCAGGTTATGGGTGCTGGATTTACGTGTAATTCATATTGTATGCGTGTTGTGTTTATGGCCATAATTGGTTTCTGTTTGAAAGGGAAAATTCGTGTAGCATCTGCTGTGGCTCAGAAATTGGTTGATTGAGATTGTGTGCAAAGCCATATTATGCATCTTTATGGTTAAAGTGAGGGTTTCAGGGCTTGAATGATTATAATTGGTTCACTGTCGGGTTTTGGTATATCCATTAGAGGTAAATGTACATTGATAGGTTAAATTGTTGATATGGAATGCTTAATCTCGTGTCTATTGCATTTTGGACATGGTTTGGTTGTTTTTGTGATTGAGCAGTGGCGAAACTCTGCAAGTTTCGCCCAAGATACTCTTTCTTGCCCAGGCGAGAGTTGCAGGAGTCCATTCAGCGTTCAGAGTCGAGCATTTCGCTCAGACGACCAGGGTGGGGTTTGGACGAAACACAATCTCGCTTAGGCGAGACTTGCTCGCCTAAGCGAGATCACGATGAAAATTTGTACCATTTTGAGCGCGATATCTCGCCCAGGCGAGAGGTTTTGAGCTCTGAGCGATGGACACTCTCGCCTAGGCGAGAGTGGCTCGCATAAGCGAGTTCTCGAAGTGTGTTCTTGTCTGTTTTGTTGAATACTCGTCTAGGCGATGTTTTGGTGTGATTTTGGGCGAATGTGTGACTTGCCCAGGCGAGAGGATCTCGCCTAAGCGAGATAACGTGATGTAGTCACTGTTTTAAGCTCGCCCAGGCGAGGCGAACTAGCCTAAGCGAAGCGGAGGGCTTAGCTTGGGCGAGTGTCCCTGGCTTAAACGAGTTTATGTGAATTTCTCATGTTTGTGTGACCTGGTGTGTGTGAAATGACTACTTTTCTTAAGTATAGGATGTATATGCATGTGTTGTGGTGTGTGGGCTTGAAGGACTATGTCCAATAGGGGTCTGGGATGTGCTTGGTGGTTGGACACATGATGGGCATGGAACTGGTTGAGTTCCCGTCGGCTACTAATGGGCGAGGAGTCCTTAGTATGGTGATTGCATGTGTTGGGCGCACGATGGGCAATGAGTTGTTATGTTCCCGTCGGCTACTATTGGGCGAGGAGTCCATAGTATGGTGATTGCGTGCGTGCTAGGGTCTGAGTATGAGACTTGGATGTTTTACTACAGACGAGGAGTTTGTAGGGCAAGACTGTGAGCGGGATAGGCTCATAGGGTTGGACCACGAATGAGATAGATTCGTGGGAGCACAAGGAAGTCCTAAGACCTAGTACATGTATATGACTCATGAAGGACTATGAGGTCATGCTTGGGTTATTTGAAAAGCATGATATGTACTTTATGTTATTTTGGGGTGGGCGTCATATTCATTTCATGTATATGTTATATATTTTGCATAACTCACCCTATCTCTGTGTGTGTGGCGATGATCAGATAATTTGTTATCTGGGGCAGACGATTTGACAGGTAAGCCAGGAGATGCTTAAAGACGGAGAGCATGGGCTACTTGGGCTTTTGAAGCATTTTTATTTTTTGGTTTTTGATGTAACTTTAATTATGCTGGACTATATTTACTTTTGTACAGAACGATAGTGAACTTTTGAATTATGTTACAATTACTATCTTTGTTTTAAAGTTCCCATGTTTTTGGGGAAAATGTATTATATTAAATGAGGTAATGTTTTTTATTTTTTATTTTCTGTTATATTTATTAAAATCTAGTAATATTCCTTAGGGATGTTACAATTTCAGAACCTAATACAAAGTAAAACCAACAAAGTACAAAAGAAGCTTAAACATGCATATGTTTCTCGTGTACCATAAATTGGACAAAATAAAAGTTTCCTAATGTTGGGAATCTAAGTGATTTAGGTCTCACATTAGGTATATATGAGAAAGTTGAGCATCTAAGAAGACTCATATATCTATTGTCTTAAAGCTTTGGATTAGAGATGTTGTCAATCCCTTTTATGGGTTGAACTTATGTCTCATTATTGTTGTATTTCTCCAATGAATCCCCCTTGAAAGACTTAGTTAGTATTAGAGCCAAGGTTCATTTTTATAATTGACCCATTATGATGAATTGTGGTACAAATAAGAGATACTCAAGTAAATGTACCATATGAAGGTTGAATGAATGAGAAAGTTGATCACAACATTGTTGTATGTTCCGAGTGTATCTCTTTGAAAAACTCGTCACCTATATCATCTTAGAAATCTAATTAATACAAGATATGATGGACTAGTTCCCTATGTCTAGACATATCAAAAGTTGGCTTAAATATGTTTTTCGTCCCCACATTATTTACTAAAATTGTACTTCATCTCTGCTTCAAAGTATGTACTAATTTCATCCCTCAACTTTATAAACAAAAATAAAATGTCGTCGATAGTAGGGCGACCTTAGAAGTGGTTGTAGAGCAAGTTGTGGTTAAGGAGATGGTGTAGGAGGCTGATGGAGGCATCCCTCAACTTTATACCAAATCAAAAAACCAGTTCCCCCTATTTGAAATCGACTTTAGACCCTAGATAATTGATCACCAAACCTTGAATCCCCACCCTCAAACATAAACATCGGAAGTCATGTTTTTTAATACAGATGACCGGAAGAAACCTCAATCAAATTGAATGAGGTCAAATAAATTGGAGATCATTGGGTATTCTTTCTCAGATTTTGTAGGATGGCAATATAGCTTTAGATCCACTTCAGGTTACATTTTCATGTTAGTTGGTGGTGCAGTTTCTTGGTGTAGTGCCAAGCAAAGCCTTGCAACTTTATCCACTATGGCTACAAAATTTGTAACGTGCTTTGAGGCATCAAATCAAGGAATATGGTTGAGGAATTTTGTTAGAGGGTTGCACATTATGAAAGGAATTGAAAGACCACTTAAGTTATATTGTGACAACAAATCAATTATATTGTATTTAGACAACAATAAGAGCTCGAACAAGTCAAAGCACATTGACATCAAGTTCCAGGTTGTTAAGAAAGGTTACATATAGGACAAATTTCCATAGAACACTTAGGGATAAACTCCATGATGATAGATCCTCTTACCAAGGGACTTCCACCCAAGGTCTTTCATGAGCAAGTTGCTCATATGAGTGTGTCACATTTTGAGGAATCTTTGGTTTAGTGGGAGTTAGTCACCTTTGTGTGTTTTGTGTTCTATGTTTGATTTTATGTATGCATACATTGTCTTTGGACATATTTGGTTTTATAAATATATGGTTTATTATTCATAAATTACACTTTGTATATTAAGGTTATTATATTGATCTCATTGAGATAAAGTAAGGACTAGTTGAAAATAGATGTGTACAGGTCACATTCACGTAATATTTCATGCTACACATTTCTTGATGAGTCCATGTCATTTATTTATGTCAACATTAATGATCATTGTTAGGTTTAGTTGCAATTAATACAATTAAAATTGTTTTGGTTCTATATGCGAATGTAATCATTGGACGAGATCTTTTGAATATATTCAAGGCATATAATGATAATTTTGAGCTCATAAAGTCTAACACATTTATGAAGATTTATAATTTTATATATATATATATATATATATATATATATATATATGTTATAAAATAAAGCTAATAATAGAGAGAAGAATAAATAATATAAGGAACAATAGAGAATGAAAGAATAGGAAGTAACATTTTTGTGTCTTATTATTGATAGGAAGAGTCCTATTTATAAATACAATGTGGTAACCCATAAATGATACAAATCAAATAGTTAATACAAATATTTACATAAATAATAATGAATCATATGAGTAACTGTATCAAATCAATAGACGACCATTAATTCATAACACTCCCCCTTGGGTGTCCATTGATAAGAGAATGTGTCTCATTAAAACCTTACTAGGAAAAACTGTAACATCCCTAAGGAATAATACTTAATTAAATAAATAAATAAGGAAAAAGAAATTAAAACGTCGCAATATTATTATTCCCAAACGCAGGAATATTTAAAAATGTTCAAACAACGCACCAACATTTATAAAGTAGTAGTAGTAAAAGTGTTACAACTTCCAAAATCCTTTAACACAAATGAACTCATAGTAAAAAAAATCCCTAGCTCTAATCCCAGCTAGCCCTCACTTCGTCGTCTATGCATTCATAACATCACTTGTATCATCATCTGCTCCCGTGTAACGAATCACATGATCATCGCCAAACACAAACAGAAAGGGTGAGCTGATAAAATTAGAAATAATCATGTAAAATAACAGAATATATAGATAAGACACCCATCTTATTCATTCTAACTAGTTCTAGCCAAGACCTTAGTCCCCAAGGCTTTCAATCTTTTAATCACACAAATAGTTAGCCTTGGTCTCAAGAATATGATGCTCGCACGAACCTACCTGCTCGTGGTCCTGCCTCTATGAACCTCCCCGCTCGTAGTCCTACTCTACGAACCTCCATGCTCGTAGTCCTGCTCTACGGACCTGCCCACCCGTAGTCCAACACATGTGATCCACCAACTACGTACCTCCCCGCACGCAACATCTCTCAAGTGTGAGCATGAAACATACGAACCTACCTCGCTCGTATCCCAACACAAGAGTAACTGGATATGAACCTCTCTGCTCATATCATCACATGTCCACCACCATCCATGAACCTACCCGCTCATGGCACAACATCTCTCGATCCAAGTAAAGCATCATTGCATAAAACAACACACACAAGACATAGTCAGCAGCATTATCGCCTGGAGCAACCCCAAGCACCGCTAGGCGAAACCAGTGCAAACCGCCTGGTGGGACCTCTCTACTGCCGGGCGCCAGTCAATTCCATACCCACTGTTGCAGGGCTGCCGCCTGGCGGAACACGCCTTGTCGCCAAGCGCCACTCGTTACAACGCACCTCCCTGATTGCCTATCGCCTGGCGGACATACCCGTGCCTTCAGGCGCTATACCAGTAGAATAATGGTCAAGTCCCTCAAGCAAGACCTATAAAACCACTAATCCAATGCCTTACAATTAAATAGTTTATTACTACTACTCTGCATTGATATTAACACTTTTCCCTCAATTACCTTCCAATTAAGTTATACAGTCATTGTGTATTCCTTAATCTGTTATATTAAATCTTCCCTGGTTCCAACCTATAGCTCATGCTCCACATTCAACCATCTCAAACTACGTGATTTAACCACTACTATATAGTTGCAACGTGACTCAATCATGTTATAGCAGAAACAATCTCTTATTCAACCCTCGTAATCAATTTAGCTAATTAGCGATCCAATAACTAACCAATTCTTTTCACAACCTTTCATTATTCAAATGCTATGCCCAATTTCATATACTCCATCTAGCCAAAATCCCACATTCCAGCTTAGTTATCCATCCTCTTCTCATTGTCCTATTTTAGATTATTAAACCATCACTCAATTTCCATTCCTAAATCTAATTCACTTTGCCTTTTGCACCTCACTTATTTCCCTGCATTTCCTTGTTTATTATGGCCCCTATTCACTTCTCTTACTCACTTTGCCTCACTGAATTTCCTCTCAATTCAATTTACCAGCCAATCCTAACCACAAATTTTGCCTCTTCTCTCGTCATCATGTGATTGCACATAACTAGGTATGCACCCTACCATCGCCTGGTGGCAAGCGGGACGCCGCAAGGCGGCATACTAGTGTCAGGCCAAAAAACCCAACTTTTCGTACCTGCGAAGAACATCTACCCCCAAAATTTGATCCAGTCTCCAATTTCAAACAACCCAATTAACTCAATCATGATTTGTTAGACCCTCGCTCTATAATATCGCTCCTTACTTATCTGATTTCTTCCAATCGCATGTTAATCATACTCAAACCACAATTTTATGCTATTCTTTGATTCTAATATGAATCCCCCATGTTCCCAATTGAATTATAATTTGTACAACACCCCAGACCATAGAAGGATGTCACAATGTTATGCAGCCACACAAGCATAGGAACCCAATTGGAAGTTCCACATATCATCAATTTCACAAAACACAATAAAACACTGTCAACGCCGTGCATCGCCTGACGATTCAATCTCGTCGCCAGGTAGCTCATGCCACAGAACCCAAAACTGGGTTAAGAACGATGTGTCGCCTAGTGGTATATGCATACTCGCCAAGCGGTTTCTGGGCAAAAACCTAAAAACTTGCGAAATGTGGTTCAGACAAAGAGAATTTTCATACAATAAGGATTATACAATGCAGTGTACATTATTTACAATAGAAACACAAAAAAACAAATCCCCTTACCTGGATTATATTATCACGACTCACATTCAAATATATCATTAAAATAATGCACAAATCAAAATAACATACAATTGGCATACATAGGACTTGAACCCAAGTCCTCTCACATAGTTAAGTACTCTCGACCACTTGAGCTAGTACTTTTACACGTCATAGCACTCCGCATTAAATGCCTTAAAGGCTTATACTACCCGCATTTATTAAATAATTACTTAATTAACTATTTAATTTTCTTGGGTCTTACAAAAACCTTTTGGTATAAAAACCAAGTGAAGGAAAAAGAGTATATCATTCTTTACATCTTCTATTTCTCCCCCTAATGTAAACTTACATCATCAAGATGACGAAGTCCAATCTTGTGAAACAATTGCTCGAAAGTTTTCCTTGGCAAAGACTTTGTAAATAAATCTGCTTTTTCGCATAAACAAATCTTTTGGATCTCTACATCATCCTTTCAATTGAACAATGCATTGTTTTCTTCATATATGGTTGTTGATTCCATTCTTCTCAAGGATGGACCATAAGTTAGTCACACATGTTGAATTATAGACCTTAACTAAACATGATTTTGACAATGTTGCTTTTATGTTCTCTTTCACATATCGTCATGAAATCATTGTCCTACCACGTATGACTAAATATCTTGTTTGTGATCAACCATTGTGACATTAGGAGAATATAATAAATAACATGCATTTGCGTAATCTAATAGATCCAATTTTGAATCATTTGAATAAAATAATTCCATATTCGTAGTACCGTTAAGGTAACAAAGTATATTTTTTACTCCAATCTGTTGTCTTCTTGTAGGTGAAAAAGTATATCTTGCTTAACAAATTTACAGCAAATGTAATATCACGTCAAGTATAATTAGCAAGATACATTAGTGCTCTTATAACACTAATATATGGTACTTCTGGACCAAGAAGATCTTTATCATTTTCTTGAGGTCTAAGAAGAGTATTTATCAACATCTAACGACGTCACAACTATTAGAGTGCATAATGGATATGACTTGTCTATATATAACATTTTACGCACCTTAATTATATAAGGCTCTTGATGTATAAAAAATACCTTTATTTAAATACTCAATTTGTAATCTCAAACAAAAATTTTGCCTTTTCAAGATCATTCATCTCAAATTCTTTCTTTAAGCAATCAATTGCCTTTGTGAGCTCATTAGGAGTTCCAATGATGTTTATGTCATATACATAAACAATAATTATGGCAAATTCATTTTTGGATCTTTTCATATAAATACAAGAACAAATATGATCATTTCTATATCCTTCATTTAATAAGTACTTAATAAGACGGTTATACAACACACGTCTCGATTGTTTTAATAAATGAAAGGGCTTGTTCAATTTTATTGAATAACCCTCTTTAGAATTTTGCTTTGGGCAAATAAAATCCTTCAAAGATTTTCATATAAATATGATTATCAAGAGAACCGTATAAATAGGCTGTAACATCATCTAGATGTAAATGCAAACCTTGTTGTGCAACTAGGATAATCAAATATTGCAATGTTGTTGCATCCAATACCAATAAATATGTCTTTTCACCAATCAATATAAGGTTTTATGAAAAACCTTGAGCAACCAATTGTGCGAACTATCTAACAACCTTTAGGTGTGCGAACTATATGTCCAAAAACCTTTCGTTTAACAAACAAATCTAATTAGGCTTCTTTACATACTTTCATTTTGGCCAATCATTTCTTTGTCAACAATCTTCAATAATCATTGGTTATTGATCCTCCTTATCATTCATATCATTCATCACTATATTATATGTAAAAGTTTCATCAATGTTGACTTTATTTTGGTTCCATATTATATGATTCATGACATGATTTATTGAGATTTCATTATTTTGAACAATTTCAGGTACCTGAGGTTCTTTTGGAACCAAGTAATTAATTATGTCAAATGAATCTTTTGGGATTTCCACATTTTCATTTACGTCATCTTGCATTTTAGCCCCCTTTCTCATTAAAGAGTTTTTATCTTTGGAACCAATAGGTCTACCACGCTACAAGTGTGTCTTTGGAACTAACAAGCCTTCCACGCTTTAGGCGTGTTATGAATTAATATCAATTATCTTTGGAGCATTAGCAATTGATATTAGTTACCCTTTTTAGGAAAAAATAAAACATAAGGTAATTGATTGACTAATTTTGAAAATGAATTATCCTTTGAACTTCTAGTTCACATTCTTTTGTACAAGGATCAAGACGAGATAATGATAATTCATTCCAACCAATACCTTTTTCTAATTGTTTTCTTCCCCCCTAATGTTGGAAAACTTATTCATCAAAGTGACAATCGAAAAATCGAACTGTAAATAAGTTTCTTGTTGGTAGTTCAAGATATTTCATTATTGAGAGATAATTATATCCAACATATATTCTCAATTATCTCTGAGGACACATCATAGTCCCTTTTGGTGGGGAAAACATATACACCACACTCAAAAATTTTTACATGAGAATATTAGGTCATTGATCAAAAACCAACTGCGAAAGAGATTATTTGCGATAACTTGTTGGTTTCATGCGAATCAATAATGCAACATTCAAAATTGCATATCCCTAAGTAGCCATCAGAAGATTAGCTCTCATAAGTGATGGTCTTGCAACCAATTTTAGACGTTTTAGTAATGATTCCACAAGTCTATTTTGAGTATGAACATGTACTACTGGATTCTCAAATTCCATTCCAATTGATATACAATACTCATGAAAAACATGAGATGTAATTTCACCAATATTATCAAAACACATTTTCTTACTTGGATAATCTGGGAGGTGGGATCTTAATTATACTAATAACTTTGCAAATACTTGATTGCGAGTTGATAATAAACAAATATGTTACCATCTAGTTGCTGCATCAATTAAAACCATGAAATATATAAATTATACACATCGTGGGTGTATTGGACCATAAATATCACCATGTATTTGTTCTAAAATTGAGATTGACTCATTTTTAATTTTGCTGGTGGTCTTATTATCAACTTTTGTGAACATATAGTACATAAGAATTCATTGGTTTGAAGAAGTTTCTTGACTCTTAAGTGGGTGTCCATATGAGTTTTTCAACTATTTTTCACATCATGATATATCTAGGATGACCTAATCGATCATGCCAAACAAGAAATTATTTTCTATTTGTAAGCTTCTAGCTTATAATGACATGCGTCTCAATTGCATTACTATTTGTGTAGTATAAGTCATAAGAGAAGGCTAATAATTTCTCCAATACACATTTTATATTCGACTCAATTCGAGTGATATAAAGATATTCAATATCTCCTTCATTGTTTGTCTCAATATGATATCCATTTAGATGAATATCTTTGAAACTTAATAAGTTTCTATTAGACTTAGGAGAATAAAATGCATTTTTAATATGCAATCTTGTACCTCTTGGTAGAAGTACAATAGCTCTTCTGGAGCCTTTAATTATATTTATAATACCAGAAATAATACTCACATTGACTTCTCGCATTACCAAACAAGAGAAAAATTCATTACTCTTGATAATTGTATGAGTTGTTGCACTATCAATAAGACATATCATCATCATTGGTGCTAGTGTCAACATTCATTCTTCTTATAAACATAAATATCAATATGAGAAAATCTTCTCTTTTAATTTTTGTTTAACACTCTCATAACCAATGAGGTGATCAATGCTTCCATTTGGTTTACGAAAGAAAATAATAATATTAAGATGAGTAGCATCCATATGGCCATAATTAGAATCACCATCTTCATAAAGCAAAGTGTGTTTCTATGTTCTTCTCATTATTTGTAAGATGCTTTGGTATACGACAAGTAGAACTTAAATGTCATTTACCATCGTAATGATAATATATACTTTCATCTTATTTGTCAATACTTTCACATTTTTGTTTTCCCTCTTTCACATTATTATGTCACTTCTGGTGACGAAAATTTGTCTTTGAAATTTTCTTTATAACCATGTTCATAATCAATATCACGATCATGAAAATATAAATAAAATTTTGTTGCGTTCACTTCTAGGAATGTAGCAGAACCAATTGGGCATGTTTCATGATTTTCTATCAAAAGCTCATTACTTTGTTCAGCCATACAAAGGCATGAAATAAATTCACAATACTTATTGCTGCATTCACTTTTGGGAATGAAGCAGATTGAGCGAATCTCATGATTTTTCATCAAAAACTTCATTGCTTTATTCAGCCATACAAAGACATGAAATAAATTCATAATATTTGTGAAATCTCTTTTCACAATATTGTTGTCGTAGGAGCAAATTAGTTGCTTATATGCTTTATTTCTTTATTTAATGGTATCTCAAGACTCATTGCATCTAAATGTATTTCAACATTTAAAATCCAATATAAGTAATATTCTTCCTTGTAATATCGAGGATGAGAAATTCAAAATTTGCAAGATTTAACATGTTTAAAATTAGTACATAAAATAATAGTAATTGTTATGAAATAAAGCGAATAACAGAGAGAATAATAGATAATAGAGAAGAGAAGAAACAATAGAGAATAGAGAATGAGAGAATAAAGAGTAACTCATATGTGTCTTATTATTGATAGGAAGAGTCCTATTTATAGATATAACATGTATTCCATAAAGGAAACAAATCAACGTAGTCAATACAAATATTTACATAAAGAGTAATGAATCATATGAATATCAATCATATGAGTAAATATATCAAATCAATGGACAATCATTAATTCATAACACTCCCCCTTGAGTGTCCATTGATAAAAGAATGTGCCTCGTTAAAACCTGACTAGGAAAAATCCTTTGGGATAAAAAACCTAGTGAAGGAAAAAGAGTACAAAATTTTGTATTCTTTAATACAATATTGTTCATCACATATTATATTTCTTCCCCTCATGTAAACTTATATCATTAAGGTGACGGAGTTCGAACTTGTGAATCATTTGTTCAAAAGTTCTTCTTGGCAAAAACTTCATAAATAGACTTGCCATATTTTCACATGAATGAATTTTTGGATATCTATATCATCCTTTCAATTGAACAATACATTATTGTCTTCATCTATGGTTGTTGATTCCATCTTTGTCGGAGATAGTCATAAGTTTCTTGCACATGTTGAATTATAGACCTTAGCCAAACATATTCACAACTTTCCTCATAATTCTCTGTATGATTAGACAATGTTGTTACTATGGTTTGTTTCATATACCTTCATGAAACCATTGTGCTAGCACATGTGAACAAACATCTTGTTTGTGATCAACCATTGTGACATTGTGAGAATATGTAAAATAACATGCATATACATAACCCATTCGTATGAATTTGAATCATTTGGATGAAATAAGCTCATATTCGTAGTACCCTTAAAGTAACGCAGTATATGTTTTACTCCAAACCATTTTCTTCTGGAACTGAATAATTAATTATGTCAAATGAATCTTTTGGGATTTCAACCTTTTCAATTAGGTCATTTTGCATTTTAGCTCCCTTTCTCATTCAAGAGATTTTATATTTGGAACCAATAGGTCTACCACGCTTCAAACGTGTCCACATGAGTTTTTCAACCATTTTTTTCGCATCATAATAATTGATCATGTCAAACAAGGCAATCATTTTGATTAGTAAACTTCTGGTTTACCATGACATGCATTTCAATTGTACTAATAAACTTATAGTACAAACTATAAGAGAATGTTGATAATTTCTCCAATACACTTTCTTTTTCAACTCAATCATAGAGATATAAAGATATTTCATATCTTTTTCATTGTTTGTCTCAATTTAATATCCATTTAGACAAATATCATTGAAACTTAATAAGTTTCTATTCAACTTCTTAGTAGAAGTATAATAGCTCTTCTAGAGTCTTCAAATATATTTGTAGTACTATAAATAATACTAACATCGATGTCTCACATTATCAAACAAGAGAAAAATTTATTACTCTTGAGAATTGTATAAGTTGTTGCACTATCAATAAGACACATATCTTTTGGTACTAGTGCAAAACATTCGTTTTTCATATAAACGTAAATATCAATATGAGATTTTTTTTTTCAACACTCTCATAATCAATTAGGTGATCAATGCTTTCATTTGCTTTAGCAAAGAAAATAACAATATCAAGATGAGTAGCATCCATATGGCCATAATCAGAATCACCATCTTCATAAGCAAAGTGTGTTTCTATGTTCTTCTCATTATTTGTAAGATGCTCTGGTGTACAATAAGTACAACTCAAATGGCCTTTACCATCGTAATGATAATATATACCTTCATCTTTTTGTCAATATTTTCACATTTTCCTTTTCCTTTTTTCACATTATCGTGCCACTTCTGGTGACAAAATGTGTCTTTGAAATTTTCTTTATAACCATGTCCAAAATCAAGATCATGATCGATCATGAAAATATAAATAAAATGTTGCTGCATTCACTTCTGGGAATGGAGCAGAACCAATTTGGACAGGTTTCATGATTTTTTATCAAAAGCTCATTGCTTTGTTCAGCCATACAAAGACATGAAATAAATTCATAATATTGATTGCTGCATTCACTTCTGGGAATGGAGCAGATTAGGCGGATCTCATGATTTTTCATCAAAAGCTTTATTGCTTTGTCCAGCCAGCCATACATAGGCATGAAATAAATTCACAATATTTGTGAAATCTCTTTTCACAATATTTTTGTCATGTTGCTTAGATGCTTTATTTCTTTATTTAATGGTATCCCAATATCCATTGCATCTAAATATATTTCAACATTTAAAATCCAATATAAGGAATTCTTCCTTGTAATATCAAGGGTCATAAATCCAAATTTTGCAACATTTCGTGTGTTTAGAACTAGCACATAAAATAATTATATTAATAATAATAATAATAATTACCGTCAAAATAAAAATAAAAATAATAAGACGAAGATGAAAATTGATAAAGTTAAATAATTCTTATCACAAGAGGAAAAATATAAGGTAAAATTATAATTTGAGAAATGATTAGAAAGAGCCTGGATTAAGACACGCATAACAGTGTCGATATAGAGAAAAAGCTTCCACTAGTCCTCAATTGGTTGAAACATCGTGCTGATAACGTTATGAAATAAAGTGAATAATAAAGAGAATAATAGATAATAGAGAAGAAATAATAGAGAATAGAGAATAGGGAGCAACTCACTTGTATATTATTATTGATAGGAAAGTCATATTTATAGATACAATATGTACTCAATAAAGGAAATAAATCAACTTAGTTAATACAAATATTTACCATAAAGACTAATGAATCATATGAATAAATATATCAAATCAATGGATAATATAACAAATAATTAATAATTTTTAATTTTATAAATTGGTATTCAAATTGGTTAATAAAGTGACTAACTATTTTTTGACACTAAAATTGAGGATTTTCTTGTGGTGTTTATACTCACTTAATGCGGAAATTCCCACGAAAACGAATCCGTGCACAGATATATATTTATTTGTGCCACCGTGTCCTCCACCACTGCTTCGCTCACACCATCGACTCTCCTCCGTACACCACCTCCTACAGCCCTCCCCCGTGCTGCCCCGCCCCGTGGTCTCGCGTCGTGCTCCATTTCCACGCCCGCTGCAAGGGCGAGCAGTACGACCGCATCGCCGCCATCTGGATCGCCGGCGCCGAAATCCTCCGCACCAGCACCGCCGAGCCCACCGCCGACGGCATCTTCTTGAACGTCCGCAAGGACGTCACGAGATACTCCTCCCTCTTCGCCAAATCCAACCTCGACCTTACCATGATGCTAGAAAACATCGTGAACACAGTTCACAGGCGTCTACCACGTTACCGTCACTCTCCTCTACTACAACGAGTACGCCGTTAAGGCCCCCGTCAGGGTTCCGTTTGTCCCCTGCCCCGAGGAGCTTACTTTCAATCCAATTTCTCTGCCTAAATCTCGATCTCTTATCCAGGATCCTGGCTCCAGAGGCGTGAATGAGTCGCCGGCGGATTTGATTATTCCGATATCCGATGATGGACGGCGAGGGTTTTGGTTCAAGTTGGAGGAGGAGAAAAGTTCCTTCTCCCGGAAAGTTCGAATTCCGAGAAACACCTATCGCGCGGTGCTTGAATTATACGTTTCTTTTCACGGAAACGACGAGTTTTGGTACTCGAACCCGCCGACTTCGTACATCACGGCGAACGGTTTGGCGACGGAGCGTGGGAACGGCGCGTACAGGGAAGTTTACGCGACGATCGACGGGCAGGTTGTCGGGTCGGAGGTTCCGTTTCCGGTGATATTCACCGGCGGGATCAACCCTTTGTTCTGGGAGCCCATGGTGGCGATCGGGGCTTTTAACCTTCCCTCATACGACATCGATTTGACGCCGTTTTTGGGGAAAGTTTTGGATGGGAAGGAGCACGTGTTCGGAATAGGGGTGGTGAAGGGAATATCTTACTGGCTGGTGAACGCAAACTTGCATCTTTGGTTGGACCACGAATCAAAGGTGGTTCATGCTAATCCCGTGGTTCATCACAGTCCTGAAACTTCGATCGAACGGCAAGAGGGGTTTCGAGGGCTTGATGGGTCGTTTGACGTGGACGCGGAGCAGGAAACGCACATCACAGGGTGGGTCATGACCAGTGCAGGCAACATCACCACCACGGTTTCTCAGGGATTCTCGTTCAAGAACTTCATAAAGTTCCAACACAATGGGAGTATCAAGACCGTTAAGCAGAAGTTCAAGGCAAAGAAAAAAGTTAAGGTGATCGATGGAAAAGGTGAATCTATCACCAGGTTGAAGGTTAGACGAAGGTACCCTTTAAGGGTTGTCACCACCACTAAGGAGTTTCTCGATGGCACATACCGGCTTGTCACCGAGCTTTCTCATATTCTCAATGAGAAGCATGTAAGTGGGTGCTTCTCGAAATCCATTACCAATGCCCAGAATTCCAAGGGCTGGATCGATGTGAAGGGTCACTCTGTTGTGTCGGGTCAGGCAAGCACCACGCAGAATTATAGTTATGTTGATGGGTTCATGTGCTACTCCCGGAATGTTGCTGCGTCTAATGGAAGGATTGTCTTGGACAATTCAACGTTTGTTTGTGAATTGTGAAGATTCTTTATAGTTTCTTTTCTCGTACATGTATTATGTAGTTTCCTGCATAGGGTTTTAGTTTTATTTTTTCTAGGAAGAGGAATGTGTAGTGTCTTTTGAATCTGCATGTATGTATGTATTGCTTGCATTCAGCCACCGTGCCTGGATCTAGACACAGAAGGATCATAGCATTAGTATATGATTCCTGACAGAGTACAGCTTGCACATAACTGTGCATGCCAAAGTTATGGTAAACTCGTATCACAGCATGAGTATCCGGAAAAGAAAATATATCAGAAAAACAAAAATTCTCCGTATTACTATTACTATAAATAAATGTATGGCTAACAAATTTCACACTCGGACAAGATTACTTGTCGGATACAATATTCCTTTCTTCAAATTCAATCATTTTGCACCAACCTTTTATCCAGAATATACTGATATATATAATCCATGGGTGATTGAAGATTTCTTCATGCTCATAACCCAATGTACATTCAGTCTGAAGAGCTCGTAGGTCGCCATAAACCCTTCCTAGCTACAAGAAACTGATCCTGATGCAACGTTACAGACCAGTGAAGTGAACTAAAAATTGGAGTGAGCTTGTTAAGTATCTCCATTGAATCATGAACCACGAGATATCCATTTGGTCTCAATATGCGATCAATCTCCACAGCCACATCTAAAATGTCACATCTGACAAAAATTGTTCATTATCAGAATCATATACACTTACCTGTGTTGTGCATAAGTGACAGAGTCCTAGAATAACATGATGTTATAGATATTAGTTTCTTCAAGAACCATACCTTGGCTCAAGATATTTGAACAGAAAGCTAGAGTGAAGAAGATCGTATGTGCGAGGATAGGTACTAAAGGACTCGCACCAATCATGATACATTCCTATAAACCCTCTGTCCATTATAATACTAAGAGTATCAGGCACATCAATAGGTACTACATTCATCACCCACACTGGAAGATCAACGAGAGCAGCAGCAAATCTGCAAAATATAACAGACGTGCTATCAGTCTCAAAGAAACTTGGAGGAAACTGTCAATAACATGCCATTGTTACATCATGAGTAGGTCTGATAGAAAATCAAGGATATCGGTTATTACTACCAATGCCCTCAAGAATGTATGGGCAAAAGAGCTAGAATTTGAGAAAAAAAATGTTACTTTACCCTGCATAACCAGCATTCATGTCCATTACATTTCGAACACTTGACCAATTTATAGGAAGAGCTTTCACATAAACATCTGAAACTAATTCAGACCAGCGTTTGCTGTCCTTGAAGAACTTGTCTTTGGAAACTGAATCAGTAGGTAAGCTAGGTGGCTTACTGGTAAGCCTCTGGGGCCAAGACTTGGGCCAGCTCTGCAGTTTACCCTTATCATCGACCGGAAGAGGAGTAAGACAATTATTGAGCCTCGCATACCTAAACATAATCACAAGCATGAAGAGGAAATTAGCAAAGATAGAAACTAAACAGAAACTAGTTCCAAACAAATTAAGAAAATCAGTTTACTACATTAAATTTTGATTAGTATCTTAATATAAAGTTACACATTAATTAAAGTTAAGGGATTTTAGGAAAAATATCCTTAAATAAAACAAAAGTTGGCAAATTTGCTTATATTCAAGAAAAAAGGGTGATCTTTACTCAAACGAGAACAGGGTACTAACATCTAGCATTGCTCGCAATAGTCTCTCTGACCTTTTTCTTAGAGGTAATATTCATTTATTTTGTGTTGGAATAATGAAGTATAAATTGATAGAAACATAAGCATAATAGAAATAAGATCCCAAGAAAGGAGAAACTACCATGAGCTGTTCTTCCCATCTCCATTTTCACATAGAGGTGGATTGTTCTCTTTACGTTTCTCATAGCAAGAAGATGAGGTGGGCTTCTGGTATATAACAAGTCCAATTCCAGAAGAATCATGAGCCTTAGCCACAACCTTCCAGCACATGGCTTTTGTTATATCCACCATGGCTGCAGTTTGACAAAAAAATAAAATTCTTAAACATAAAAGCTGAGAAGACAGAACAAATTCATTTGGGACATCAAGGTCAGCTCATACAAAAATTCAACTTCTCTGTGTATTAAATAAGATACATTCTCAACACAGATGAAAAAATTATAACTAAAGAGGAAGGAAAGACAATGACACAGAGAAAGAGGATGAAGGTGAGAGAAAAAGAGAAAGACAAACCATTCCATACTTTCTGATCTCTTTCATCATCTCGGTAGACTGGTGTTGCAGACCATGCAAAGAAACCACCAGGTCTAAGAATCCTATTGAGCTCATACAAGGGCTTCCCACCTAAATTTGTGACAGTATTTGTGAATAAACATCATTATCATATATTGGTATAAACGGAACATAGAAGGAAGTCCTGATATGGAAAGTGGAAGCAAGAAAAAAAGATAAGTACCATCTGCATCCCAGTGAACCCTACACCGTGCACAATGGATCAAATCAAAGCCATTATCAGGAAAAGTCAACTTTTGTGTTCCAATGACTGAAAGAGTTGCAGGGATTCCTCGTTCCAAGGCAAACTGTATCTGAGCTTCATGTTCATCCTTTGGGGCAAATGACATAGTAATAACATTTTTGTCCAGCAAATAGCCACCAAAGCTAGCAACACCACAGCCAACATCTAGAACAACCCTGGTATGCTTTCCCCATTTAATTGCTGGTAATGTCTAGTATATAACCAAAAAATTAGCAAACTAGTGCTACCACCATAAATGTACTTCTTGAAGTCATTCATAAATCAAAACGAAACATTGCTATGCCCTCATTACAAGAAAATGTCATCGATTTTATTGGATAAAACAATATATGAATGCCAACTCTTTATATGAAATCTTAGACATTTCCATCAATCCTACTAGAAAGAAGCAACAAAGCATTGCATCTAAAATTCCTAATCAAATAAGCTCTGAGCTTTTTGATGTGTTCATTTGATATCAATATGTAGACCAAGCAAGATCCAAAAGTAGTAAGTTTCTTCTCAGTCACTCTCCGAGTCCTCCCAATTTTTAGGTTCTTCTTTTTCAATAATTGATTAAAGTTCATCAGTGTATATAAAAGTCACATATATATCATAATCATGGTTAATCATGTGAATCCACATGGCAAAAATACCTTCTGTATGAACTCAATGTAATGATCTACTCCATCTTTGAATTGAGTACCACCACCTGGAAAAACCAGATATTCTCCAGACTTTACTACCCAGTGCTGATCTTTCTTGTACTCCACCAGCTTTGGATGAGGAACGTTATCATACCAAATCTGAAAATAAAGAAAATATAAAATTCCTTCTCCATTGACTTCAAGACTAGTTAAAAGACTCAAATGGTACTTAACAAATAACAACTCAACACTATTTTCATTACTTCATTAGAATAAATTGGTATGTGACAAATCATAAAGCAAAACCCGTTCAGAATACAAGTAAAGCTAAGAGTACAACAATTTCTTCAACAACCTGCATAACAATATGTAAATGACTAAAGAGTATCACAATAACAATTCATTCAACTTCTATGAATCTCACCTTATCCCTGCTCTTAGGCCACGGAACCGGGGCTTTATACCCTTTGGGGAGAGGCAACAAGCAGTGAAGACTGGTCTCAGGGCAATGTCTTTCCCTGTGCTCCATGTGCCTCCTCGACTTAAGAGCCTTAATGGCCACAAAATTATCCAAACATGGTATAAAATCAACATTCTGCGGGTCCTCACACAGCTTCCAATCAATGGTCACAGCATCCTCCTCTGGGGGCAAACCTTGGTCTTCATCAGCTGTGACATTGGTCACCTTTAGAGGAAGCTCTTGCTCTTTCGGTTTTGAAGCATGATGAGGAGGTGCTTGGTGTTGGATAACAGAATAGAAAGCAACAGGATTTGAGGTGGTGTTGGAGAAGCTGAAGAGGAAGAACGCGACACAAATGAACAAGATTAAGAGAGTGAAAATGAAAGGGTATTTCCTCTCCTTGAAGAAGTCTTCAACTACAATTGCCATTTGGGTTTCTCACTCTGCAGGGAGACACAGAATAGACATGAAGATGATGCTAGTGTTATTTTATATAATTTTATTATATAAAATTATTACTCTCTATTCTCTATTATTACTGTGGATTGACATTAATTAATAAATTATATTATTTATAAATATTAATTATATTGTACAATTGTTATTAATTTATGGATAATATATATTAAGTTTCTGATGAACGATCCGTAATAGATTGGATTGTTGAATGAATGGTTTATGATAAACTTAAGTATTCAGGAACTTGTTGAGAGGTCTCTGATCTCTGTTGGTAAGGATATAAAATTGATATCTCATTAGTCAGTTTTAAAAGAGACGACATCAAAATACATTTGAAAGATGTGCTCTAGAAAAACCTACCAGAAAGAGAGCAGTATAGTCTCACAAGTAAACAATTTCTAATCTTTCATTGATTCTATTTGAAAGATCAGGTACCACCACTCTTTCATATATATTATTCCTAATTATAGGTACGCTCTCACATTCTACTATTGTTATTAGAAACCGTTCTTAATATTTGGAAATAACTTATTGTATGAATGGTTTGATATTTCTTATTATCTATTTAAGATTTATAATCTAACAATTGGTATCATAGCAATGTTAGATTTAGATTTATGATTAAGATTTTGTTCTTTTTCTGCATAAACCTTAATTTGTTTTTCCCAATTTTATGACGAACCCTAATAGAAAATTTAGCAGTTTCTCGAACTGTTCTCTCACAATCAGGTTTAGGGATTTCTCTTCGAATGTTTTTTTTTTTCGTGGAAATCCCTGATTAAAAGGTTTCAAACCCTAATTTTGGAAAACCTTTTGCACACGACCTTGTTCATCTTCCTCGCGGGTCTTTTATATCTTCGATCTCTTTCTCGCGATGTGTTCTCCTGGTTTTATCTCCAATCCAGAGCGTTTTGTGGCCAATCTAGTTTCGGACCTTCTCCTTGCATTCTCGCATTCCAGCAGCGGCGCGGTTTTGAACCCCCTTCGTCAATGTTCGCAGTGCCAATCAAGGTTGGTTCGCGGCGACTTTCCACACTCGTTTTGTGAATCTCGCTTCTTGCGTGTGGTGGTGTGCACGGTTCGTCCAGTGTTCGTTCCGGCGGCGAAATCGTGACATCACCAGTGGTGGTTTAATCTCCTGTAGTGGTGGCGCAAGGAGGATCTGCGACTCGCGACATTGATGCGCTAACTTCATCGTCCAAGGTTCACGGTGGTGCGGTGATTAACGATAGTGACATTTTAGTTCGTCGCCTGTGATGCTTCGCAATTTGCAGTGGCTGCTGAGAGGCGCTCTTGCAGATTTGGTTCGTCACCGACGACGGCAAGATGTTTTCCCTGATCTGTTATTGCGGTCTCAAAGATGAGGCACATTCTGCAGTAGGGGCGATTTTCGTTTGGTTTGCTGCGGTGGTCTCCATCTTTGTCACAATGGGGACCGGCGGTGGATCTGTTGGCGTCCCTATGTTATTTCAGGGTGATGGTTCGTGATATGGTTTGAGAAGTTTTTTTTTCGTTTCGCGATTTGTGTTTTCCATAAGATTGGTTGTGGTGTTTCTGCAATGTGGTTGCTTGATGGTCTTTTCTATTCCAATGGTGGCCTGAATTGTTACCATAATGCATTGCTCTATGTTGTTAAATAGCCATTATAATGTTACTGTGATGTTGAGCTCTTGGGAACCATGATTGTAACAATCTGTTATTGTGGCTGCTTTGGGTGTTGTAATTACATCATACGTCTTGTTGCATCCTCTTGGTATCTTCAGCAAACCTTTGGTCTGTGAAACTTTTGTGTAATATTTAGTGGTTACTGGTGAAATCGAGGAGCACGAGGCTTGCCTCAATGATAAGTTTCTTGTTATACGACTTATGGTCATTGGTTAGTCATGGAAGTAACCTTTCTCTGTCCACCAGAGTGTGTTTGTTTGACTTTATGAAATCCTACAATGGTGAGGTGCATTTCTTGACTTTTTAAATTAATAATCACAAACCTGAAGGTTTCACTTGATTGTGATTTAGCATCAGAGAGAAATCAATTAACATGATACCCTTATGTACTATTATTAGAATCTCTCTTGTTAAGCCATGTGTGAGTAGACTCATTTTGAACTATTTTCATTTCACCATATAAAAGGTTAGATTGAAATCGTGATCATAATGGAGAGGATTGGTTAAAACCATTTAAATGGTTTTATTTTCAATTGATGACAGATTCAATTTCAAATCAATATTAGCCATGACATATATGTGGGCTTTTCTTAAGTTTTCTGTTTACATTACTTTCACATTGTGTAAAAAGGTTGAAAAGGTTTGTGGGCATTCATATTCAATGACCTTGTTTTCAAGAATTATTTAATTAAATACTCAGTAAAAATTGGACAAGTCGTAATGATAGTGATATTTCATTTATCTAAGAGTTATGGTCAACACGAACCTATCTTGGGAAAAATGTTTTTTTGTTATGTGATTTGAAAGTTTAATACCTTGTCAAGTGATTGGAAAATTCATAAAGTTTTTTTTCTATGGAAAGTTTTTTCAACTTTTACGAGAAAGTTTTGTTCCAAGTTTCATTTGGTTTTGGACTATAAAATGTTTTCCTTTTACTTTCACTTGAATGTCATTTTGTACAGTGAAATCCGTGATGGATTTAGAGCAAGAAAATTATGTATTTATGATATATATAAGTTGCATGTGAAAATAATATAATTTTATATGATTGTGATCTCACCTATCGTGGGCACAATTATATAAGATTTTGTGTGAATGAAATAATTTAATTTTAATTATTTCATGAATACAACTTAATTTTATATATCATTCTCTCGACTTTTGGGTATGAAATTTTTGTACAAGTTCTCTACTATTTTGGTGACGTGATATTATACTTGAAATTAATTTTTTGACCCCTATTTGGAAATGTTATTATTTAACGGGTTGTTCATGCATAATATAATTTTATTATATTTTTTTAAGCATGGGTGATATAATTTTATATGATTGTGAACTTACCTATCGTGAGTACAATTATATGA
>Ga0209389_1000351_pt1 | contig 27725 bp, 15 predicted proteins | sample CowpearedBW_FD_187526 | JGI IMG/M metagenome (GOLD analysis project Ga0209389, IMG submission 187526) | Root nodule microbial communities of legume samples collected from California, USA - Cow pea red BW (SPAdes) (version 2) | ecosystem: Host-associated > Plants > Roots > Nodule | place: USA... | reverse complement strand
AGCACTGAGGCTTTTTCCTACTGTGCCCTATGATCATAAGTGTGCAATCAAATCTGATACACTTCCTAGTGGACACCATGTTAGTCCAAATACCATGATATTGTACTCTTTGTATGCAATGGGAAGAATGGAGCAAATATGGGGACATGACTGCATGGAGTTTAAGCCTGAGAGATGGATTTCAGAGAGTGGAGACATTGTACAAATTCCATCTCACAAGTTCATAGCGTTCAATGCAGGCCCTAGAAGTTGTTTGGGTAAGGACATTGCTTTTATTGAAATGAAGATGGTTGCAGTTGCTGTACTTTGGAGGTTTCAGATGCAGGTGGTGGATTGTCATCCTATAACACCAAGAGTCTTTGTGTTGCTTACCATTGAACAAGGCTTGAAGGTTAAAGTTACCAAAAGATGCACCTGATATCTATAGAGAGCATTTCAATACCAAATGATAGATGATATTTACTTTTAGTTTCTGCTTTCTGATGGCTAAATAATGTTGTTATCTTATGAAATTGTGAGTTTCAAAGTCTTACTCACAATTTTATAGTTATTAATAAACTTAAATTTAGCTAGAATGTCCGTTAAAAAATGAGTGTTATCCTCCCTCTCTCTATGTTAGAACACGAGGATAATGGAGGATTGATGTATGCATTTGTCCAGTTCATCAATTATTAAGTGTTGAATTCCTAGAAGTATAATTCACTTTTACAGTAGTGCAATGAAGACTTTCTATGCTGGTTAGAAAATGTTTTCTATGTCAGTTCTGAAACCGACATAGATACTATCGATATAAAAAGTTTCTACTTTCTATGCTGGTTGTTGTCATAACAGGCATAGAAAGTCCAACACTCCACAATTTTTCATTCTTCCACCCTCACTCGCAAATTCCATACATGCTCACAAACCTGTCATTCTTTGTCTTCACCTAGCCATTTTTCTTTACTATTCTCAAACTTACATTTGCACCTTCACGCCTTGCACACAAGGCTTGGAGTCTTGTGGTTTGAGATTAATGTCGTTGGAAGACCTCTTATGAAGAAGGACGCTCGCGACACTAGCAATAGTTTTGATGGGAAACACTGTGGTGGTGGTAGCGAGGTGCGAAGTCATACACGGAGGTGGAAGAAGTACATATAGAGGGAGGAAGGGGAAGCCTTTAGGTATGGAGAAGGAAATAGGAAAAACCCAAATGTATCAACAACGTGCAACAAAACCTAGGTACTGGAAAACCATAGAGAAAGATTCTCAGAGATGTGGAATAAGAATGAAGAAAACCATAAAGGAGAAAAAACACTCACTTACTAAATGAGAGAATTGTGAGAGCGAGAGTGAAAGGGTGCAAAGAGGAGGAAATCTAGAAGTACGTGATGCAATGTGGAAAGGGAGAAATTAAAGATATTTTGTTAGTTATAGTGAAGAACCAACACATTATATGTATTTTAAATTTCAAATAAATATACATTTCCACTTTCTATGTAAGTTCTAAGTATAATCGACATAAAAAGTCTTGTACTTTATTATAAAATTGTCACTGCTCCTACTTTATAGCAGGTTTTGTATATCGATTCTAGTAATATAAAATCTCATCATATTTACAATTCTATTATTGCTTAACTTATTATGGCAAGTGGATTATAACCGCCATGTCATCTTAATATCCAATATTTGCACTAATGTGATTTTATATACATATTAAATACTTATTTTATTTCTTTTTGTCTTTTTTCTTGTTATATTATGTATTTTATTAATTTATAATTTTTTTCTTACTAAGTATATCAAGTGTTAATGAATATCTTGCGTATGAATCACTATTTTGGATGAGGAATGATATATTTATAATTTTGAACTTTTAAATTTGAACTTTGAACGACATTACCATGAACGACATTATTATGATTTTCTCAGTAGATAGGTAAAATGTAACTTATAAAACATTTTGCATATTCTCTCACTCAAGATAACATATTTCCACTTACCTTACATAATGATATTGAGATTCAATAACTCACAGTATCATTTTATAGAGTAGGCAATGCTTACATGATAACAACTTACAAGTCATTACATAAAATAGGAATAAGCCATGAATTTTTATTGTTGGTTATATACTAAGTTATATTTTCCTTTAACCTAGAGTGTATAACAAATGTTGTCTATTTCTTTTAAGCAACTCACGAGAAAATATAGATAATTATATTAAAATGTGAGTAGTTTTGACCACTATTTAAAATTATAGGTAATTTAACTTTAAATACTTCATATTATCATCACATGGATGTTTTTGTAACTAACATTAGTTCTTTTGTCTTAGTAGGATGTGGAGGCCATATCATGGATTTTTCATATTGGTTCTCTTTTTCTCTTTTCTATTTTTGTACTTTACATGAATTGAGGCAACCTTTTTGTCATATTTAAAATATTTTTATTATCGATAAAAAAAAGTGGCCTAATAAGAATTAAATTGTTGCAGGATATATCATTTGTCTCGTCGTAGAAGCTAGGTGAATTAAGTGACAATTGATAATCGAGTTAATGTCACGAGTTCAATTCCAACTATTGTTCAATATGCATGATATTATATTAGTAGGTGATGATATAGTATGTTATTAAGTTAATATATAAAATAAATTTATATTTATTAAAAAGAAAGTGAAATAAATGGAGAAAAGATAAGAAAATAACTGTCGATGAATAGGAAATAAAAAGAAAAGAAGATCAACAATTTTATAGAAAACATGTAAAAGTAACTGTTAATTTTTAAAAATTTAATAAATAATTATATTATAAAGGGTAAAATTGAAATTATAAAATGTGGATATAAAATAGGAAATCATCTTTATATATAGTTATAGATGAATACTTAAATAAGTTTATATCCTCAATAAGTTTAGATAACACTCTCTTAGATAACACTCGCACTTGGTTGAATGAGGCTACAATGCTTTAAGCTTTTGCAAAATAAAATTTATTGAATTCATAATCAAATACAATAATATTCAATTCAATATGGCTTGGAACATATTCATCTGAAGCCAAATTATGCACCGCATAAATTTTATTGTTGTTAATCACTTTAAACTTAAGTTAATGAGTCTGGAACCATTATTTATTTGTTTCTCCCTCCTCTACTTTTTTTATTTATTTGGTTGGATTTTCTTATTTTCGATATATCCATTAGTCAATGGTATTATGTATTAAATTTATCAAAATATCTGAAAAGTATTTCATTTTAATACCATAATATTACTAAAATAAATATTACATATTGCTCTGATCCCAAGTTCGTCGATAGAATTGTTGTCAATCACCATACATCTGAGGTATTATTTGCTTTGGAATGTCGGCTTTGTCGCAGTTTTGTACTTAAAGGCGCCTTATAAGATGGAAGGAGGAAGGAGTATTTACATCGCCTTAGGCATTGGCTTCTAAGTGATGTGAGACTATCGAGTCTGTGGTGGGAAGGGCAATGAACAGATGAACCCCAATGGAGGGCTTAAGGGACCGAAGGTTTCGTTATCTCACGGGACCGAAGGTTTCGTTATCTCACGGGACCGATGGTTCCATTATCAACCCCACAATGAGTGCCATTGTTCCAATCAATTTCATCGATAGAATCACCGTGAATCACCATACATCTAAGGTATTGTCCGCTTTGGAACGTCGGCTCTATGATGATTTTGTTCTTAAAAGGTGCCTTAGAGGGTTGAAAGAGGGAGGGGTATTTAAACCGCTTTAGACCTCACCTTCTAAGCGATGTGAGACTATTATATATGTGGTAAGAACATAAGCCCCCAAGTCGAGGTCTAAGGGGAATGAACGGGTCATCCCCAATGGGGACTTAAGAGACTGAAGGTTCCATTATCAGTCCCACGGGACCGATGGTTCCATTATCGACCGCATTGTAAGCTTTCACACAAATAGTTACATCTTGGTAATTACTTATTTAATCCATATTTAAAAAAATATTATTCTATTTGACTAGATACCATTCATTATTTTATATAATGATTGCATAAAATATATTTTCATAAAATTCATTACCAATCATTTTTAATTTTGATCGAAAAAACTTGTTCAGATACACATAGAACATTTTAAGCAAAATATAACTTGTGTAAACATCAAACTAAAAAAAAAATAGAAACAAAAGGTTGACAATATATTTTTGTAGAAACATAGTACAAATGTATTAATGCGCATGAATCAATTTTTCAATATTGTGAGGAAAACATAATTGAGTTCCATTAAAGCACTCATTCGCAAATATTTTATTTGCAGCTTCAGTAGGGTGAGCAAAGTCAAAAAAATAATATTCATTCCGATTTGCACAAGGTTTTTCTCCTTGGACACATGAGTCAAAATAATTTTTGAACCCTGAAAACATAATTAACAAAAATATTAGAAAACTGTAGTTATGATCAAAGTGAAACACAAACAATAGTTCATAGAATTTTCTTTCTTTCTTTTTCTAGAGATTAATGGTATACCAAAATTATCAGGAGAATTTCTTATTTTCTGGAAGAAGTTATAAGTGTCCACATTAATGAATAGTGAATGTGAGAGCATGTTTTGCAACTCTTGTAGCTTCGTAGGGAGTTTGTCTGAGTAGGGTTTAACCTCTTGATTCATATCATCATTGCAATGTTGGGAATATGGTGTCCTTATAACATTTGAAGGGGTGCACCCAATTAAACCAATTCTACTTATCACAAACTTCCGAGCTCCTAATTCATAAATTCTGTAGAAAAAAAACAAGAAAAGATGAAGGAAACACAATTTTGTCATTCTCTGAGAAAAATTATGTGTAATCAAAGTATAAATAATTCATAACAATTATCAGAAGATTACCTTGATACGTGAAGCCAATTGGTCAAGTAGGTAATCAGCATATTTTTCTGGATTAAGATTATTATTGGTTCCATTTGGGTACCTGAAATAATTCCACATGTAATCATTTGATCCAATTGAAAGAAGATATATGGATTTGGATAAGTAATGTCTTAGTTTCGTTTTGCTGTGTATGATTCCTTGAAGATCGTTGGCCACAGTTGAGGTGAAGTATTCAATTTGTTTGTCCAATGACAAGCATTCACCCTTCATCACAAATGAAAATATATTGAGAAATCAATAGGTGGGGAATTATTATTTTATTTATTTATTTATTTTGGATCTTACTACTCTAGTTGAATTCAAGATCCCACATGCGGCTGATGCATAGTTAATTCCTGTGACTATGTGATGTCTCTCAGTTTTGGGCACACCTAGGTATGGAGGTGGCATTGGCAATCCCAACCTAATAGCTACAAAAAGACAATAAATAATGCATAAAAATCCTCATAATTAATATTGCCTTTTTATGTTTGCATGGAAACATAAAACCTCAAACAAACAAGGACAAAGACAATGTTGTAGAGGAAAGGTAGAAAAGTTACTAATAAGGTCAGCAAAGGTTTTGCCATTGCTAAACCTGTCTGTGGAACAATTATTGAAGTCAATGCCATATGGAAATGCATTTGCCTTGGCAAGTGTGTTAACATTGTTGTTGTTTCCAGCATCTACAGTTGAATCACCAAAAACGAACAAAGCTGGCACAATCTTCTTTCTGGAATGTGAGGCATTGGCCAAGAATGCTAATTGTTGAGTTATGATTATGGATATAATCCAGAGATTTTTTAAATTTTTTTCTATTTTGTTTTCTTTTGAAGCAATTAAAGAATGACAATAATGTCTTAAATAATGGTTTTTGTGGTAATTATTACTATTTCATAACCAAAAGTACAACTCAAATGTGTTATCTCTCAACATGATTCATTGTCTAATTCCTTTTTTAGTAAATACTCTTTTATTATTCCTTTCCAAATTTTGAGAAGGCTAACCCATTTTTTTTTATTCTTCCATTTTCATTTAATTTTCTCCTTTCTTATTTTTTTACCTTTATTTAATTATATATTTCTATATCAAACTTCATCCCTCATTCCATTTCTCTTAATTTCTAAATTAATTTATTTTCTTTTATTTAAATAGCTCTTATTCCATATACATTTAATCAAAATTTATTTTAGACAAAGGTTTTTTAATTTCCCCATTTTAAATTTTTTGGTTTTATTTCTCATTTTTTTATCTTAAAATTGTTAGCATAGGTGACAAAGCATTATAAGTTCGTTTCGTGATGTTGATAAGTTGGTTTCATGATGTCTTTAATTGTGTTTGCAGCTATTTTTAATTCTTTTTCCATTCTTTTAATATTATTGTAATCATTATGTAAAACACATATCACTATTTAAGATAATCCTGAGAAAGATACAATTCAGGTTTCATACCAATACACCAAATACGAATTGCAACACTCAATCTAGTACCCATGATCATATTATGCCACAATTACCTCAAAATCTTGAATACCATAATGAATGTAGAAAATTGAAATTTTATGTCCTTACTTAAATTTAGCAGCTCAAAGACAACCAATAACAAAATTAATCACATAACCATAATTTCAACTACACACGAAACACCCAAACTTCTCGAACATAGAATCAATTGCAATTTAGCTTCCCTTACTTGTGAGATAGCTTAACAACTCTAGGGATGCCTAAAATACCTTCAGACTCATAGGTTGTATTTTATATACCTAGGAACATCACAAAAATGATATGACAAGATCATTAGGACCATTGGTCAGCGAAGAATTATATAGATGACTCTAAAGACACATGCAAATAAAAAATATCCAATGCAAGGGAATGAATGATGAGTTTTTAAATAATGAAACTCGTTTATGAACTTTTCTAGTATACTAAAATATTATAATATTTACATAATCGGGTGTCAATATTTTAAAACCACCATCTATCCTAGAATACCATTTTCTAGGCCTTTACATTCTCCCAACAACAAAAATTTTTTACCTAAAAAATTTGTCTTACCAGAGAATATGCAGGGGTATGACTCTTTCGTATCCTCCTTTAACTCCCAAGCGAAATCATATTTCCTCCTATCCCAGAAAACTTTGACTAGACTAGTCTTTCCTTTAAGATGTTAATGCATCTTGCTTCAACAAAGAGTTTTGATGATGGTGACTTATGGAGAAATGTGGAAGACTTAATGATGATTCATGGAGAAATGTTGAAGACTTAAAGCTTAAAAATTGCTTGGATTCAAGAGATACATTGAAGACTTCAAATTTTAGTAGTTTAGTTGTTGAAGTCTTATAATTTGTGTATCTTAATTAAAAGAGTTAAATTAGTAAGTCAAGAGTCAAAAGGCAGATCCTAAGCAGTAGAGCAATGAGAGAGTTTTAATTTTTGCAAGACTCAAGTGATAATCAATATTCTCAGTAAAAAATGATTATATTTGAGAAAAGCCTTTGTGATAATAAATTATCACTTATGATAATCAATTATCAACGACAATTGTGACTTAACTTTTCATATTCTTAACCTAATTTCAAAATATGATTCTATAAAGAAAATGGTAGGCTTTCATTTGGAAATACAAAAGTTAGAAAAGTTTGAGTATTTGAGAACTCTCTGTGGAAGGCTTTGGAAACCTAGTGGGGGTAGGGCAATAACTTTCATCAAGTGGGATCTTGAGTGATTGAGTGTTGCAATTGTTGGTAGATGAAGTTTTTCATTTCTTGTGTGATTCAACGAAGGTTTTTCTTCATCTCTTATGTCTTCATCCTTTGTGTGATTCAAAATAGGTGTTCATCCCTTGTAGATTTCAAGGGAGGTGTATTCAACTCTTGTGGCTTCAAGAGAGGTGTTTTCTGTCCTAAACTATTCTTATTCCTATTTGTAATAAGTTTATTTTTAGTGATTGAGTTAATATTATTTTTGAGATATTAACAACTAGACGTAGAGTCTTTTTGATCCGAACTAGTATAAATACATTGTGTTAGTCTTCTTTTTTCCTTACTTTATTTTATTCTCTGTAGTCACATTAAAGAGAAGAATTTTTAATTGAAACATTAAATATTGGGAAAAATTTTAAAGTATTAATTTTATTAATTAAACCAATTTATCCCCTCTTAGTTTTTGTCCACTGTCCACACGTGAACATTTCGCTGCACGATTCTAACATAAGTTGCTTTGTCTGACATCCTTTATACCAACAGTTGAACCTCTACCAAGATCTTCTCTATTTTGAACGTCCTCCACTTCTAGCACATGAGAACTAGTATCAATTTGGTCATAATATTATTTTTCTGTTCAATTTGGTCCTAATATTCATCAATTTTGTTTAATTTGGTCCCTTTTGCTAACACCATTAAAATAATTCAGGATTGTGAACACTAATTGACACGTGTCATTTCGTGGTTTTTTTTTTGTTTTTTATTATTTATTTCTTTTTTAATTTTATTTTTATTTTAAAAAAATGTCCACGTGTCAAACCAATATCATGCCACATGTTGGTGTTAGTTTTTTATATTCAATAAAGTCCTAATATTCATTATTTTTGTTCAATTTTGTCCCATTTTTTTTTTAAATTGAGTAATTTTGTCCCTCTTTAAATTTGGACCAAATTTGGACCTCTTTAAAGCTTAAATATTTTTAATTTAGAGTTACAGTTGGTTTAAAATTAAAATTAAAATTAAAATTTTAAAAGTAGGGTATAACACTACTTCTACCGTAGCTGGATCCACAACTATCCCCCGAGTTGATATCACATGCCTTAAGAGCTACATTTCCTTCATCCAAAACTCACACTTGGATAGTTTGACATGCAACTTCTTCTCCCTCAGGAAACTAAGCATTGTAGGCGATCAACATGCTCCCCATGAGTTTTAGAGTAGATAAGAATGTCGTCTATGAAGACTATTACAAACTTATCAAGGAAAGGTCGAAAGATTTTGTTCCCATAGTCCATGAACAAGACAAGAGCATTAGTTACACCAAAAGGCATAACTACATAGTCATAATGCCCATATTTGTACTTGTTCTAAACATTTCAACCTTGACAAGAATCTGATGGTACCACGGTCTCAGGTCTATCTTTGAAATCACCATAACTCCATGCAACAGATCCATCAAATCATTTATCCTTGACAGAAGATACCTGTTCTTAATGGTCAATTTGTTCAATTGGATATAATTCACACATAGCCTGGATTAGATCTATCTATGAAATCACAACAAATCCATGCAACTGATCCATCAAATCATTTATCCTTGGCAGAAGATACTTGTTCTTGATGGTCAATTTGTTCAATTGGATATAGTTAACACATAGCCTAGAGCTAAAATCTTTCTTCTTCACAAACAACATTGGTGCTCCCCACGGTGACATACTCAATCTTATAAACTACTTCTCCAATAACTCTTCTATTTTCTTCTTTAGCTCAGCCAACTTTGTTGGAGCCAACTGTTATGGAGCTATTGATACTGGCCCTGAACTTGGTACCAGGTCAATTGAGAACTCCACTTCTCCTTTAAGAGGCAACCCTTGTACTTCATCAAGAAAACATCTCCAAACTCCTTCATAATTGGTATATCCACACCTCCATCACCCTTCTCAACATCCAAGTGAGTTAAGATGATGAAACATTTAGACTTTTCTCTGTCTTCCTTCAACAATTGTTTGGACGACAACAACTCTAACTCCTTGGAGCTGGCAAACAACAACTTCTTCTTACTACAATCAATAAGAATGTCATTGACAAATAACCAGTCCATTCCTAAGATCCCATCTAGACTTTATAGACGTAGACAAATAAGGTTGACTTTGAACATCTAGCACAAAACACTCTACAACCATTGGACATCTAGCACACAACACCAATGTTTAGCCGAACCTGAAGCTAGAGTAGATACCACAACATCATAGTACAACTCCCTCACAGGGAAACCCAACTCTTGAACACATATTGACATAAAGGAGTGTCTCTAAAGTCACACAAAACACATAATCTCCTACCAGCTATCAAATAACTTCAACCTATAAGATTACTTGAACTAATTGCCTTTGCTCCCAACATGACATACACTATCCTTTTAACCTGAGGTCTATCACCTCCCTTCTTTTGTGAAGATTAGGAAAGAGGCCTAATCATTACACTCTTGTTAGAAGGACAATCTTTGGCAAAATGTCCCTCTTTCCCATAAGAATTGCACCTCCTGTACACAACCATCTGAGGAAAAGCATTATTCAAGTGTGGTCTTCCTCAATCATAAAACTGGATCCTACCCTGGTATGGCTGCTGATGGAAAGAAATCCCCCTAGACCCTTAAGGTTAAGGCTTAGAGTATAGTTTCTTCCTTTCCTCTTTTTTAGGCTTGGACTTAGATGGTCCTCCCACTTTCTGTTGTTATCAATGTTGTGCTTCAACTTCTGCCTTCAACTTCTCTATCAATCTAGCTTTCTCTCATAAGGCAAGGAATTCCTTAATATATAGCAACACCACTATCATTTTTATGCCTCCTTTAAACCCATTTTCAAACTTCCTACACCATCATTCTTCATCCATGGCAAAGGTGTGGAAACGTCCAAGGTGTTTAAACCTCTATACATATTCATTTAACGATACACTCCTTTGAACAAACTCTAACAATTCAACCTCCTTAGCATATCTTAACCTATTTGGGGAGTATTTAGCCAAGAACTGCATCTTAAACACCTCCCAAGTCACAGTTTCTCCTATTTATTCCATCATAAGGCTCATGCTAGCCCACAAAATCTCTACTTCCTTAGTGAGTATGTACACCCCATAGGCTAGTCTGTTTTCTACTGGACACCTTTTCGCATCAAAGATACTCTCTATATCCTTCATCCACTAATCCACTTTATCAAGACTAGTTTTCCCATTGAATCTAACATGTTGATGCTTTAAGAAGTCTTCCAAACTCCACCATGAGCTTGATAGGATGGAGCTTGGGAAGAGCTAGTTATTGCTCTGTGTGACTCCAACTAATGCAAGGCAGCCATATGTTGTTATTGAGCCAACTTAAAGCATAACAACTTCCATTTGCTACAAGGCTGTCTGGTTTTGCTGCATCATGGCAACACTCTATTGATGTAGAGCCGCTACCATGGATTTTATAGCTCTTGCCAGATTTAGCATATCTAAGGTTTGAGGCAGGGAAGGAGATGGTCTAGGTGCCATAACTCTACTCGCATAAAGGAAAACCATCGGTCCAACTCAAAGATACTGACTTAACTAACTAAAACATCACAAAGAACACATAATAAAAACTAAACACACCTAATAATACAAATCTCTAAAAGAACTAACTGGTCTGATAAAAAAATGTAAAATTCCATTTTAACAATCCCATTTTAATAGCATATTACTACTAATAAGCATCACATATTTTAATATTCAAGAAATAATAATTCATAACTAGATAAGTCTATTACAATAATTGTTACAAGATTGGCAAGTGTACTAAATCACGAAGTAATAAAGTGGATAGTCCAAGTATCGTTTCCAAGAGACTTATGCTACACTTGGTGATTCTTACAATTCATAACTCAATTAGACAACAAATTTCAAAAAAAAGAAAAAAAAAAGTATTTTTGTATTTTTATCAAACATATGGTGGATGAAAGCTTTACTAGGATTGGCATGATTCAATTCAAATAAAAAACATCAAACAATATACTTCTAATTCCTTCTCTAGCTTTCACACCTTTTGTAACAAGTCGTAATATCTTACTGACAAGTCTAAACTTGAATAATAAAAATCTTAATGATCAAAATTATGATGTTTTAAATGACCGATGATGTACTCTATGCCTAGATGCACAATGAATTAGTTGTCTATTCTAGTCTAGGTTTTAATATCGTGTTCAATAATTACACACCCATAAATATGCAATCAATAATTATCATGCAGTTAAAACAAGAATAGAACACAAGAGTGATGGAAATGAATTAAATTGAATAGTGGAATTCACAAAGAGTTAAGAATACATTACACCGAACCCAATGAATAAGGGAGTTAGCTACTCCTTAACATTATGAATACTAGAATAATGATGAAGATGAATGCCTCCAGCCTTCAGAATGTGCCTCTACCTTCTCTCCTTTTATGTCAAGTGTCCTTTCTCCAAAATGGGGAGGTTCCCCAAAAGGTACGATGATTAGCCCCTTATTTATAGATTTTTCAGAACTGGAATAGGCCAAAAAATTGTACTTGAATAAATTGTAATTGATAGTCATTGATATTTATCTTTCATCTTCTGAGATTCTCATATCTTTGATATATTCTTCAAATCTTATGAGATTTCCACTTATCTACAAAATATAAACAAAATACTTATCTTTTCCAAAATTATTTAATAAGTCCTTAATTATTTAAAAAATATAATAATAAAAAATACTGATAAAAGATAAAAATAAATAACATAAAGATTTATAACCATACTACAAATGTTTCTCAAAAGATACTATAAACAAAATAAACTCTAATCTAAGAACTAGGCATTTGCATCATCTCTTTCTGGAGGCAAATCAATTCTCGCTTCTTCATTTGATCACACCAATTAAGGTGATCATTGCAAAAGAAGATAACAAACATAAAACAAAACAACACACAAAAGGGTAAGCTAATTTACAAAAGAGCTTTAATAAAAAAAAAACAAAAGTTAAAATCCCATACAAATCATGCATAAAAACAAACATGTTTTAAGTAAAGACTAAACAAGACTCAATTTTTTGAATACATGCATTAATACTAGACTCTAGCAAGTGTTGCACTTATGGTATCCTCTATTGCTCTGTAGAGCACTACCAATGAGTTTCACCCTACCATACACAAGGTTAGTCCCTTCTCGTCTTAGGCCAAGGTAAAACATGTAGACCAAGACCTCATGTTACTCTCATCATATACCTTTCCTTCTCTACATGAGCCTGGATGGTTACTAGAGTGCCATGATAACATCCAATACTGAATTCTTACATCAATGTATATACTAAAAACACATGCTTAATCTAGCCTAAAGTAGAGTACACTAATCTCAAACAATTTACATACTCATAAGATTACAATGCTAACATCCAATTATCATCAGAATATCCAGTAAACTTACAAATCTCATACAATTAAAAAAAAACTAAAAAGCATCCACTTGCCTAACGAGTAGAACTTGAAGGCCCACTCGTCCAGTGACTAGAGATCTCGGCTAACGACTCTACCACTGCAACAAATTTCACAATAAATCTCTTAGGGAGCTCCGCACGTGCCCAGCAAGAGCACCACTATAGCTTCCAAGAATTTATGTTCCAAAATTCACCTAACGAGAACTGATATGCAAGAGCACCCTTAACTTTCTTCTTCTTTTGCAGATCTACCCTTGGTGGGTAAATTGCAGATTTACCCAACTTTATTCCCCAAAACACACATTTTATTAAAGGATGGAAGGGAACAAAACTTAACCCATGACGAAAGAGCATCCTAATGCACACGAACGTGGACCAGAAGCACGAATGTGCGAGTGGTATGATCCAAGAGAGAGTTTGAAGCGCGACGATGCGTGATGAAGGTTTGAGATTGAGTGATCAAGATGGAGAGAGATTTGGGGCTGATTGGATATGAATGAACATGAAAAGATCAATGTTGATCAAGAGTGAAAATCTTTGAAGCAAGGAGTCGGGATTCTGGTAAGGAGCAAAGAGAAATGGGTTAAGCGTTTTTGTGTTTGTATGATTTTTTCTTTTGGGGTTTAAAAGGGCAATGGTTAGGGTTTCTTGGGGGAGCCCTGGTTGTGCGAGAGAGAGAGAGAGAGACATGTATTGAGGCTAGGGTTCAGGTTGTTTGTGTGAGTGAGAGATTCAGAGTCACTATATAGGGGTTACTCATATTTCGACGAGCACAAAGTGGCCAACGGGATTGAGCCCTCCTTAGTGTGCGAAGTAGCTATACTTGGATCAACCATGAGCATAGAGTGGTCGAGGCTAATCTGAGTTAGATTCCTTGCACCAATCTAATTCCTATAAATCTCTTTGTTTCAATTCTTCCAATTGTGATGAAATACACCTTTTCCATTCAGGTTCAATTATAATTTCCCAGTTTCTAATTTTACTTGCATTTTATGTTTCTCAGCTTTAATTTTCTGAATATGACTAAATTCTCTTTACTGCATTCCAGTTTTAAATTTAGTTTTGCAATCTTTATTTAGTGGGTTGAGCTTGGGTTCGTAAATCTGCACACATCAATGTTTCCTGTTAGGAACCAAGTGACCCAAAAGTGGGCACATATTACCGAGAGGTCTTCTCAAGTGTAGATGAGCTCATGAGCAAACCATTGTTCCTGTTTCTAGTGTATGTGTTTTGTTGATTAAATTCTATCAAGGCATACCTTTGTTTACATTTCTTCATTTTATATGTTCCTTGCTTTCATTTTTTGTAGTTTGTATGATCTTCAACTGTCTCTTGATCACTATCATTGATGAATGATTTGATTGAGTTTTGAACCTGTGCATATTAATGATTCTATATAAGAATCTAAGGACCCCAAAGTGGGCCTTATTTATCAAGATGTCTTCTTCAGCATAGTATCATTCAAGTGATCAATTGGGAATGAATCTTAATTTGCAGATTGTTTCTTAGCTTGCTTTTCATTGTATTTTTATTTTCCATGCTTGCAAAATTTCTTGGTATATAGATGTCTTTGGTTTTGAATTCTCATGCATAAATCTAGATGCCTTTAGTGCTTCTAGTGTTTGAGTTTTAGTTGTCTTTTAAATTCAATTCTGTTATTGGGTTCTATAGTTTCATCATAGTATATTTTTATCACATACACATGCATTTGCATCCTCTAGTTCTAGGTTCATTATTTATATTATTCATTCATCTTTATTTTAACCCATTTTTTAGTATCTTTACATCCACACATGTTCTTCCTTTAAAGCTCTACAGTGAATCAATTCTGATGTGATTCTAGGCTATAATTATGTTGTTTTTATATGTTGATTCACTACTAACATATGCTTGCATCTAGATAAGTAACTCATGCCACATCTGCATTGCACAAGGATATGAGCCTTGATTGAGTTTTTGGAACTTCAAATTTGTCTAGAGAAATTGAATTACATTTGGTGGTTGTTGATGCTTCAAAATTTAGTTTTCTCATCTGGAATGTATTGTTGTACTCAATCCCTCTAACATGAATTTGCATGATTAATTCTCTGTTGCCACTGCCACATATTGACCAAGCTGTCACAGATCCAATTTCTACTAAAAATTGGTTTCACGTGTGTTTCCATATGTCTTTGCATTCACATTATATAATGATACAGATTTGGATCATAATATGAATTAAGCTGGGTGTGATGCTGCTAAAAAGCACTGATTTTTGTTGTTGTCATATGCTGGTTTCATGTGCACATGTTCCCAGTCCCATTTTGAAATGGCTAAGCATAGTCTTCAAATTTTGTGTTGTTATTCTTAACTTGTTAGCATCATTTAGATTACATTCCAAGCTTAGAAACCATGTCCATTTTACTACTGATTGTAGGTCAAATTTACTGTTCAATTCATTCACTATTATTTTAGATTCTAGTACATAACTTTTGCATCTACATTCTCAACTGTAAAATTTACATTGAAGTAAAGTTTTAGTGGGTTAAGAAGTCTATTTTTGGTAAATTTACTACACCTGAATATGATCTGAGTTGGTTTGTTACTGTCATTTGGATCTCAATTTTTGTCTAGAATTAGCATTTTAATTTGGCAGCTTAGCATCCATTCATGGGATTGGTAATTTTATGTAAGCACTACATTGCATAAATTGGTGGAATCCGTCATGGTGTGGCAAGTGTGAATCTTCATTTTGGTCTAAACTTCTGCATCTGGTTGGCTATTGATAATGTCTATTTTTAGCTATTTTTATGTGTTTATTGTTTCGTTTTGTGTTTTAACTGTTTTATGCTTGTTTTGCCTGTAATATCTCTTTTAAGTGTGTTAAATAAGCTAATAGGAAACATTTGTGGTGGAGGAAAACAAGCAAGAACTCAAGGGAACATGATTCGACGAGAAAGTATTGATTTTGAAGTAAATACCCGTGTCAAACGCCACTAGAATCATGCCTAGTGCTTCAAATACATATTGTTGTCAAACTGCCCAAGGCTGAGTGGTGGAAAGTGGGGCTGAGCGCAATCCAATTCGTAAAACCTGGCGCCGAGCGCTACTGAGACAAGGCTGAGCGGTGGCGTCGTTGACATGTGAAAAAATGGGTTTTTAATCTTGCTTCTCGTGAGGGTTTGGGCCATTCCTCATTTTTTTATGATAAAGAAACACTTTTGGGTGCTTGGAGAGCCTCTTGAAGGTAGCTAGGAGTGTTGGGAATCTCTCTCACTCCTCCTTGAATCTTCTCCTCCATTCATGGTGGTTTTCCCATTTTTGGGGTTAGAGAGGAAGATGGGTTGCGAATTGGAGATGGAGACACGAATGAGAGGCACAATTGGAGCATGGAGCAGTTGCCAAGAACCTTGGGAGAGGGCTTGCATCTTCTCTTTGGTTTCCATTTCTTCCCTATCTCTTCAATTTGTAAAACCTAGGTTCTCTACCATGGAGAGCTAGACCTATTTGTTGAAATTAGATGTAGTGAACTTAATTCTCGTGTATTATGTGATGTTAATCCATATACTTTTCCATTTCTATATTATTATTTGATTTCCATGCTTAATGCTTGCTTTGGTTTGACCACCCATGCATGATTTGTGGTTTTTGAGGTGTTGGAAAATGTCTTTTGAACTAGAACTGAAATTGAATGCCTAATGGAGCTTGTATCTAGGGATAAAACATGATTCATTAGTAATCTTAAGACTCTTGAACTTAATGCATGATTTTACTTGTTGAGGATTCAAGGAAATGGAACTTGATGAGTTATCATAGACTCAAAGTTGCTAGGAATAGGATTTGAGTATTTTTGTGAGTTAATTTTGGCATGCAATTGGAATTGAGATTTTTGTGAATGCATGAGAATAAAGTGAATGAAATCTAGTCTTGACAATTGTATATAATCTATGTTAAATTTCTGTTGCACACCAACTATTTGATAAAATACCAAAAAAATGTTTCTTTGTGTTTTTGTGAGCTTTGTTTTCTATTTGAGTTGTGAATTGTGAGATTTGTCATGTGTTGCACAAGTCCTGTGGAGGAAACGGTAAGTGCGATCGGTGCACTTACCGTTTTTCACCTAACAGTTGCATAATTGCACTAGCTACAATTCCCATTTTTTCCAACATCTTATCTTTGCACTCATTATGTTTGGAATAGTTTGCATCAATACCTTACTGTAACAGATTCTACACATGCATATGTAGCTTAATTTTCACTTAAATTGCATGAGATCACATCCATTTCAGTGGCATAAAGGGAATACATTAGTTAGACTTACCCTGATATGATGTTGTTGTTAATTCTACCATTGTCTTGCACTGATTCTATTGTCATAGACCAAGATTATGTTGTCATTTTGTGTCACGCTTGTTTTCATGTACATCCACATTTCTTTGCTATGAAATCTGTATAACATTTATGTGCATAAGTTCCATCTAAGTTCAGTTATCATTCATGGTGCCCAAGCCTTCATACTCATTTTGTAGTACTTTCATTGCATTCACATTCATGATTGAGTAAGTTAAATCACCACAATTGATTCCATTGTCTAATATAGCTTCTATTTTATTCTTAAAATTTGCAATGCATCATTCCATGGTTCATTAATTCTATACATTCTACATTTCAAGTTTTCTTTTCTATACGCTTACTCATGCATGGCATTCATACATATCATGGCATATTATGCATTTAATTTAGAGCACTTTCTTAGTTTCTTTATTTTATTTTAATTTTCCCCCTTTGTTTTATTTTATTTTTTTTTAGGGAGATTAAATTACACAAACTAGACTTAACACCATTGGCGGAAGTATGAAGGGACTAGGGAGCCGTGGCTCCCCCAACCATTTTTTTTTAATTTTATTTTCTATGTATTTAAAAAATAATTTTTATAAATTATTATTTTATTTATATTAATTGATTTTTATTTTATTTTATTTTCTATATATTTAAAAAAATATATTTATATATTATTACTTTATTTATATATTATTACTTATTTATATATTATTACCTTATTTATATTAATTTAGTTTGAAAAATCTTTTTTAAAATTTAAAATTATGTTTTTTTTCTAATATAATTTCTTAAACTTTTTTATTTGGTTTCTCTCTTACGTGCCTTCATCTCTTTCTCCCGTTTTATTTTCATCTCAATTTTCACCATCAATTCCTTATTATTTTCAAAATCAAATTGCACTACGATAAAATTGAAGAGTTAAGGAACATTTTGGACCGAACAATTTCTTCTTTTGAGTAAGTTCATCTTTTCCTTTTTATTTTTGAAGCAATATGTTTTTCTATTGTATGTGGCTTTTCTACGCTCTAGACATATCTCTATCTGTTAGAGATTATAAAATCATGCTTTAATTGTTGATCAAACTCTTCTTTACGTAGATAGAGCTATTTTAGGCTTTGAAGTTGTGTAAGGGAAGAACAATATTAGGAATCTACTCTAAGGTAAGGGAAGCTAATCATTTAGAAGTTATTAGTTTTCTTAAAATATTGAGTCTTGCTTCTAAGATTTAATTTGGGGTATTCATAATTTTATCTTTTTGTAAATAGGTGAGAGGTGAAAAATTTATATTAAAAAAATTATGATAAAGAGTAAAAGAATTGATTATTTTTTCAAGAGGAATGCTTGGGATGAAGATGAAAAAAATGCATCTACGTCATCTAAAATTGAGAAACTTCATGAGACTCCAAATATTGAAGAAAACGAAAAACAACTCTCTAAGGTTGCTAAAGTTACATATAATGAATTTGAAAATACTTTAGAACGTGATTCGGGAAAGCGTCTTCAAATTTGGCAATACCCACCAAATTAAATTGATAAGGTACGAATGACTTATCTAAAATGGGTTCATATCAAATGCGTCTAGAAAATTATTCATTGTTATATTGTTTAAATTCTATTGTTTAGATTTTATTGTGATGAGTGCTTATTTTGAATAAAAAAAATGATGTAAAGAAATTGATTTTTTTAATTAAAAGAAATTAATTTTTTTTAATTAAAAAAATAATTTATATATAACAAATATAATTTGCCCCCCCTAGAATTTTTGGTCAAGTTCCGCCACTGCTTAACACGCACCATTTTCTTGGATTCGATCATGAGTCATCTTCCTTACCACATTAGGGGTATAATTTAGGTTTTGTTACTTTAAGCCAAACTAAAAAAATGAGTTAACACCTACTAACCAAATTGTTCATGGCCATTAATGATTTAAACGGTGTTAGCAAAAAATGACCCAATTGAACAAAATTGACGAAAATTGGGACCTGTTTGAACACAATACCAAAATTAGGACTTATTTGACAAAACTTGACAAAAATTAGGACAAAAAGGGTATTTTAACCTTAAAGTAATTATTGAAAACAATCATTATCACACAGCTCTTCGTGTTTTTATCTTTTAATAGGAAAAATATTGCTAAGAGGTTGTTAAAGTTTCTTGGCTGTCCAAGGAAGATTATTGATATGATCCTTTAAATTGAATTCCATATATAATTTTCTTATATTTTCTCTTTACCAGGGCCTTACCAACAGATGGAGTAATTAAATAAGTTTTATTTAATTTCAGGAAGTAATTACTTTGAAAGAAAATAAGCAATAATATTTTAAAATTTAATCATATGCAATTAAAATAAATAATTGTGATCTTGTGAAATTATCATTGCAAAAGTTGCCTTGTATTTTAGTAGAAAAAATAAACCAATACATCTCTAATTAATAAGGTCCAATTTAGGTAGTACATAACTAGATTTTCCTATTTAGTGGATAACTTGACTTGTAAATATATTGAGAAGGCTTTGATTCCATAATAGACTCCTAATAACACTCGTATAGAAGAAAATTAGTTCAAATTTTTTTTATCTTGTTGTTGTTTACAATTTTGCAGGAGTTAATATGCAAAAACTTTAAATTGGAAAGGGAATGTAGAAAGCTTGGAGGGAGAACTACAACTATATATGATTAAGAACCCAATATATTCAACAACAAATGACATTTTTGAATGAGTTTACATAACACCTCTTTGTGGCATGTATAAGAGTAACGAGTTTATTCATGTTTTGTCAGTTTGGCACAATCTCACGTGATTTTAAGGAGATATTATGTTTGATTTTTTTCTCTTTTCTTTTTTAGTTTCTTTCTCTTTTGTATATGGGCTGAGGCAACCCATGTAAGGTCCACTTATTTTCAGCCATAATGTTTTAGGGCCTAACCTCATCTGTTGGGCCTAAGGGCCAGCCCAAAGGGTGCCCCAAGGACTCCCTTTCAGTCTCTTCGTTTTCCATTTTGCCCACTTTGCAAAAACAGAATCTTTGCTCACTTCCTTGTTCCCTCAACAAAGCTTTACTAGGGTTCGGGTCTCATTCGTCTTCAAACTAGCTCAACCCCATTTCTGTTCCACGTAAGTTAACTCCCAACTGATATTTCCTCTTTTCTAGCTATGTTCCCGTGTTTCCAACTAGGGTTCGTCTTGGTGAACTCGTTTTAAATCTGTTTTGCTATTTTTCAGCTCGCAAATCAGTTCCTGAAGCTGTAGTAATCCTCCATTTTGTGTGCTTGTGCCTTCCGCTAGCACCTGTCCAGATAAGGGAAGCTAGAGTTTTCTTGTTTTCTTCATATCCTCCTGTTTTAGCTTTGTTTCATGTTTAAGATGCTTGGGTGCTGTTGTGATTGCTTGGAATATTGATAAATGTTGATTGAGTCTCGAATGCGTGGTTGTTAATCGCGTGAACAGTGGTGAGCACTGGTTTTATCGTCCAAGCGAGCTAGTCTCGCCTACGCAAGACTAGTATAAGCTAGCCCAGGTTTTCTTCTCGAACTGTCGCTCAGGCGACAAACCTTTGTTTTGAGCGAGGAGCAATCTCGCTCAAGCGAGGAGCTCTCGCCTAAGTTAGAAATTGCAGAAGCCAGTATTCCACTTTTCGAGCTTTCACCTAGGCGAGATGGGCTCGCCTGAGCGAGAGAACCTCTCTCGCTTGAGAGAGGACTTCTAGCGTGAGCGAGATTGGGGCAGGTTTTGTGCTCTTGTTCTAATTGATTCTTTGATGTGGTTGCTTGCTTGCCTGATAGAGTGTTTTACTGTAAAAGCATGAAGTATGATGCCATGTATATTGTGTGCGATGAAATGAGAATGAGAATTTACTATGTTGAGTGTGAAATGGAAAACATGAATATTGGCATGAGACTATTCTTTCTTTGATAAATTGTGGTTGATTGGGGAGACATGATTTTGGTATGGTTTAGGATATAATTCCATGAATCTCTTGGTGAGATCTCATAGTGGTGCCTCATGGTTAGGACGTAATTCCATGACCCTCTTGGTGAGATCTCATGGTTGTACCTCATGGTTAGGACGTAATTTCATGACCCCTTTTGGTGAGAGCTCATGGTGGTACCTCATGGTTAGGACGTAATTCCACGAACCTGTTAATAAGGTTTCGTGGTGGTGCCTTAGTATATAATTAAGTAAGGATTTCATCCTGAAACTCTAAAGAGTTAGTTAATCTCATGTAAAGCGTACTAACTCGAGTGGTGAGAGTAGCAGGAAGCCCTAGTCTTTGGCAGGATAATGGCCTTAGATGTTTGAAGGCTAACCTTGTGCGTGGTAGGGTGAAACCCATTGGCAATGGCTCTACAGAGCAGTAGAGGCCACCACAAGTGCAAGCATCCAGTGATTCCAACTGATTATATGTATCCAGATAATTGAATCTTAGAGTCTTGCTTGTTGGTCATCACATGCTTGGTTGATTTATGTATTCTTGACTTTTAAAGTTTATGTTCAATTGTATGATAAAAACCTTTCTACTTTAGCTTATCCTTTCTGTTTGCTTGTGTGTTCTATGTATGGTTTTTTCCTTTTGTGATGATCATCAATTTATTGATGTGAGCAGATGTGGGAACCCCTAGTGGTCGTCAGGGTGATGGAAAGTCCATTGCGTAGCTATTCTTAGGTTGGATTCCCTGCTTCGAGTACTCTTTAAGGTTGTGGCCTATGTACTGTACCTGCTCTAGGAGCACATATTTTGGATGACTGTCAAAATATTTATTCTTGTTCTTTTTGTTAATGGTATCGTGGTGTGCGTTAGTTTTTTCTCCGTAGGTTTTGATTAATTGTAGGGAGTGACACTTGTACTCCATGACAATGCTCTTTATGTTATATCATGTGTTATGTTTCATTTAATTAATCGTATTTATTAAATGGATGTTACAACCCAATTGCCTTATTAATTTAATTTGTTATTGCAGATAAAAAAAATAAAAACATTCCTTTTCTTACATGAAAAATAAATATTTAATGTATGTTAAGGAAGACTCATAACTAATTAATTAATAATATGAAATTTATATTTTTATTAAATATTAAATTTATATAACTAATTTTAAAATCATGACAATATCAAATTTTTAAGACTAAATTTAAGTACCATGACCTAAATTAATATTATTTCATTATTAAGAAGTAAAATGATTTTTCATTTATATATATCGGTCCTGCATAATCTCATATGTTAAATATATAATAAAGGTTTAAATACGGATTTTGTTTTAATATTCGTTTTGCTTTTTCAAGATCACAGATTTTTTTTTTCAATTTGGTATTAATATTCATATATCTTGTTCAGTTTGGTCATTTTTTCTAACATCATTACAATATTTAATCGTATGAACAATAACTAACATGTGTCATTTTGGGGGTTTTAGTTTTTTTTTTAATTTTTAATTTTTAATTTTAATAAAAAATGTCAATGTGTCAAGCCAATATCATGTCATGTGTCACGATTATTTTTTTGATATTTAATTTGGTATTCATATTCGTTATTTTTGTTGAATTTGGTCCAATTTTTTTTAAAAATTGAGCATTTTTGTCCGAGTCCAAACTGAGACTAAATTTAATTTTTATATAAATGTTATACTAATATTCTTATTAAAATTCATATTTTTATTAAATATTTTTAATTTAGAATTACAGTTGGTTTAAAATTAAAATAAAAATTTTAAAAATAGGAAATAATACTATTGATTTAAAATTTTAAAAGGTAAAAAATAATATAACTAATTAATATAATGTTTATGTTATTTTTAATGCTTTATGTGATTTTTAACTTTTTAAGATTTCAAACCAATGGTATTATTTCTCACTTTTAAAATATGTTCTAATTTTAAACCAACTCTAATAATAAACAAAAAATATTTAATAAAAATGTGAATTTTAAATGCTTTGGATGATGGCTTTGGGGTTGAGATGTGCTAAGGCCCATTTACGAGTGGTGGGCTAGTAATGCATTTTGAACACGTGTAATCACGGGTTGTGGCCGGTGATGTTGGAAATCTTTAGGGAGCATACTAGTAGTAGCTTGTGTTGGCTAACTCCACTTGATTTTCATTCATGGGTTGTGGCGTGTGATGTTGAGAATCTTGTGTGAGAATACAGATGGTGGTTTGTATTGGTTAGCTCCATTTAGTTTTTACGGATGGTGGTTCGTAACGTAATATCTTCCACACATGTTGGTCTACGAGTGGAGGCTTGTAGAGGTTGGATAACTAGTGGTGGCACGTGGTAGCATATGCCATCATAAGGTCATTATCAAAGTGTGTAGAAGCTGGATGAACATGGTGGAAGGCCATGATCCCTAGTGCATAATGACGGGTTCTCAAGAGAGGTTTTAGGATCAATTATTATGCTTTTGGTGCAGGTTTTATAACTTGTATGTATGTTTGATTATATTGAGCTCACCCTATCTGTTGTGTTTGGCGATGATCGTGTAACTTATTACACAGGAGGAGATGATGTTTCATGGGGAGTTGGTGACACATACAGTTGGAGAGGAGCTAGTGTGGGGAATATGTAGAGCAGATTTTATCACGATTTTATGTACTTAAGATACTATGGCATTTATTATTTGGAAATTTGGAACTATTAATGTTTTAGTTTGAATTTCAAAACTATCACGCATTTAATAAATTTTAAATTTATGGCATTTTGGAAAAAAGGTTTTATTAATTGTCGATTTGTTATTAATTTTTATTTTATTTTATTTAAATTAGTAATATTCGGCCAAGATGTTACATTCCTGGTCGGGCTTCAGCTTGCCCACGAGTTAGGAGTGAGGAAGTTGTTCTGTCATAGCGACTCCCAACATGGTTCGTAGCCTAGTTGATTAGTTCAAGAGCTTCGAGATTCACCACGTACCTAAGGAGGAGAGCAGTAGGGCATATATACTATCCAAGCTAGCTAGCATAAAGAAACCTAGCCAACATCGAACACTCATCCAACAAACCCTATCTAGCCCCACTTTTGGAAATCTCCAATGGAACACCCACATGGATCACAAATGGGTAAATGACAAGCCTCCTTCTACACCGTCCTTAATGGTGAGCTCTTCATAAGAGGTTTTTCCGCCACCTGCTCAAATACCTTGATCACGAACAGGCCTAGTATGTTTTCGCAAAGCTACGCCATGACATTTGCATGGCAGCCAGGGCATTAAGTTCAGGGTATTGGCCCACGCTGAGGCGAGACCCTCACGAGTATGATAAGAAATGCTTCAAGTTCCAACAGTTTGGGCCCCTACATCAGGTTCCTCCAAAAAAATTGCGCAGCATCACAACCCCATGGCCCTTCCCCACTTGGGGCATGGACATACTAGACCTTTTCCCACTCACAAAGAGACAAGTAAATTTCCTAATCGTGGTCGTCAAAAACTTCACCAACTAGATAGAAGAAGAGCCATTAGCCATCATAATAGCCCAACAGGTACAAAAGTTCTGCTGGAAAAGCATCATCTGTCACCACGGATTCCCGCACTCCCTAGTTACTGACAATGGCTGCCAGTTCATCGATGTTGGCTTTGAAGGTTTTCTCAGTCAACTTGGCATAAAAAACAGGCTATCTTCAGTGGAGCACCCCCAAACGAACAGACAAGTCGAAGCCACCAACAAGGTCTTCCTCAACGAGCTCAAGAAAAAGTTGGGGAGAGCAAAAAGGGTTGTGGGCCGAAGAGATTCAGCAATCCTCTAGGTTAACCATGCACCCCTTTATGTCGAAAACACTTCAATGAAGACAACACTGATGAAGAGCTACGAGGCAACTTAGACATTATCCATGAGGTCCACGAGGAAGCCAGTGTAAGGGTTGCAACAACCCAACAAAGAGCAACTTGGCGATACAATACCCAAGTCCGGGAGCAGGCATTCTAAAAGGGCGACTAAGTGTGGAGAATGCTCGACAACGCACACAAAAGTAAATAAGAGGGGAAGCTCGCCCCCAACCGAGATGGCCCTTTCCGAGTCATTGACTCACTCCAAAATGGAGCCTAGAAACTAGAGGAACTAAGCCGGAAGCCCATTCCAAGGACATGGAACGCAACCCACCTTGAAAATGTACGATAGTTAATCTTGAGGACAAATGTGTACTCTTTTTCCTCGATCCAAATTTTATCCCTCAAGGAGGGTTTTATCGAGTGAGGTTTTAATGAGGCACACTAGCTAGCTATAATAAAAGTCCTTTATTATGTTCTTTATCTTGCATTTCCTCGATTTATTTTAACACATTTTATAAATCCCTCTCTAAACGAGGCATTACTCGAAGCCCTCTACAAGGCACCAAGCCCTCTCTAATAAGGTACTACTCTAAGCTCTCCCTAACAAGGAACTACACGAATCCCTCTAAAATGCGACAATTAGCCCTTTATAATGAGGCAATATGCGAAGCCTTCTTTGACAAGGCAAACAAACATACAAACAAACATAAAAAAAACATGTCAATACTACTTTTTAAAAGGCAATTAAGTTTTTCATTTGCAATTTGTTTGTTGACTAAGATATTATAGGCTACACATCCGCAGAGAGGCTATTTCCATCAACTTCGACTAAGGCTGGAGCTGGAGGATCCTCAACCCTAGCAACCTCCAGCTTTATCACCACTAGCGCAGTCTTTTCACTGGTAAAAACACCTATCGCGGTGGTCTCGCCAACCAACTCTTCAACAACATCATCATCCTCATCTTCCTCGACAAGGACCCCATCAACAACATCCTTGTCCACATCAAACTTGAACAGGTCAAGGTCGGGGACAAAGAATGCAACCTACCTATTAGCCTTCTCAAAACCTTGAGCATACGCCTCCAAACCACCCTCAACAAACCCAACTAACTCCTCCTTTTGGCATTGTACTTCGGCCTCGAGATCAGCAATTCTGGCAGTCAGCAGGTCAAAAGTGACCTTGACCTTACCCTACTCTCCAAGCTACCCGTTGTAAGTTTTGAAATGGTTGAAATGCCAAGAAGGGGGGTTGAATTGTCTAGCTAAATTTTACACAATCTTTACAGGCTAAAAACTATTTTTAATTGAATCAATTCAATCACCAAGTTTGGATGCAAAACCGTTTTGACAATATACTTTCAATCGGTCCAAAACAAAGTTAGTTGATTGATTTTACTAGACAGATATTGTACTGGTATAATCAATTGCATTTATGATAATTCCTTTTCCCAAAATGCGGGAAAATTTAAAACTTTATTTCAACGCGCCAATTATAAAATCCATCCGACGTCCAATTATTACAAAGATTAATTGTTCATAATATTCATTACAAAATAGTTCATGAAGGAAACTAATAAAAACTCCCATAGTTGGCCCCACTCTGAATCTAAGCACCCACGTGCTCACTTGCATCCACATCTGCTCCCATGTAACAAGTTACAAGATCATCGCCAAACACACACAAATAGGGTGAGCTCAAATACAAGAAAGATAAATACAACATAAGTAATAAAGCAATTCAAACTATGACCCAAGTTAGCACCGCAATCCTCAATCCTAAACTCCCAAACCTTATGCTGGATATATCTTGATTCTACACCCTTTGATGAGTACACTGATCGATCTTTGTTGCACGAGTGTTTACTCGCCCCTCCGACTACAGGCCACCACCTAATAGTCCACACGCGGGAATAAATTGCCACGGCCACAATCAGCGACACCAAGTGGAGTTCCCCAAAACGAACTGTAGTTCGTAATTGTCCCTAGACTACCAAACTCAAACAGTTACACTAAAGAGGGCAATCTTCCAGAACCTCGTCGTACGAGCTACGATCTCGCACACTCCACTGGACTTCAAAAACCACCAGGCTACAACCTTGAGTGGCCACGTGTTACCCCAATACAAGTTACACTCGTAACTGGGCCACCAACAAAGCATCACCTCATGCATCCATCCAAATTAGTGTAGGAATCCTCCTCGCGATCCAACTCTGCACCCAAAACCACCTGGCGCAACTCTCGCGTCGCTAGACGAAACTTGGATCCAGACCGCCTGGCAGACACCTCATGCCGCTAGGCGCCATACGCTTACCAAAGCCTCTACTAGATCTTTTTCGCCTGGCGGTATCACATTTTCCACCAAGCGCCATGCGTTCCAAGCTTCTCTAGTTTTCCCTTATCACTTGACAACACACCCCAAGCAGTTAGGCGCCCACCAGTAGCGTCACTACTACTGGTTTTTGGCACTTTGAAGCAAGTTCCAAAGAACCCCAAGCACTATACATACAATCCAAACATGAAATATGCTTATCCAGTCATAATCACATGATTGGATCATAGTCCAACAAAATCCTGAACAACCAAACAATATACAAAAACAGGAAAAATAC
>Ga0209389_1000349_pt1 | contig 27996 bp, 30 predicted proteins | sample CowpearedBW_FD_187526 | JGI IMG/M metagenome (GOLD analysis project Ga0209389, IMG submission 187526) | Root nodule microbial communities of legume samples collected from California, USA - Cow pea red BW (SPAdes) (version 2) | ecosystem: Host-associated > Plants > Roots > Nodule | place: USA... | reverse complement strand
TTCGCGACGGCCCTACGGGCCGACCTTGACTCGATCTGCGCGCGCCATCCTACGTGCTCCACGGTCGGGACGAAGAGCTGGCCTGCAATCGAACAAAGAGCTGAACAAACCGCCTTGACACACCAAACGGCGGGGAAGCAGCGTTGCCCCCTTCCAGCAGTCGCGGGAAGGCTCTAATCTCAGCCCCCATGTCCGCACCTGAAATCAGGCCCACCACCGAGGCCGACCTTCCCGCCATTACCGCCATCTACCAACAGGCCGTCCGCGAGGGCACCGCGACGTTCGAGCTGGAGCCGCCCGATCTTGCCGAGATGACGCGCCGCTATCGTGCGCTGATCGAGGGCGGCTATCCCTATTTCGTCGCCATGCTGGACGGGCGCGTGGCCGGCTACGCCTATGCCGGCGCCTACCGCCCGCGGCCGGCCTATCGTTTTACGGTGGAGAACTCGATCTATCTCGATCCCTCCTTCCACCGCCGCGGTGTCGGCACTCTGCTGCTGGAACGGCTGATCGCCGAATGCGAGGCGCGCGGCTTCCGCCAGATGATCGCGGTGATCGGCGATTCCGCCAATGCCGGATCGATCGGCGTGCACACCAGGGCCGGCTTCAAGATGATCGGCACGCATCCCAATGTCGGGCTGAAATTCGGCCGCTGGCTGGACACGGTGATGATGCAGCGCGACCTCGGCGAGGGGGCGAGGAGCGTGCCGGGGAAGTAGTTCTGCACTGCACAGTCATTCCGGGGTGCGCGTCAGCGCGAACCCGGAAATCCAGAGGTTATGGACAAGCTCGAGATTCTCAGGCGCGCAACGGCGCGCCGGAGTTCGCGACTTCGTCGCGCCCGGGAATGACGACCGACGGTCGTCACACCACCGCCAGCTTGCGATCGATCACAAGCAGCACGCGCTCGAGTTCGTGGCCGCGGCGCAGGATCAGGCCCGTCGCCGAGATCACGCTGTACATGCCCTGCTTGCGCGCGAGCCGCGGATCCTTCTCGATGCGATAGATCGGGACTTCCGAGGCGCGGCGATAGACCGAGAACACCGCGCGGTCCTTCAGGAAGTCGATGGCGTAGTCACGCCACTCGCCGTCGGCGACCATGCGGCCATAGAGATTGAGAATACGATGCAGCTCGAGCCGGTTGAACGTCACCCGGTTCGGCTGCGCATTCGCGGCGGAGCGCGCCGCCGCGCGCTGCTCGCTCGGATCGGCATCCTCCGAGATCAGGCTCATGGGAAGCGCCTCCTCATCGCACTGCAATGAACCGCATCCGCGAAAACCGTCCCCGGAACCGAGTTCATGACAATCGCATGATCGCGCCAACCGTTCCGCACCGCAAGGGGTTCAACCGATCGAATTGGACGGGGATCGGGACGCACGCACTGGTGGAACTCTGTCGCGGCAAACCGTCACGGGATCGTGCTCAAGAATCTTAGTCTCGCCGCTTTTCCGCCAAGCGCCTGCCGCCCTGCATTGCGAAAAGAATCGCGTGCGTTGACCCGGTCCTTTCGGTTCCGGATTCCTCAGCCCCCAGCCCCCCGGGGTCGAACAGGATCGGGTCTGTACGCACGGCAAGGAGGGCCAACGCAAGTTGGTCCTTTTTGGTTTGTGTCGGGATGTTTCCGGCGCCCCCTCTCTCCGAACATCCGCGCGAAGATTCTCTCCCCTCATCCCAAAGGCCGCGATCCCAAGGGCCGCGCCCTTCGCGCAGCGTCTCGAAGGATGCAAGGCCGAGCTGCATCAGCGGGGGCCTTGCATGGTTCGAGACGCGCGCAAGGGTGCGCTCCTCACCATGAGGAGTGGGAGCGAACGTAGCGATAGAAACGAATCAATGCAGCGACGTGTACGCCGCGCCCAGCATCGGGCCCGGCTTCTCACGACTGCCGTCCTGGACGTACACCACCGCGCCGTCGACGCCGTCGCGCGTGAGGTTCTCGATCGGCACCGTCCAGCTTTCCGGACGCCCGGTCCAGTCGCCGACCTTGAGCAGGTTGCGCACCACGTTGTGATAGGTGACCTGCTGTCCGCGATTCTCGCCGCGGGTGATCGCGATCGGCACCGACTTGGCGATCGAGCAGATCCAGACTTCGCCGCGCGAGACCGTCGGCTCCTTGCTTGCGTCCACCGAGACGTTGATCTGCTTGCCCGAGAGTGACATCGTCACCGGCACGCTCATCACGCCGGCGCCCTTGTCGGTCTTGCCGATCGCACTCTCGATGCCCGCACGGTCGCTGCCGATCACATGCGTGGAGCCGTTGACGACGACCTGCGGTGTGTAGACTTCGCGGTCGCCGCGCATGCGCGAATAGGCACGTTGCCGCGCAGAGAAGCGCGAATCCGCCAGCGTGTCCTTCCAGCCGAGATAGTCCCAATAATCGATCGGCATGCTCAGCGCGATGACCGAGGGATCCTTGGAGAGATCGCCGATGATCTGGTCGGCGGGCGGACAGGACGAACAGCCCTGCGAGGTAAATAATTCGACAACGGCGCGGGGATCAGCCTCGGCGGGGCGTATGACGGCGATGATCGCACAGATGCCGAGAGCTCCCGACCAGAGGGCACCAGACCAGCGGGAAATCGGATGAGTAGCCGTCATTGTCGTCATGTCGAACGCCGCACACCATTGCTCGTGAGAGGGAAATCTTATCGCCTGATGGTCACCGTAGTCTTACGGGGCGCGGCACATTCGTCCAGGCAACCGTCCAAGGGAGGTTTTCCGCCGGGCGGGCCCATCTGAAGCGTACCGCAAACGCGTGAAGGCGGCCTTTTGATAGGCCGCCTTCGTCAGGGCTTCTACTCACTTCGCAGTGAGCCATCGTTCACAAATCCGCGCTTACGCCGCGAGCTTGCGCAGCACGTAGTGCAGGATGCCGCCGTTGCGGTAGTAGTCGAGCTCGTCCAGCGTATCGATGCGGCAGAGCAGCGAAACGCGCTGCAACGAACCGTCGCCGGAGACGATCTCCGCGGTCAGCTTCTGACGCGGCCTGAGGTCGCCTTGCAGGCCGCGGATGGTCACCTTCTCGTCGCCCTTGAGGCCGAGCGACTGCCAGGAGGTGCCCTCCTCGAAGGTCAGCGGCAGCACGCCCATGCCGACCAGATTGGAGCGATGGATACGCTCGAAGCTCTGGCAGATCACGGCGCGAACGCCGAGCAGACGCGTACCCTTGGCGGCCCAGTCGCGCGAGGAGCCGTTGCCGTATTCGGCGCCGGCAAACACCACCAGCGGCACCTTCTCTTCCTGGTACTTCATCGCGGCGTCGTAGATCGACATCTGCTCGCCGTCGGGCCAGTGCTTGGTCAGACCGCCCTCAGGGATGTTTCCATCCGCGCCCTTGAGCATGAAGTTCTTGATGCGGATGTTGGCGAAGGTGCCGCGCATCATCACTTCGTGGTTGCCGCGACGCGTGCCGTACTGATTGAAATCGGCGGGGCGCACCTGATGCTCGCTGAGATATTTGCCGGCGGGCGAGGTGAGCTTGATCGAACCGGCCGGCGAGATGTGGTCGGTGGTGATCTTGTCGCCGAACATGGCGAGGATGCGCGCCTCGACGATGTCGGTGACCGGCTCCGGCTCCTTCTTCATGCCTTCGAAGTAAGGCGGGTTCTGCACATAGGTCGAAGACATGTTCCAGCGATAGGTCTCGCTCTCGACCGTCTTGATCTTGCGCCAGTTGGTATCGCCCTTGAACACGTCGGCATACTTCTTCTTGAAGATCGACGCGGTCACGAACTTCTTCATGAAGGCGTTGATCTCCTTGGCCGTCGGCCAGATGTCCTTCAGGTACACCGGCTTGCCGTCCTTGCCCTCGCCGAGCGGCTCGGTGGCGAGGTTCTTGGTGACGCTGCCGGCGAGCGCGTGCGCAACGACCAGCGGCGGCGAGGCCAGATAGTTCGCCTGCACGTCCGGCGAGACGCGGCCTTCGAAGTTGCGGTTACCGGAGAGCACGGCAGCGGCGACGATGCCGTTGTCGTTGATCGACTTCGAGATCTCCTCCGACAGCGGACCGGAATTGCCGATGCAGGTGGTGCAGCCGAAGCCGACCAGGTTGAAGCCGACCTTATCGAGATCCTTCTGGAGGCCGGAATTGGCGAGATACTCGGCCACGACCTGGCTGCCCGGGGCGAGCGAGGTCTTCACCCACGGCTTCGCTTTCAGGCCCTTGGCCGCCGCGTTACGCGCGAGCAGGCCCGCACCGATCAACACGCTGGGATTCGAGGTGTTGGTGCAGGAGGTGATCGCCGCGATCACGACGTCGCCATGGCCGAGATCGAAGTCCTTGCCTTCGACCGGGAAACGCTTCGCCGGCTCCTCGGCCTTCTTGTACTCGCTGGCGAGCGCGAGCGAGAAGCCTTCGGCGACCGAAGGCAGCGCGATGCGGCCTTCGGGACGCTTCGGGCCGGCCATCGACGGCACGACGTCGCCGAGGTCCAGTGTCAGCAACTCCGTGAACACCGGATCGGGCGACTTGGCGGTGCGGAACAGGCCCTGCGCCTTGGCATAGGCCTGCACCAGCGCGACGCGGGCCGAGGCACGGCCGGAGGTCTTGAGGTAGTCGAGCGCGGCGGCGTCGACCGGGAAGAAGCCGCAGGTCGCGCCGTATTCGGGCGCCATGTTGGCGATGGTCGCCTTGTCGGCGACCGAGAGGTGGTCGAGGCCGGGGCCGAAGAACTCGACGAACTTGCCGACCACGCCGAGCTTGCGCAGCATCTGCGTCACGGTCAGCACCAGATCGGTCGCAGTGACGCCTTCCTTCAGCGCGCCCTTCAGCTTGAAGCCGACGACGTTGGGCAGCAGCATCGACAGCGGCTGGCCGAGCATGCAGGCTTCCGCCTCGATGCCGCCGACGCCCCAGCCGAGCACGGCGAGACCGTTGACCATGGTGGTGTGGGAGTCGGTGCCGACCAGCGAATCGGGATAGGCGACCTCGAAGGTGCCGGTCTTCTTGCCGACCGTCATCTTCTCCTTCTTGGTCCAGACCGTCTGGGCCAGATATTCGAGGTTGACCTGGTGGCAGATGCCGGTGCCGGGCGGCACCACGGAGAAGTTCGAGAACGCCTTCTGACCCCACTTCAGGAACTCGTAGCGCTCCTGGTTCTGCTTGTATTCCTCGACGACGTTCTTGCCGAAGGCCTTGTTGTCACCGAAGAAGTTCACGATCACGGAGTGGTCGATGACGAGGTCGACCGGCACCAGCGGATTGATCTTCTCAGGCTCGCCGCCGAGCTTCTGCATCGCGTTGCGCATCGCGGCGAGGTCGACCACCGCGGGCACGCCGGTGAAGTCCTGCATCAGGACGCGCGCCGGGCGGAAGGCGATCTCATGCTCCAGCGACTTCTTGCGCAGCCATTTCGACACCGCGACGATGTCTTCCTTCTTGACCGAGCGGCCGTCCTCGTTGCGCAGCAGATTCTCGAGCAGGACCTTCATCGAATAGGGAAGCTTCGAAATTCCCTTCAGACCATTCTTCTCGGCTGTGGGCAGGCTGTAATAGACATAGGTCTTGGCGCCGACCTTGAGGGTCTTTTTGCATTTGAAGCTGTCGAGCGAGGTCATGTAGGAGATCCCAATTGTTAGTTATACCCGGCAGGGTATTTTAACACCGTCAGCGTATCAGGCTGGGCCGCTTGCAGGGGCAGGTTGAGTTGCTGCATCAACTAGTTCCGGGCTTATAGAAGCTTTCTAACCGCACCGCCACAGCCACAATCGTGCCGCAGCAACCGCTGAGCCAAAAATTCCCATGCGCTACCCCAAGATTTCCTGAGGCCTGGCTGTGAGCTGGTTGAAGCGAGGCGAGATGCGGCTGGCAGGTCATGGGCTCAGATGCGTGCGGGGCGGCCGCGAGGTGTTCGCCGGCCTCGATTTCGCGGCCGTCTCGGGCGAAGCCCTGGCGGTGATGGGTCGCAACGGATCGGGCAAGACCTCGCTGCTGCGGCTGATCGCGGGCCTGCTGGTTCCCGCCGGCGGGACGATCGCGCTGGACGGAGGCGACGGCGAGCTGACCTTGGCGGAGCAGTGCCACTATCTCGGCCATCGCGATGCCCTGAAGCCGGCGCTGAGCGTTGAGGAAAATCTGGCATTTTGGGCTGATTTTCTCGGCGGCGAGCGTTTTGAGGCGGCCGAGAGCCTCGCCAAAGTCGGCCTCGACCATGCCACCCATTTGCCCGCAGCCTTCCTCTCCGCCGGCCAGCGCCGCAGGCTCTCGCTGGCCCGGCTGCTGACCGTGCGCCGCCCGGTCTGGCTCCTGGACGAGCCGACCACGGCGCTGGATGTGGCCGGCCAGGACATGTTCGGCGGGCTGATGCGTGAGCACCTGTCGCGGGGCGGCATGATCGTCGCCGCCACCCACGCGCCGCTCGGGATCGAATCGCGCGAGCTGCGGATCGGGGATACGGCGTGATTCCGATGCACCCTCAGCTTTCCAAGCGGCCTGGCGCCGCCCTCTCCGCTCCCTCGCCGCTCCCGCTTGCGGGAGAGGCCGGCATAGGCGGCCCTTGGCCGCCGTCCCTCAAAAACACCGATGCTTTGCATCGGCTATGGTCCCGGATGAGGGCTCTCTCCTCTGGGGGAATCTTCGTTCTCGAGAAACCCTCTCCCCGGCCCTCCCCCGCACGCGGGGGAGGGAGCGCACCGCCCCTGGGACACAATGGGAGCACCCCATGACCGCCCTGTCCGCCCTGATCCTCCGGGACATCAGGATCGCGCTTCGCGTCGGCGGCGGGGCGCTGATCGGGGTGCTGTTCTTCCTGACCGTGGTGGTGCTGATGCCGTTCGCGGTGGGGCCGGATCTGGCGCTGCTGTCGCGGCTGGGACCGGCGATCCTGTGGCTCGGCGCGCTCCTGGCGAGCCTGCTGACCCTGGACCGGCTGTTCATGGCCGACCACGAGGACGGCTCGCTCGACCTGATCACGATGGGCCGGATGCCGTTGGAGCTCGCCTGCGCCGCCAAGGCGCTGGCGCATTGGCTGGCCGCCGGCCTGCCGCTGATCGTCGCAACCCCGCTGCTCGGCCTTTTGCTCAACCTCGACATGGTCGCGACCGGTGCGGTGGCGCTGACGCTGCTTGCGGGAACCCCGGCCCTGACCTTCACCGGCATGATCGGTGCGGCGCTGGCGGTGACGCTGCACCGTGGCGGATTGCTGATGGCCGTTCTCGTGCTGCCGTTGTCGATTCCCGTGCTGATCTTCGGGGTGGCGGCCTCGCAGGCGGTGATCGTCGGCCCGATGACCTTCGGCGCACCGTTCTCGATTCTATGTGCGCTCTCGCTGGTCAGCTTCGTGATCGGCCCGTTCGCGGCGGCGGCGAGCCTGCGGCATGGACTGGACTGACCTTGACCCCGATCAACTTTCGCGACGGACTTTCGTGCTGATTGCCTGAGCGGCCCCCGGTGACTATCACGATACCATGACGCTGATCGACCTCGCCAACCCCACCCGGTTCCTCGCGCTGACGGCGCGGGTGTTGCCGTGGCTCGCGGCTGCGACCGTCATCCTGCTCGCCATCGGCCTCTATCAATCCGCACACGCGCCGGACGACTATCAGCAGGGCGCGACCGTCAAGATCATGTTCATTCACGTGCCCAATGCCTGGCTGTCGATGTTCGTCTGGGGCGTGATGAGCATTGCCTCGCTGGGCACGCTGGTGTGGCGGCATCCGCTCGCCGACGTCGCCGCGAAAGCGGCTGCTCCGATCGGCGCCAGCTTCACTTTCCTCGCTCTGCTCACCGGCTCGCTGTGGGGCCGGCCGATGTGGGGCACCTATTGGGAATGGGATGCGCGGCTGACCTCCGTTCTGATCCTGTTCCTGATGTATCTCGGCCTGATGGCGCTGTGGCGTGCGGTCGACGATCCCTCGCGTGCGGCGCGCGCCGCCGCGGTGCTGACGCTGGTCGGCGCGATCAACCTGCCCATCATCAAGTTCTCGGTCGACTGGTGGAACACGCTGCACCAGCCGGCCTCGGTGATGCGCATGGGCGGCTCGACGCTCGACAAATCCTTCCTGATCCCGCTGCTCGTGATGGCGGTCGCCTTCACGCTGCTGTTCGTCACGCTGCATTTGGCGGCAATGCGCAACGAGATCCTGCGCCGCCGCGTCCGCTCGCTGCAGATGATGCAGGCGAGCCGCGTCGCGTTCTCGAGCGAGTTGGGCACCGGCTCACATCAGGAAAACGCGTCAAAAGGGGCGGCGTGATCATGTCGCTCGGTCCTTACGTGTTCTTCATTGTGGCGTCTTACGCGGCTGCCGCACTCGTGATCGTGATCCTCATCGGGTGGGTCATGCTCGATTATCGCAGCCAGACGCAGCGCTTGCGCGAGCTGGAGGAGCGCGGCATCACCCGCCGCTCAGGCCGCAGCGCGACGGAGCGGCGATGAGCGACCGGTCGAGCTCCGCGTCGCCGCAGCGGCGCACCTTTCTGATGGCACTGCCGCTGATTGCCTTCCTCGGCCTCGCGCTGCTGTTCTGGTTCCGGCTCGGCAGCGGCGATCCTTCGCGAATTCCTTCGGCGCTGATCGGCCGGCCGGCGCCGCAGACGATGCTGCCGCCGCTCGAGGGCTTGCAGGCCGACAATGCGCCGGTGCCGGGGCTCGATCCCGCCGCCTTCAAGGGCAGGGTCACCCTGGTCAATGTCTGGGCGTCCTGGTGCGTGCCGTGCCATGACGAGGCGCCGCTCCTGACCGAGCTCGCCAAGGACAAGCGCTTCCAACTGGTCGGCATCAACTACAAGGACGCCTCCGACAACGCGCGGCGCTTCCTCGGCCGCTACGGCAACCCGTTCGGCCGCGTCGGCGTCGATGCCAACGGCCGCGCCTCGATCGAATGGGGCGTCTATGGCGTGCCAGAAACGTTCGTCGTCAGCCGCGAGGGCACCATCGCCTACAAGCTGGTCGGCCCGATCACGCCGGACAATTTGCGGACGGTGTTGATGCCGCAGCTGGAGAAGGCGTTGAAGGCGGGGAGCTGATCGCCGCGCTCGCGCCGCATACTCAACTCATCGCCGACTTGATCGGACGCCAGTCGGATACGAAGAGGCCGCAGCGTACTGGATGCCCCGCTCAAGCCCGGGCATGACAGCGATATGTGGAGCGACGCTTCGCCCTACCCTTTCCTGACATCCCCCGCTTCCGCCTCGCTTGCTTCCAGCGATGCCGGCGCGATCCCGTAGCGCTTGGTCAGCGGCATCTGGGCGATGGCGAAGATCATGGTCAGCGTGGTCACGCCAAACACCTTGAAGTTCACCCAGAAATCCGTGCTCTGGGTGCGCCAGATGATCTCGTTCAGCACGGCCAGGCCGGCGAAGAACAGCGCCCAGCGCAGCGTGAGGATACGCCAGCCCTGCGGCGTCAGGTTGAACATCTGGTCGAACATCACGGCGATGAAGGAGCGGCCGAACAGCAGGCCGCCGCCGAGGATCACGGCGAACAGGCCGTAGATGATGGTCGGCTTGACCTTGATGAAGGTCTCGTCGTGCAGCACCAGCGTCAGCGTGCCGAACACCAGCACGATCACGCCGGTCACGATCGCCATGATCGGGATGTGGCGCGTCACCACGTAGGAGGCGGCCATCGCCGCCACGATCGCAACCATGAAAGCGCCGGTCGCGGCGAACAGATTGAACTTCGCATTGACGAAGAAGAACACGAGCAGCGGACCGAGCTCGGTCGCAAGCTTGAACAGCGGATGCGGCTGGGTCTTGTCCATTCTCTCTTCCGTCTCTCCCATCCTTCGAGACGACCGCTTCGCGGTCTCCTCAGGATGAGGACCTCTTATGTGGCACGATCTCATCCTGAGGAGCCGCGCAAGCGGCGTCTCGAAGGATGAGGCTATTCGATTCCGGCGATGGCGCGGGCGAAGTCGCGCGCGGTGAACGGCGCGAGATCGTCGACGCCCTCGCCGACGCCGATGAAGTGCACCGGCAGCTTGAACTTCTCGGCGAGCGCCACCAGGATGCCGCCGCGCGCCGTGCCGTCGAGCTTGGTCATCACGAGGCCGGTGACCCCGGCGGTGCGATGGAAGGCCTCGACCTGCGACAGCGCGTTCTGGCCGACGGTGGCATCTAGCACCAGCAGCACCGCATGCGGCGCGGTATCATCGACCTTGCGGATGACACGCACGACCTTCTCAAGCTCGTTCATCAGCTCGGCCTTGTTCTGCAGGCGGCCAGCGGTGTCGATCAGGAGCACGTCGATGTTCTGCTCCTTCGCCGCGGTCAGCGCGTTGAAGGCAAGGCTTGCCGAATCCGAGCCTTGTGCGGCCGCGATGACCGGCGTCTTCGTCCGCTCGCCCCAGACCTTGAGCTGCTCGATCGCGGCGGCGCGAAACGTATCGCCGGCGGCCAGCATCACCTTGCGGCCTTCGGATGCGAATTTCTGCGAGAGCTTTCCGATCGTGGTGGTCTTGCCGGAGCCGTTGACGCCGACGACGAGGATGACGAACGGCTTCTTGGCCGTGTCGATCTCGAGCGGTTTTGCGACCGGCGCGAGCACCTTCTCGACCTCGGTCGCAACGACGTCCTTGACCTCGTCCGCCGAGATTGCCTTGTCGTAGCGCCCCGCGCCGACGGCGTCGGCAATGCGCACCGCGACCTGTGTGCCGAGGTCGGCGCGCAGCAGCACGTCCTCGATGTCGTCGAGCATGGCGCGGTCGAGCTTGCGCTTGGTGACGAGGTCGGCGACCGCGGTCCCGAGCGAGGACGAGGTGCGCTTGAGCCCGTTGGACAGGCGGCGCCACCAGCTCAGTTTTGGGGTGTCGGAGGTGGTATCGTTCATGATGGCGTGTTAGCCGTTCCGGCTTGCAAACGAAAGTCTTGACCGAAAGTCGTTGTCCTTGCTCGATGTTCCCGAATTGACATCAGACGAAATCCTGGCGCGCGTGCTTCATCGCGACGGCTTGATGCTGGTGATCGACAAGCCGGCCGGCCTGCCGGTGCATCGCGGCCCCAAGGGCGGGCCGAACCTGGAAGCCTGCTTCGACGCGCTCCGTTTCGGTCTGCCGCGGCCGCCGGTGCTGGCCCACCGGCTGGACAAGGACACCTCGGGGTGCCTCGTGCTCGGCCGCCATCGCAAGGCAACCGCCTCGCTCGGCCTGCTGTTCAAGCACGGCAAGATCGGCAAGACCTACTGGACGGTGGTCGAGGGCGGCCCTGCCGAAGATGAGGGCACGATCGACATGCCGCTCGGCCGGCTCAATGCCGAACGCGGCTGGTGGCAGAAGCCGGATCCCGAAGGGCAGAAGGCGATCACCAATTGGAGGGTGATGGGTCGCGGCGACGGTTTCACCTGGCTCGCCATGGAACCCGTCACCGGCCGGACCCATCAATTGCGGGTGCATTCGGCCGCGACGGGCTGGCCGATCTTCGGCGATAACATTTACGGCAACGGCCCGCGCTTCGGCGAGCCGCGCCTGCATCTGCATTCCCGCGAGATCGTGGTGCCGATCTCCCGGAACAAGGAACCGATCCGCGTGGTGGCGCCGGCCCCGCCGCATATGCATGAGAAGCTCAGGGCCTGCGGGTGGAATGGGGAGTAACCCAACTGCCTGACCCTCATGGTGAGGAGGCCGCGCAGCGGCCGTCTCGAACCATGAAGCCCCGCTGCCAGACCTCGGCCTCCATCCTTCGAGACGCCCGCTTTGCGGGTTCCTCTGGATGAGGATCACCATGGTTTACGAAACGTTCAGTGCTCGCCTCTAATGATCACGGTTGCTTAGAAAAAGCTTCCGTAACCGCTCAGGACGAGCCGCGCGTGATGACCAAGGCCGGGCTATCGATCATCGACGAGGTCGAATCCGCGATTCGGATGGGCTCGCCGGAAAAGGGGCTGGAGACGGCCCGGCGCGTCACCGAGCTGTTCCTGTGCTCCGCCGGCAATTTCGACGACGAGCAGATCGCGCTGTTCGACGACGTGCTCGCGCGCCTGATCGGCACCATCGAGCTGCGCGCCATCGCCGACATGGGCGCGCGCGTGGCGCTGGCCGAGATCAGCGCGCAGCTCGCGCCGATCGCGCAGGCGCCGCCGTCCGTGATCCGCCGGCTCGCCAACAATGACGAGATCCGCATCGCCGGCCCGGTGCTGCAGGAATCCGCGCGCCTCGACGATGGCGAGCTGGTGAAGATCGCATCAAGCAAGGGCGAGCCGCATCTGCTCGCGGTCGCCGGCCGCTGGTGGCTGAAGGAGATCGTCACCGACGCGCTGCTGGCGCGCCGCTATCCCAGCGTCAGCCGGCGGCTCGCAGCCAATCCCGGCGCACGCGTCTCCGGAGGCGGATTTGCCATCATCGTCGGCCAGGCCGAGAGCGATCCGGAGCTCGCGGTCAGCGTCGGCGTCCGCGTCGATCTGCCATCGGAGCTGCGGCGCCAATTGCTGCGCTCGGCGACGGATGCCGTGCGCACCCGCCTGTTGTCGCGCGCGCCGCCGCATCTGTTCGAGGAAATCCAGAGCGCGATCGCAGCCGTCACCATCGGCGTCGAGCGCGAGATGTCCGGCGTTCGCGATTTCGAGGGCGCCAAGCGCGCGATTGCGAATCTCAAGGCGACCGGCCAGCTCGATGAGGCGACGCTGTTCGGCTTCGCCGGGCAGCGGCGCTATGAGGAGACGGTGGCGGCCCTGGCGGCGTTGTCCGGATCGACGATCGAGGTGATTCGCCCGCTGATGCAGAGTCTGCGCGAAGACGGTCTGCTGGTGCCATGCAAGGCCGCGCAGCTCAGCTGGGAGACCACCGTGGCCGTGCTCGAAAGCCGCTTCGCGACAGGTGCGATGAAGCCCGCGGACATCGCCAGGGCGCAGGGACACTATGCGAGAATGACGGCGGAGAACGCCAAGCGCACGCTGCGGTTCTGGCAGGTAAGAGCGCTGTAGGGGGGCGCGCTGCTCATCACACACTCGGCCGTCATTGCCCGCGAAGGCGGGCAATCCAGTATTCCAGAGACGGCGGAGATCAAACTGAGAAGCCGCGGCGTACTGGGTCGCCCGGTCGAGCCGGGCGACGACACCGACTATGTGGTGAGCCGCTCGCCATCAACGCCGGCAATCACTCGTGGCACGATGCCCCCCACCCGCTCGCCCGCAATCGCCACCGGCAGATAATGCTCCGTGCGGCCCTGCTCCCCGCTCTCGATCAGCACATCGCGCGTCGCGCCGATCTCGGCTTGCAGCCGCCGCCGCAGCGCCGCTTCGCCTGCGGCCCGCAGCCGTTTCGCACGCGCCTTGATCTCGGGACCCGCCACCTGCGGCATCCGCGCAGCCGGCGTGCCGGGGCGCGGGGAGTAGGGGAAGACGTGCAGGAAGGTGAGGCCGCATTCTTCGACGAGCTCGAGCGAGCGCGAAAACATCTCCTCGGTCTCGGTCGGGAAGCCCGCGATGATGTCGGCGCCGAAGGCAACGTCGGGTCGCAGCCGGCGGACCTGGTCGCAGAACACGATGGCGTCCCGGCGCGAATGCCGCCGCTTCATGCGCTTCAAAATCATATCGTCGCCGGACTGCAGCGACAGGTGCAGATGCGGCATCAGCCGCGAATCGTCGGCGATGGCGTCGAGCAGATCGGCATCCGCCTCGATCGAATCGATCGAGGAGATGCGCAGGCGCTTCAGCTCCGGCACGTGCCTCAGGATCTGCTTGGTCAACATGCCGAGCTTCGGCGCGCCGGGCAGGTCGGTGCCATAGCTGGTGAGATCGACCCCGGTCAGCACGATCTCGGCATGACCGCGCTCGACCAGCGCTCGCACCTGCTCGACCACGGCGCCCATCGGCACCGAGCGCGAATTGCCGCGGCCGAACGGGATGATGCAGAAGGTGCAGCGATGATCGCAGCCGTTCTGCACCTGCACGAACACGCGCGGCAGACCGCTCGCATAGCCGTCGATAAGATGCGGCGCCATCTCCCTCACGGCCATGATGTCGCTGACAGCGATCTTTTCGCTGGCACCAAAGTCGAAGGCGCTGCGCGTCTCCTGCCATGCAGACGATCGCATCTTGTCGTCATTGCCGACGACGCGATCGACCTCGGCCATCTCAGCGAACATCTGGCTCTGCGTCTGCGCCGCGCAGCCGGTGACGACGATGCGCGCCTCGGGGCGCTCGCGCTTCAGTTTGCGGATCGACTGGCGCGCCTGCGCCACCGCCTCGTTGGTGACGGCGCAGCTGTTGATGACGATGGTGTCGGAAAGGCCCGCACCCTCCGCTTTGCTGCGGATCACCTCGGCCTCGAAGGCATTGAGGCGGCAGCCGAAGGTGACGATGTCGACGGCCATCAGGCGACCGGCGCGAACAGCGCCGGATCGAAATGGCCCTCATATTCGAAGGTCGCGGTGCCCGTCATCAGCACGTGGTCGTCGCGCTCCCGCCATTCGATGCCGAGCCTGCCGCCTGGCAATGTGATCTCGACCTTGCGCTCGGCGCGCTTCAGCCGCGCTGCCGCGACGGCGGTGGCGCAAGCCGCCGAACCGCAGGCCCTGGTCAGGCCTGCGCCGCGCTCCCAGGTGCGGATCGTGATGTGCTGGAGATCGACGATCTGGGCGAGCGTGATGTTGGCGCGCTCCGGGAAGATCGGATGGTTTTCCAGGAGCGGACCGAAGCGGCCGAGATCGTAGGCGTTGACGTCGTCGACCCAGAACACCGCATGCGGATTGCCCATGCTCACGACGGAGGGTGAATGCAGGATCGGATTGTCGATCGGCCCGATCTGCAATTCGATGTAGCGGGTGTCGCGAAACTCTTCCGCCAGCGGAATGTCCTGCCAGCCGAATTTTGGCGCGCCCATGTCGACGGTGTAGAGATCGGGCGCCGGCCCCTGCCAGGCATTGAGCAGGCCGGCGGCGGTCTCGAAGGTCGCCGTGGTCTGGCCGGTCTTCTCGAAGATGCGGCGCACGACGCAGCGCATGCCGTTGCCGCAGGCGCCGGCTTCGGAGCCGTCATTGTTGTAGATGCTGATGAAGGCCTCGGTGCCGTCGAGCCGCGGCTTCTGCAGCACCATGAGCTGGTCGTAAGCCACGCCGCCGTTCGCGGACGCCACCGCGCGGGCATCGTCCGGCGTCACCCGGCCTGCGGAATCGCGCATGTCGACAACGACGATCTCGTTGCCGATGCCGTTCATCTTGGCAAATGCGTGGTTGGCCAGCGCGCTCATGAAAGTTCCCGAATTTCGCCTGTCTTATATGGCGATCCTCGGCCGCTTGGCCAGCGATTTGCGGCCGGTGCCGAGACCTCTGCTATGACGCATCTGTCATGGGACGAATTCAGCGCTCGCGTGTTAGAACGGCGCGGTTCGCGCGAACGGGGACGCTAAAGCCGGATTTGGGCCTTGGTGGGCAAGGTCTTGGGGAGAATCTTGGGGAGAATAAAATGATCAGGTTTCGTCGTTTCGCTCTGACCGCACTGGTCCCGGCAGCGGTCCTGTCGCTTGGCCTGTCATTTGGACCGGGCGAGGTTCTGGCGCAAACCCCGAGCCCGGCGCCCGCCGCGTCGGTCAGCCCCTCGCCGGCCCCGTCGGCCTCGCCCTCCCCCGCACCTTTGGCAACACCCGCGCCGGCGGCCAGCGCCTCACCCGCTCCTTCAGCATCGCCAGCACCCGCGGCCAGTGCCGCGCCCAGCCCGACCGCCCCACCGCCGCCCGCCGCGGCCGCTACTCCTGCCCCGGTGCAGACCGCCGATCCCTTTGGCCTTGAAACCACGCTCGAGGCCAAGAAGGTCGTGATGGTCAAGGGCACGGCCAATTGGGACTCGGCCTTCGACACCCTGATCGATGCCTTCAAGGCGCTGAACACGCTGTTGGACAAGCAGGGCATCAAGCCATCAGGCAATTCGATGATCGTCTACACCTCGACCGACGACACCGGCTTCACCTTCCTCGCCGAGATCCCGGTCGACCAGGACCCCAAGAACCTGCCCAAGGACATGAGCATCGGCAAATCGCCTGAAGGCAAGGCGCTGAAATTCGTCCATCGCGGCTCCTACGACAACATGGACAACACCTATGAGGCGATCACCAATCACCTCGACGACAAGAAGCTGGAAGCCAAGGACACCTTCATCGAGGAGTACCTCACCGATCCCCTGAAGACGGCGGAGGACAAGCTCGTGATCAATGTTTTCGTGCCGCTGAAGTGAGACTGATGCAAAAGCCTGCCCTGCTCGCCGCCGTTTTCGCCACCGCCGTGCTGACCGCCTCCGCACGCGCCGACGATTTTCCGTCCGCCATCACGGTGAGCGGCGAGGCCACGATTTCCGCGGCGCCCGATCTCGCGCACATCGATGCCGGCGTCGCCAACGACGCCAAGACGGCGAAAGAAGCCTCCGATGCCAACAACGCCGCGATGGGCAAGGTGCTGCTGGCGCTGAAGGGTGCAGGGATCGCCGAGACGGATTACCAGACCTCGCGCCTGTCGCTGCAGCCGCAATACGGCCAGAACAAATCCACCGGCGCTTCGCCGGTGGTCGGCTTTCGCGCCTCCAACCGCGTCACCGTCAAGATCCGCGACGTGACCAAGGTGGCCGGCATCATCGACACGCTGGTCAGCGCCGGCGCCAACGACATCGGCAACATCTCCTTCGAGGTGACGCAGGCGTCAAAACTGCTCGACGACGCGCGCGAGCAGGCGGTGGCGGACGCCCGCCGCAAGGCGGAGATTTATGCCAAGGCCACCGGCGTCACGCTGGGCGCGCCGCTCAACGTGTCGGAGGGCGGCGGCCCAGTACCGCTGTTCAAGGCGCGGATGGCAACGGCCCCGATGGCTGCGCCGGCCGCGGTGGCGCCGGGCGAGGAAACGCTGTCGGTGACGGTGAATGTGAGCTGGGCGATCAAGCAGGGACAGTAGGCCGTAAGAGGCACACTGCGCGCCCCAATTTCGCTGTCGTCCCCGCGAACGCGATGGCGAGCGCGGGGACCCATAACCAGAGAACAATGTGGGGCAGAACTCCCACTCCGAGTCGTCGCCAAACATCTCCCATGGATATGGGTCTCGGATCTGCGCGCGCTCGAGGCGCGCCTGTCCGGGACGACGGGCTGTATGTGTGGTGACAGCGGAGTAAATCGCGCGCGCTAAATCTCCACGACCTGCCCGGGCTGCATCGCCACGAACCGCTCCTGAGGAATGTTCGCGGCATCGAGGGCCTCGACCAGCGCCTTGGCCGGCGCGTCGATTGCTTCGTCGGTGAGCTGGAACGTGCCGTGGTGATGCCCGAGCGCGGCCTCGGCGCCGCAATCGGCCAGCGCCTTCACGGCGTCTTCGGGATTCATGTGCTGGTCGCGCATGAACCAGCGCGGCTCGTAGGCACCGATCGGAAGAATCGCCAAGCGCAGCTTCCCGTGCTTCTCGGCGACGCGGCGAAAGTGCCTGCCGTCGCCATAGCCGGAATCGCAGACGACGTAGATCTTGCCGGCCGGCGTCTCCAACACGAAACTCGCCCACAGCGCCTTGTTGCGGTCGAACAGGCCGCGCGCGGTCCAATGCCGGGTCGGCACCAGATGCACGGCGACGCCTTCGCCGAGCTCGACGCGATCGTGCCAGTCGAATGCTTCGGCCTTGATGGTGGGATCGGCGCTGCGCATCGTGACGTCGTTGCCGAGCGGGGTGACCACGCGCGGAGCGAAATTCTTGGTGAGCCGCGACAGCGTCGCGATGTCCAGATGATCGTAGTGCCCGTGCGAGACCAGCACGACGTCGATCTTCGGCAGCTTCTCGAAGGCGATGCCGGGATCGTTGTGCCGCTTCGGTCCGGCCCAGGCGACCGGAGAGACCCGCATTGACCAGACAGGATCGATGAGGATGTTGAGACCGCCCGCCTGGATCAGCCAGCTGGCGTGGCCGACGAAGGAGAGCCGCACCTTGTCACCGTCGACACGCTCCGGCGGGGTGTCGGCATGGGCGCTGGGAGCCCAGTCCGGCCATTTCGCGCGCTGCCGGCCGCCGTCGAACTGCCAGCGCAAAACCTCTCGAAGCGATTTCGGCGGCGCCCCGTCCGGATCGAAGAAGTGCAGGCCGTTGAAATGGTCGGAGGCGGGGCCGTCATAGGTTTTCATGCTGGACATCCAGAAGGAGGGGATGCCGACCAGAGCACCGGCTCCGGCGAGCAGTCCGAATAGGCGGCGGCGGGTGACCGGCACGGCGGGCTACCAGGGATGGTCGGGACGGTAAGGCATCACCGGCTATATGGGCCAGCCTGGCGGAAAAGGAACCCGTCACCAAAAGGGGCACATTTTCAGTATCTTGCCCTACCAAAGGCACGGCGGCATCCTAACTTTCCTTGACTTTTGGGCGTGAGCGGCGTTTAACCCCGCCACTTTCTCGGAAAGGCTTTCTTTTCGACCCGCCGACCGGCCCTCGAGGCCGGAGGTCAACGCCCGACAGCGCTGTGCGCCCTCGGGCGCAAAGGTGTTTGGAAGATCGTTTGCCCAAGTGAGTGGTCATCGCCCGACTTGATCGGGCGATCCAGTATCCCAGAGGCGGCTCGGCTGGAACCGAGGTGCCGCGGCGTACTGGATGCCCCGGTCAAGCCGGGGCATGACAGCGGAGAGTAATGGAGCGCTCCTCCCATTCGGGGGGACAGCAACAGGACAACGGCATTGTTCGACAATCTGTCGGAACGGCTTGGTGGCATTCTCGATCGTCTGACGGGGCGCGGTGCGCTGACCGAAAAGGACGTCGACGCCGCGATGCGCGAAGTGCGCCGCGCGCTGCTCGAGGCCGACGTCGCGCTCGAGGTGGTGCGCAGCTTCACCGAGCGCGTCCGCGAGCAGGCGATCGGCGCCACCGTCGTGAAGTCGGTCACCCCCGGTCAGATGGTGGTCAAGATCGTCCATGACGAGCTGATCAACACGCTCGGCGCCGAAGGCCAGACCATCGACGTCAATGCCGTGCCGCCGGTGCCGATCATGATGGTCGGTCTGCAGGGCTCCGGTAAGACCACCACCACCGCAAAGCTCGCCCGCCGCCTGGTCCAGCGCGACAAGCGCAAGGTGCTGATGGCCTCGCTCGACGTCTACCGTCCGGCGGCGATGGAACAGCTGGCCGTGCTCGGCCGCGACCTCGACATTCCGACCCTGCCGATCGTGGCGGGTCAGCAGCCGCCGCAGATCGCCAAGCGCGCGCTGGAAGCCGGCAAGCTCGGCGGCTACGACATCGTGCTGCTCGACACCGCCGGCCGCACCACGCTCGACGAAGAGATGATGGCGGAAGCGGCTGCGATCAAAGCCGCCGCCAATCCGCACGAAGTGCTGCTGGTTGCGGACTCGCTCACCGGCCAGGACGCCGTGAATCTCGCGCGCTCGTTCGATCAGCGCGTCGGCCTCACCGGCATCGTGCTGACCCGCGTCGACGGCGACGGCCGCGGCGGCGCCGCGCTGTCGATGCGCGCCGTCACCGGCAAGCCGATCAAGCTGATCGGCACCGGCGAAAAAACCGATGCGCTGGAAGATTTCCATCCCGATCGTATCGCCGGACGCATCCTCGGCATGGGCGACGTGGTCTCGCTGGTCGAGCGTGCCGCCGCCAATATCGACGCCGAAAAGGCCGCGCGCACCGCCGAGCGCATGCGCAAGGGTCAGTTCGACCTCAACGACATGCGCGAGCAGCTGTTGCAGATGTCCAACATGGGCGGCATCAGCGGCCTGATGGGCATGATGCCCGGCATCTCCAAGATGAAGAACCAGATCGCGGCGGCCGGCATCGACGACAAGATCCTGAAGCGCCAGGTCGCGATCATCGATTCCATGACGCGCGAGGAGCGCCGTCATCCGGACCTGCTCAAGGCCAGCCGCAAGAAGCGCATCGCGGCCGGCAGCGGCCAGAGCGTCGAGCACGTCAACAAGCTGCTCAAGATGCACCGGAACATGGCCGACATGATGAAGGCCATGGGCTCGGGCAAGCGCGGCCCGCTCGCCGGCATCGCGCAGGCGATGGGTTTTGGTGGCGGCATGAAGATGCCCTCGCCGGAAGAGATGAAAGCGCTGCAGGAGAAGATGCAGGGTGGCGGCGGACAAGGGCTGCCCAACCTGCCGAAGGATCTGCCGCCTGGTCTTCGCACTGGCCTGCCGAACCTTCCTGGTCTCACCGGGCTGAGCGGCAAGCCAACGCTGCCGGGCCTCGGCGGTTTCCCGGGCAAGAAGAAATGAGGAATTCGTCGCGGGGGACCGCAACAGGTCTCACGCAACGCGGAATACCAATCAACCGAACAAAACGTACTTTGAAGGAGAACTGAATGTCCGTCGTTATCCGCCTCGCTCGCGCAGGCACCAAGAAGCGTCCCGTCTATCACGTCGTCGTCGCCGACTCGCGCTTTCCGCGTGATGGCCGCTTCATCGAGCGTCTCGGCCATTTCAACCCGCTGCTGCCGAAGGACAACGAGACCCGCCTCAAGCTCGACATGGAGAAGGTGAAGGCCTGGCTCGCCAAGGGCGCGCAGCCGTCGGATCGCGTGGCGCGTTTCCTCGACGCCGCCGGCGTCAAGAAGCGCGAAGCGCGCAACAACCCTGAGAAGGCCGTGCCGCGCAAGGAGCGCAAGGCGCAGGCCGAAGCCGCCGCCAAGGGCTGAGGCTAGGACATGTCGGCGCTGGTCTGCGTCGCGCGGATCGGCGCCGCGCATGGTGTGCGCGGTGCGGTCAAGCTGTGGACCTTCACCGAAGATCCGTTTGCCGTCAGGCGCTACGGGCCGCTTCTCGCCAAGGACGGCAAGCGCCAGTTCGAGGTCGCGACGGCGCGCGAGGCGAAAGATCATCTGGTGGCGACGTTCAAGGGCGTCACGACCCGCGATGAGGCCGAGCGCCTCAACGGCGTCGAGCTCTACGTTCCGCGCGAAAAGCTGCCCGCGCCCGACGAGGACGAATATTACCACACCGATCTGATCGGGCTCGCCGCCGTCACCACGGACGGCGAGACGCTCGGCCGCGTGCTCGCGATCCATAATTTCGGCGCCGGCGACATCATCGAGATTGCCCCGCCCAAGGGCGCGACGATGCTGCTGCCGTTCTCCAACGCCGTGGTGCCGGAGGTCGACATCGAGGGCGGCCGCGTCGTGATCGCGCTGCCGCTCGAGATCGAGGGCGAGGAGCGGGGCGAAACTCTCGCTCCGAGTCGCCGCCGCGAAAGCGGGGACCCATAACCACAAGCCGTGGTTTTTGGCTAAGCTGGAGGCTCCAACCATCGCAAAACTGGCTGCGCTGGTTATGGGTCCCTGATCTGCGCGCGCTTGAGGCGCGCTTGTCGGGGACGGCGAGAACTGAGATCGAATGACCAACCCCTCACCCTGGCGCGCAACCGTGCTGACGCTGTTTCCGGAGATGTTTCCGGGACCGCTCGGCGTGAGTCTGGCCGGCCGGGCGCTGGCCGCCGGGCTGTGGCAGCTCGAGGCGCGCGATATCCGGGCCTCGGCCACCGATCGCCACCGCAGCGTCGATGACACCCCGGCCGGCGGCGGGCCGGGCATGGTGCTGCGGGCGGATGTGCTGGCGGCGGCCATCGATGCCGCTGGGATTGGTGCTGAGCGGCCGCGCCTGCTGATGAGCCCCCGCGGTCGGCCATTGACCCAGGTCCGGGTGGTCGAGCTCGCCCAAGGCCCCGGGCCCCTGATCGTCTGCGGACGGTTCGAGGGGGTAGACCAGCGGGTGATCGACCGGCGCGGCCTGGAGGAGGTCTCGATCGGCGATTACGTCCTGTCGGGGGGTGAAATCGCGGCCTTCGCCCTGATCGACGCCTGTGTTCGGCTCCTGCCTGGCGTGATGGGCAAGGAGGCCTCGGGAACCGAGGAAAGTTTTTCGGACGGCCTTCTGGAATACCCCCAATACACCCGCCCGCAGCTGTTCGAGGGGGTTCCGATCCCGGGGGTCCTCACCTCGGGCGACCACGCCAAGGTGGCGGCCTGGCGGCGGGCCGAATCCGAGGCCCTGACGGCGGCCCGACGGCCGGATCTATGGGCTCGAATCCCGGTCAAGGCCCCGAATCGGGCCGGCCGCCAAAAAACGCCAAAAAACAAGACAGACGGGTGACAAACGCTCCGGCTTGCCTTATAGGAGCGGCCAAATCCGCAATGGCTGGATAGACGAATTTCACGCAGCCCCCGTTTCTTCAAGGCTGGGCGCGCCGATGGAGATTTACCCATGAACCTGATCAAGCAGCTCGAACAAGAGCAATTCGACAAGCTGTCCGCTGGCAAGGACATTCCGGAATTCGGCCCCGGCGACACCGTGATCGTCAACGTGAAGGTCGTCGAAGGCGACCGCACCCGCGTGCAGGCCTATGAGGGCGTCTGCATCGGCCGTTCCGGCGGCGGTCTCAACGAGAGCTTCACCGTCCGCAAGATCTCCTATGGCGAGGGCGTGGAGCGCGTGTTCCCCGTGATGTCGCCGATGATCGACTCGATCAAGGTGGTGCGTCGCGGCAAGGTGCGTCGCGCCAAGCTCTATTACCTCCGCAATCTCCGCGGCAAGTCGGCCCGCATCGTCGAGAAGCAGGACCGCGCTGCTGCCGTCGGCGAGTAAACCTCGCCACCTGGCAAGTTTTTCGAAAGCGCGGGGCTCGGCTCCGCGCTTTTTTGTTGCGTCAGTGCGGCGCGCAAGGTGCCCGTCCCTCACCCTGAGGAGCGCGGAACGCGCGTCTCGAAGGGCGAGGCCACCGGCCGGGCCTTCGTCCTTCGAGACGCGGGCCAAGAGCGCGCTCCTCATGCATGGTGTGCGTGGCGGTCATTTGAAACCACTCGCGATTCCAATTCGGCCTGCTATATATTCTTGGAATGTTTCCAGATCTGACCAGCTTCGCCCCCGTCCAGCGCATCGTCATCGATGATCGCTCGCGGCTGCCTGGCCGGTTCTTCGGACGCTTCGCGACCTCGGCAACGTCAGAGCTTACGCGCGCAGCCTAAAAGCTGCGCTGACGATTTTGTTGCCCGCGCGCCAGGCGCGCTATCCGCTTACCAACATTCCCGGAGCTCAAGCTCATGTCCAAGCCGACCACCCTGTACGACAAGATCTGGAACGACCATCTGGTGCACGAAGCCGAAGACGGCACCTGCCTGCTCTATATCGATCGCCACCTGGTGCACGAGGTGACCTCGCCGCAGGCGTTCGAAGGCCTGCGCGCGACGGGGCGCAAGGTCCACGCGCCCGAGAAGACGCTCGCCGTCGTCGACCACAACGTGCCGACCACCGATCGCACCAAGCCGAATCCGGATCCTGAGAGCATCGAGCAGATCAAGGCGCTGGCCGAGAACGCCAGGGAATTCGGCATCGAATATTACAACGAGTTCGACAAGCGCCAGGGCATCGTCCACGTCATCGGCCCCGAGCAGGGCTTTACCCTGCCCGGCACCACCATCGTCTGCGGTGACAGCCACACCTCGACGCATGGTGCGTTCGGCGCGCTCGCCCACGGCATCGGCACGAGCGAGGTCGAGCACGTGCTGGCGACGCAGACGCTGATCCAGAAGAAGGCCAAGAACATGCGCGTCACCGTCGACGGCAAATTGCCCGACGGCGTGACCGGCAAGGACATCATCCTCGCCATCATCGGCGAGATCGGCACCGCGGGCGGCACCGGCTACGTGCTGGAATATGCGGGCGATGCGATCCGCGCGCTCTCGATGGAAGGCCGCATGACGGTCTGCAACATGTCGATCGAGGGCGGCGCCCGCGCCGGCCTCGTTGCGCCCGACCAGAAGGCCTTCGACTTCCTGCGCGACCGGCCGAAGTCGCCGAAGGGCGCGGCCTGGGATGCGGCAATGCGCTATTGGGAGACGCTGCGCTCCGACGAAGGCGCGCATTTCGATCACGAGCTGCGCCTCGATGCTGCAAAACTGCCGCCGATCGTGACCTGGGGCACCTCGCCCGAAGACGTGATCTCGGTGACCGGCATCGTGCCCGATCCCGACAAGATCGAGGACGAGGCCAAGCGCATCTCCAAGCATCGCGCGCTGAAGTACATGGGGCTGACCGCGGGGACGAAGATCACCGACATCAAGCTCGACCGCGTCTTCATCGGCTCCTGCACCAACGGCCGCATCGAAGACTTACGCGCAGCGGCGAAGATTGCTGAAGGCAAGACCGTTTCGGCGAACGTCAACGCCATGGTCGTGCCGGGCTCCGGCATCGTGAAGGAGCAGGCCGAGGCTGAAGGTCTGGACAAGATCTTCATCAAGGCCGGCTTCGAATGGCGCGAGCCGGGCTGCTCGATGTGCCTTGCGATGAACCCGGACAAGCTGAAGCCGGAAGAGCGCTGCGCCTCGACCTCGAACCGCAACTTCGAGGGCCGCCAAGGCTTCAAGGGCCGCACGCATCTGGTGTCGCCGGCGATGGCGGCGGCCGCGGCGATCGCGGGTCACTTCGTCGACGTCCGGGAGTGGCGCTAAGCCGGTTCCTGCAATTGTAGCGATCGCGGCAAAGCGCCGTTAAGCGCCCACAACGACACTGCGTCCTCGCGACGATCTCGCGAGGACGCAAGCCATGGCCAACAAGCCTGAATATGTCGACCTGATCAGCGAAGCGACGCGCCAGCACCGCCGGCGTGCGGCGCCGCTGCGCGTCGTCGCCAAGCCGGAGGTGGAGGAGACGTCAAAGCTCAGCCGCTGGCCGCCGGCGATGTTTCGGCAGTGGAAGCTCGAGAATCTGATGCGGTGGAAGGCTTCGTCTTGGAAGCTGAAGGATTGGCTCTGACCTCAAGAGCGCCGCCACTATCCGCTGTCGTTCCGGGCGATGCGAAGCATCGAGCCAGGGTGCGCTATTGCGCACCCGAGAATCTCGAGATTCCAGGTCTGGCGCTTGCGCCGCCATCCCGGAATGACGGTGCTAAATCACCTCACCAATAATACCGGTACGGATAGTGCCAGCGGGGCCAGCGGCAGACGCGGCGCGGGCCGTAATAGGTCCAGATGATCCGGCAGCGACGCGGATAGTGATAGTAGGGATAGTAGCCCCCGACATAAAAGCGCCGGTGGAAGTGACGATAGCCGTAATGGGGACGATAGATCCCGTAACGATGATAGCCGCCATAGTGGCGAAATCCGCCGTAACGAATGCCGCCGCCGTGAAAGGCCGGCGCAGCGCGGAAGCCGCCGCCATGGAAGCCACCACCGCGGAAGCCGCCGAAATGTCCGCCACCGCCGCGGAAGCCACCACCGCCGTGGAAATGACCACCACCGCCATGTCCGCCGCCACCGTGACGTATCTGCGTGACGAGATCGTCGGTCGCGGCCTTCGTCGCGGGTGACGTCGCCGGATTGATCAAGGTGAGTGCTTCAGCGCGACGCGCGGTGCCGGCCGACAGCATCAGCGTCGCGGCGGCCGCGATCCCGAGCACGCGCATCGGGCGAGCCCGACGACCCAACATCCTCAGCATGGAACCCTCCCTGAATCTGGACAGCAGAGCTGCGACGCGACATCTCGGCCGTGCCATCGCTGTTCAATTACGGTCGCTCCCAAGATTAAATTGCGGACGGCGATGTGAACGCGCCATGAATGAACGACACTGGGCCTCGGCGATGCGACGCAGTGCCGCGACGGAAGGAATTTTGCAAATGACTGTCTACGCCATTGCGCAATTGAAGATGACGGACCGCGCAGCTTATGACCGCTATCAGGCGCGGTTCTTCGACGTGTTCAGAAAGTACAACGGGCGCCTGCTCGCCGCCGACGAACATCCGCGCGTACTCGAGGGCGCGTGGCCGCATGACAAGCTTGTCATGATGTCGTTTGCCGACGAGGCCGCATTCCTCGCCTTCTCGAACTCGCCCGAGTACGAAGAGATCTCGCGTGATCGCAAAGCCGGCGCGCAGGCGACCGTGCTGCTGGTCAGGGGATTCGACCCCGCGGGCTAAAGCGCGATGAGATTTGGATGGATCGTCATCGCGCTTTAGCTTGTTGTTTACGCATGATCTTTCCGGAAAACCGCTTCGCACTTTTCCGGATCATGCTTTAGCGCGTCCAGAACGGCCCGTAGCCGAACACGAAAGGTACCGGCACGCGGTAAGGATAAGGACGATAGTAGACGGGCCGCGCGTAGTAGCGTGGATCGTGGCGCGCAGCAGGCCGCGCAATGTCACGGGTTCGCGCGTGTCGCCGGACATCGAAAACCGCGATCCCCGCCGACGCCTCCGGTATCGTCGCCCTTTGCGCCGCGGAAGCGCGAGGCACGCCGGCAGCGAGCGCCACGGCAATAGGCAATCCAATCCATCGCGCCATCACGACCCTCACGAGGCCACGGCGCTGTTGGCTGGCGCGGGCATTGAACTGGTCAGCCCCGGCGCCAGTAGCAGCTCACGCGCGGCACGATCACCGTGCCGCTCGGCCGGTACTCCTGCACATAGGTCGCGTTGCAGACGCGGACCGCGTCGGGGCCGGGATTGTAGCGCGGATAGACGCCATCCGGGCTGTAATAGGGCGTGACGCGCAAGCGCGCCGGGGGCCGCTTGCGCAGCGGGGGTATGTCGTCAGGCGGAACCGCCTGGGCGAAGCGCATCTCGGGGTTGGCGGTCTGCGCTTCCGCGCCAACGCAAAACTGCGAAAACAACCCCATGCACAGTAGAGTCAGCGCTGTTTTCGCTCGCATTTTTCCGCCCACCTGAAACGTCCCATTCAAGACCCACGCTCCCCGTTTTGGCCGCGCCCGTCAACCTCGCCGCGCTTATAAAGCCAGATGCATCGCCGCGGAACCCGCGGTAAGAAGGGGTCCATGTGGACGGAATTGAAAGCGCCGTCGCTGGCCGAGATGGAAGCGATGGCTCACGATGTGTTCGAGCGCCTGCCGGCGGAATTTCGCAAGCTCTGCGAGGGCGTGATTGTCCGCGTCGACGACTTCCCGACCGAGGAGGTCCTGGACGAGATGGACTGCGAGAGCGAGTTCGACCTGCTCGGCCTGTTCCAGGGCGTCGGCCTGCCGCAGCAGAGCTTTGGCGACGTGGCGCGGCTGCCCAACATGGTGTGGCTCTACCGCCGGCCGATCCTGGATTATTGGGCCGAGCACGACGAAAGCCTCGGCCATATCGTCCGCCACGTCCTGATCCATGAGATCGGCCACCATTTCGGCCTTTCGGACGACGATATGGCCGCGATTGAGGCCAAGGCGGAGTAGACCGGAGCTTCTTCACCTCTCCCAAGGGAGAGGTGAAATCCCGACGCCGCACCAGTCCAGCCTCATACCCCGCAAGCGGGAGAGGTAAGGCAGACCTGCCCAATTCGGCCTAGGATTCGGCCCCCGATCGCGATAAATACCGGCTCCCTGAACCACGTGCGGGAAAGCGCAACCATGGACAAGTTCACCACGCTGGAAGGCGTCGCGGCGCCGCTGAAGATCGTCAATGTCGATACCGACATGATCATTCCGAAGCAGTACCTCAAGACCATCAAGCGCACCGGCCTTGGCAAGGGGCTCTTCTCCGAGCAGCGCTACAAGGACGACGGCAGCGAGAACCCGGATTTCGTTCTCAACCAGCCCGCCTATCGCAACGCGAAGGTGCTGGTCGCCGGCGACAATTTCGGCTGCGGCTCGAGCCGCGAGCACGCGCCCTGGGCGCTGCTCGACTTCGGCATCCGCTGCGTGATCTCGACCTCGTTCGGCGACATCTTCTACAACAACTGCTTCAAGAACGGCATTCTGCCGATCCGCGTCTCGCAGGAAGATCTCGACAAGCTGTTCGACGACGCCGAGCGCGGCGCCAACGCGACGCTGACGATCGACCTGCCGAACCAGGAGATCCGCGGCCCCGACGGCGGCAAGGTCAAGTTCGAGATCGATCCGTTCCGCAAGCACTGTCTCATCAACGGTCTCGACGACATCGGCCTCACCATGGAGAAGAAGGCCTCGATCGATTCCTATGAAGAGAAACTCAAGCGCGAGCGCGCCTGGGCCTGATCTCGGATTTTCGTTCGAGCCCCGGTGCTGTCAGCGCCGGGGCTTTTTCTTGTGCGCCAGGCATGGCGCGGAGCGCCGTGACTGGCGCGATTTGATTGGAGTGGTGTCCGATCGATGACTTGGAGGTGAGAGTCCTCTACGGACCCTGGTGATGGGAACCGTTAGCCGAACAGCA
>Ga0209389_1000348_pt1 | contig 28112 bp, 27 predicted proteins | sample CowpearedBW_FD_187526 | JGI IMG/M metagenome (GOLD analysis project Ga0209389, IMG submission 187526) | Root nodule microbial communities of legume samples collected from California, USA - Cow pea red BW (SPAdes) (version 2) | ecosystem: Host-associated > Plants > Roots > Nodule | place: USA... | reverse complement strand
GATGGATATTGAACCGCCGGCAGAGCTCCCGCCGGTTCGCTCCCTCCTGCATCGCAAGCCGCACGAACTCCCGCCGCTGATCCATCACCGACACCTCTCGCCAGGGCATGGACTTGGCCTCCTTTACCGCCAAATCCCTGCACTATGATGTGTCGGCTATGTCCCCGAACACCCGTCGGTCATGTCCCCGGGCTGAACACTTGACCGGGCGATCCAGTACTCCGAGACGGCAGTGATTGAACCGATAGGCCGCGGCGTACTGGATTCCCCGCCTTCGCGGGGAATGACAGTGGCAGTTGGAGGACGACGGCGGCGCCCCTTGCTCCGTCATTGCGAGGAGCTCTTGCGACGAAGCAATCCAGAATCTTGCCGCGGAGGGGTGCTGGATTGCTTCGCTGCGCTCGCAATGACGAGATTGGGGCGAGCGCTAACCACACACTCGCTGTCATCGCCCGGCTCGACCGGCGTGAGTTGGAGGACGACGGCGGTGCCCCTTGCTCCGTCATTGCGAGGAGCCCTTGCGACGAAGCAATCCAGCGTCTTTCCGCGGAGAGATTCTGGATTGCTTCCGCCTACGCCAAGGCCGGTGGCGGCGGCATGTGCGGTGAAGGTCGAAGCGAGGACCAGCACCGCTCTGGTCATGGCAATCGCGTTCATCGGCAAACACCCCTGCAAGTTCCTGATGTCGCCGCCTCTCGCACCGGCTTAAGGGCCTGTAAAGAATCCGGGCGTTGCGCGATGTTGCTGAACGTGAGCAAGGGCAAGCCGCCTGCGCGGCAGCTTCGAGGCCGGTCGGTTGCCATTGACAGCCCGCGCGCTTGTCGTGGCCTCCACATTCACGCCACCGATCAACCAATCAAATTCAACGACCGGAAACACTACAGCAATCTCAAAGCCACACCGCGGCCACAGCCGTCTCGTTTCAGAGCAGGCGAGGTACTGTTGAGGTGTGGAATGTCGTTTTTGCGGGCCTGGCTGGTCGTTGCGGCGGTGAGTGGCGTGTCGATTGCAAGCTCACTGCCGCTTGCGCTGTTGCCGCGGCCGGCGGCCGCGCAAGTGGTGGAGACGATCGTCGTCGAAGGCAACCGTCGCGTAGAGGCCGAGACGGTCCGCTCCTACTTCAGGCCGAGGTCCGGGGGGCGTTTCGATCAATCGGCGGTCGACGAGGGCCTCAAGGCGCTGATCGGGACCGGCCTGTTTGAGGACGTGAAGATCAACCGGGCCGGCGGCCGCATCGTGGTGTCGGTGGTCGAAAACGCCGTGATCGGTCGTGTCGCCTTCGAGGGCAACAAGAAGATCAAGGACGAGCAACTGTCGGCCGAGATCCAGTCCAAGCCGCGCGGCACCTTCTCGCGGTCGCTGGTGCAATCCGACACGCTGCGAATCGCCGAGATATATCGCCGGTCCGGCCGTTACGACGTGCGCGTCACGCCTGAAATCATCGAGCAGCCGAACAATCGCGTCGACCTGATCTTCACGGTCGAGGAGGGCGTCAAGACTTCGGTCAAATCGGTCGAGTTCATCGGCAATAGCACCTTCTCGGCCTCACGCCTGCGCGATGTCATCAAGACGCATGAGAGCAATCTGCTCAGCTTCCTCGGCAGCAACGACGTCTACGACCCCGATCGCGTCGAAGCCGACCGCGACCTGATCCGTCGCTTCTATCTCAAGAATGGTTTCGCCGACGTCCAGGTCGTGGCCGCGCTCACCGAATACGATCCGGAGAAGAAGGGCTTTCTCGTCACCTTCAAGATCGAGGAAGGACAGCAATATCGGGTCGGAGCGGTGAATTTCCGCTCCAGCATTCCCAATTTCGATGCGGGCTCGCTGCGCACCTATTCGCGCGTCAATGTCGGCTCGCTCTACAACGTCGAATCGGTTGAGAAGTCGACCGAGGAGATGCAGATCGAGGCCTCTCGCCGCGGTTATGCCTTCGCCGTGGTCCGTCCCGGCGGCGACCCGCAATTTCGAGGCGCATACGGTCTCGGTCGTGTTCAACATCGACGAGGGACCGCGCACCTATATCGAGCGCATCAATTTGCGCGGCAACACCCGCACGCGCGACTACGTGATCCGCCGCGAATTCGACCTCTCCGAGGGAGACGCCTACAACCGCGCGTTGGTCGACCGCGCCGAGCGGCGACTGAAGAACCTGGACTACTTCAAGAGCGTCAAGATCGTCACCGAGCCCGGCTCCTCCAGCGACCGTGTGATCCTGATCGTCGACATGGAAGAGAAATCGACCGGCGATTTCTCGATCTCGGGCGGTTACTCCACGACGGATGGCGCACTGGCCGAGGTCTCGGTCTCCGAGCGTAACCTGCTCGGCAAGGGACTCTACGCCAAGGCGTCCGTCAGCTATGGCCAGTATTCGCGTGGCATATCTCCATCCTTTGTCGAGCCCTACCTGCTCGACTATAGGCTGGCGCTCGGATTCGACACCTATTGGCGCCAACAATTGTCGAACAGCTATACGAGCTATGGCGTGACGACGCTGGGCTTCTCTCCGCGCCTGGGCTTTGCGTTGCGCGAGGACCTCTCGCTCCAGCTCCGCTACTCGCTCTATCAGCAGAGCATTACGCTCTCCAGCGCGTACAATAATTGTAACAACAACGCATCGAACACGTCACTGGCCTTCAACCCGACGCCGGCCTACGTCAAAAACGTTCTGGGCGGCGTCGACCCGACCAATTCCACGGACTCCGGCGTTTATGGATACGGCTGCTACGGCGACGGCGAATCGAGCTTGCCGGTCCGGAAAGAGCTGGCGAACGGCGCGACCTGGACGTCGGCGCTCGGCTACACCTTGAACTACAATACGCTCGACAACACCAAGAACCCCACCGACGGGTTGCTCGTCGACTTCCGGCAGGATTTCGCCGGGGTGGGCGGCGATGTGACGTATCTGAAGACTGCGATTGACACGAAGTATTACACGCCGCTTGTGTCCGAGATCGTCAGCGTGATCCACCTTCAGGGCGGCATCCTCAACAAGATCGGCGACCAGGATCTGCGCATGCTTGACCATTTCCAGATGGGACCGAACCTTGTACGCGGATTCGCTTCGAACGGCATCGGTCCGCGCGACATCACTTACTGGAGCCTGGGCGCGAGCGGCGATGCGCTCGGCGGCACGAAATACTGGGGCGCGTCGATGGAGTTGCAGATGCCGTTCTGGTTCCTGCCCAAGGAGGTTGGCCTGAAGGGCGCGATCTACGCCGATGCCGGCTCGCTCTGGGGCTATCAGGGGCCGACGTCATGGACGGCCACCGGCGAAGTCAACACGGCGGCCTGTCCGACATGCGGGCTGCAATATGATGACGGCAATATGGTGCGATCGTCGGTTGGCGTCGGCCTGATCTGGGCTTCGCCGTTCGGGCCGCTGCGCTTCGACTATGCCGTGCCGATCACCAAGGGCAAATACGACGTCGTCCAGGAGTTCAGGTTCAGCGGCGGCACGTCGTTCTAGCGATGCGGCGCCGGCACCGCGATTCTCGTGTCGCGTGACGCACGTTCGCCATTTGATCGTGCGTTTGTGAAAACGTGTGAAGCTCGCCTCGTGCGCGCACGTGGACAGTCGCCTGCGGATGTTGGATAATGTGAGCCTGAAATTGCAGGACACTGTGGCCTGCACTCGGCTTCCACAGAAAGGCAAATCCGATGACGCAGGCAGGCGCCTATGGACAGAGGCTCGGGCAGTTCCTGCGTCTGAAGGAGGCGCCGCCCGCCCTGGTCACGCGCTCGCTGCGCAGCGCCGAGCTCGCGGTCACCGAAACCCGGAATGATCACCCGGTGCCCGGTCTGTCCGGTTCGCTGACCGCGGAAGACGCCTTTCTCGTCAGCCTGAAGCTTCACGATTACCCGGATTGCGAGCTCTGGGAGCGCGGCAAGTGTATCATGAAGGCGGACGTGCACGCCGGTACGACCTATCTCTACGATCTCAAGCGCGATCCGCGCTATGTGATCGACAAGCCGTTCCACTCGCTGTTTTTCTACATTCCGCGATCGGCACTCGACGGCATCTCCGAACTGTGCAATGCGTCGCGGATCGACGAACTCGACTGTCAGATCGGCGTTGGCCATGACGACGGTATCATCCGCCACATCGGCGCGTCGCTGCAGCAAGGCCTGCGCAGGCCGGACGAGGCCAACCAGCTTTTCATCGACCACATGATGCTCGGGCTGACTGCCCATGTCGCCCAGACTTATGGCGGGCTCCAGCGCACGGCCGGACCCACCCGCGGCGGGCTCGCTCCGTGGCAGGCGAAACGTGGCTGCGAGCGACTGGAATCCGACCTCGGCGGCAAGCTCTCGCTGCAGAAGATCGCGACCGAGCTTGATCTTTCGGTCAGCCATTTCTCCCGTGCATTTCGAATTTCTGTCGGCATGCCGCCACACCAATGGCTGCTTCATCAGCGCGTCAAGGCCGCCAAGCAGTTGATGACCGTTCGCGACCTGCCGCTGACGGAGATCGCGATCTCGGCCGGGTTTGCCAACCAGAGTCACTTCACGCGCGTGTTTTCCTCGATTGTCGGCGTCAGCCCGGCCGTGTGGCGCCGCGAGGCGCTCGGCGCCTTGCGCGCGGGCACGTGAACCCCGGTATGTGGGGCGCCAGTGCCCTCAACGGCGTTTCGCCAGTGAAAAGGCGTAGGCGGTGCGCCGCGCCGCAAAGATCTCGTCCGGCGGATGACCGATGCCATCGGCGAGGTTGGCTGGATTGAAAATGGACGCGTCGCAAGCCTGGTTCGGTTCGAATCCCGTGATCACGATCGTGCCCAGGCGCACTTCTTCGCGGCAGTCCTCGTCCGGCCAGCGTATAGTCACGTCCATGACGGGGTCGCCGGGACGGTCGAGCAGCGCCATCACGTTGAAGCGGACATCGCCGGTAGCGATCCGTGTGTTCAGGTCGTCGTGCAGGAAGTCGGCCGGCTTCGTCCCGGCTTCCTGCTCGGTCAGCGTGATGTCGTCGCCAACCGGGGCGACCTTGAACTTGATGAAGCGCGTCTCGCCTCGCGCGCTGGTCGCAGGAAAGGCGTGCACGCCCCAATAGGTCGTGCCGGCAAAACTCCCGGGCAGCCGGCGCGCGGCGACATAGTTCGTCTGATTGAGCGTTTCAGGATTAGCCGTCGAGAAAGCTGCGACCTTCGCCTCATCCGGCCTGCCGTCCGGCCCGGGGATGCGCGCCTCGAGGAAGGCCAGCATCTGGTCGGGCGTCCTTGCAAAATGCATGGGAGCGCTTTCCGTGAGGATGTCGGATCGATGATCCCCGTCGCCGAGTCTGAAGCTGAAGCCGCGCAGCACGCGGTTGTTGGTATCAGCCACGTCAGGATTGCCGCCGCCCACCGAGAAGCGTGCCAGCACGCGCGATGGCCTCGTGAAGCTCTGCGATCTCGTGACGTCCCCCGCCCGGTCCGACGGGGTGTAGGTGCCGCGAACACACCGGCCCTTCGCGAAGCTCGCACGCACTTTCGGCGGATTGCCGGCGACGGCTTTCAGGGCGTCGACGATGGAGGCGGGCGTTGCGACGCCGTTCGGGCTCTCTGACAAGGCGGACCTCTCGCATGCGAGCCCCGCTTCTAGGCACGCTTCGGGTCATGAGTCTTTCCCAAAGCGGGCGCGATTTGCCCGATCCCGCCACGATCGATGCCCGATGGATCAGGCAATGACGGCCCGCGTGCTCAGCCGCCGAGAATGCGGCGGCAGGCGTCGACGAATACCTGCGCGCCGGTGACGATGTCGGCATCGGCGGTGTTCTCGGTCCAATGATGGCTGATGCCGCCGATCGACGGCACGAACAGCATCGCCGCGGGCATGATCGTTGCCAGCATCTGCGCATCGTGGCCGGCGCCGCTGGGCATGCGGACGGATCGACCGCCAGCCAGGGCCTTGCTCGCCGCTTCGATGGCATCCTGGAAGCCGGCGTTCATCATGGCCGGCGCGCCGGTGCGCAGTTTCTCCACCGTGACGGTACAGGGGCCCTTCGCGTTGACATCGTCGGCCATGGTCCGCAGCAATTGCTCGAGCCGCGCGATGACCGCCGGGTCGTCGTCGCGGATCTGGAACAGCATTTCTGCTCCACCCGGAATGATGCTTGGAGCGCCGGGATCGAGCGTGATGCGACCGGTGGTCCACACCGTGCGCGGGCCGCAGGCATCGGGGAAACGTTCATCGATCGCGACACAGAATTTGGCCAGCGCCAGGCCGGCATCCTTTCGCACGGCCATGCGGGTGGTGCCGGCGTGGTTCTGCTCGCCGACGAAATTGATCCGGTATTGCCAGATGCCAACGATGGAGGTCACGACGCCGATCGCGAGGCGGCCGCTTTCAAGCGTGTCGCCCTGTTCGATATGCGCCTCCAGATACCCGACGTGCCGGCTTGGCGGGGCGGTGATGCGCGGGCGCCCCGAGAGCCCCATCTCGGCGAGTGCATCGCGCATGGTGCGGCCGCTGGTGCGGTCGCGGGCAGCATCGACGTCGGCCTCGGTCACTTGGCCGACATAGGAGCGCGAGCCGAGAAAGTGCCCGAAATGTCCTTCCTCGTCGCACCAGGCGGCGACCTCGACCGCGCCCTTGAACGAGGGATCAGCATTGAGCACGCGCGCGGCTTCGAGCGCATAGACGACGCCGAGCGGACCGTCGAGCCAGCCGGCGTAATTCTGGCTTTCCAGATGCGATCCCGCCAGCAGCTTCGGTCCCGGCTTTGCGCTGGTACCGAAGACATTGCCAATGCCGTCGATCGTGGCGGAGAGGCCGGCGTCGGGCAGCTTCCGCACCAACCAGTCCAGCGATTGCTTGTGCGGCTCGGAGAAGGTCGGCTTGTGCACGCCGGTCTTGTAGGCGCCGATGCCGCGCAGCGCGTTGAGGTCGGCGAGGACGCGCTTCCCGTCGGCGCGGGGCTGGGTGTCAGGCATGTTCGGCAACTTTCAGCGCCTCGGTGCGGATCTCCTCGACCAGCCGCTCCTTGAGCTGGACGAATTCCGGCGTGGTCTTGATCTTGTAGGAACGCGGATGCGGCAGGTCCACATGGATCTCGGCCTTGATGCGGCCGGGGCGCGCGCTCATGACGATGACGCGGCTGCCGAGGAAGATCGCCTCCTCGATGTCGTGGGTCACGAACAGCACGGTCTTCTGGTCGCGCTCCCAGATCCCGAGCAGCATCTCCTGCATCAAGGCGCGGGTCTGGTTGTCCAGCGCGCCGAAGGGCTCGTCGAGCAGCAGGATTTTCGGATCGTTGGCGAGCGCGCGGGCGATCGCCGTGCGCTGCTGCATGCCGCCGGAGAGCTGCTTGGGCCAGTGGTTCTCGAAGCCGGACAGTCCGACCTGGCGGATGAAAGCATCGGCGATCCTGTTCCGCTCGTCTTGCGACACGCCGCGCTCGCGCAGGCCGAAGGCGATGTTCTCGCGTACGGTCAGCCAGGGAAACAGGGTGTAGGACTGGAACACCATGCCGCGATCGGCGCCCGGGCCGGTCACCTCGCGCCCGTCAAGCGTGACACGTCCGCTGGTGGGGCGATCGAGGCCGGCGACGATACGGAGCAGCGTGGACTTGCCGCAGCCGGACGGGCCGAGGATGGTGACGAAGTCGTTGTTGCCGATGACGAGATCGGTCGGCTCCAGCGCCCTGGTCGGCGCATTGCCATGGCGCGCGGGAAAGGTGCGCGAGACCTGCTCGATCTTGAGGATCGTCATGCGAGCCTCCACGGAAACAGCCAGGCGTTGAACGCCTTGAACATGAAGTCCGACAGGAGGCCGATCAGTCCGATCACGATGATGCCGAAGATGATCTGGCCGGTGTTGAGCAACGCCTGGCTGTCGGTGATCATGTGGCCGATGCCCGAGGACGAGCCGATCAGCTCGGCGACGATGACATAGGTCCAGGCCCAGCCGAGCACCAGCCGCAAAATTTCTGCGATCTCCGGCGCGGAGGAGGGCAGCAGCACGCGGCGGATGATGCCGCGGTCGCTGGCCCCGAGCGTATAGGCCGCTTCGACCAGATCACGCCGAGTCGCTCCGACCGTCACGGCGACCATCAGGATGACCTGGAACACCGATCCGATGAAGATGACGAGCAGCTTCTGCAGCTCGCCGATGCCGGCCCAGAGGATCAGGAGCGGAATGAAGGCGGACGCAGGCAGATAGCGCGCGAAGGAGACGAACGGCTCGAGGAAAGCTTCGACCGGCTTATAGGCCCCCATCAGCACGCCGAGCGGCACAGCGATGATTGCCGCGAGTGCAAAGCCGCCGACGACGCGCCAGATCGTCATGCCGATGTCGTAGACGAAGCCCTGTTTGGCTAGGAGATCATAACCTTCCTGCACCATGGTCAGCGGGTTCGCGAGGAACGTCTTCGACACATGGCCGCCGAGCGTCGCCCAGGACCAGAGGGCAACGAACAGCACGAAGAATGCAAGGCCGTACGCCATGCGTTGCTTCGATGTCACGGGATCCAGGGGACGCATCAAACTGTCTATCCGAATAGTCGATCATGTGCCGGCTCCGCCTCTTGGCGGAACCGGCCACTTGCAGAAGTTACTTGATGTAGCTCGCGTCGAAGAGGTCTTCGACCTTCGGCGCGGTCTTGATGATGCCGATCTCGAGTAGGAGCTCGGCGGCCTCCTTGTTGAAGGTCAGGAAATCGCCGGCGAAGAACTTCTGGTTCGCCGCCTTGTCCTGCCAACGCAGATATTTCGCCGAGTTGCCGAACTGCTCGCCGGACTGCTTCACGTCGGCGCCCATGATCTCGTAGGCCTTTGCCTGATCCTTGGCGATCATGTCGAGCGCCTCGAAATAGCTGTCGGCGAGCGCCTTGGCGGCCTTCGGGTTCTCGGTGAGGAACTTCGGCGTGCAGCCGAATGTGTCCATGACCATCGGGTAGTCGAGCGTGGTTGCGATGATCTTGCCCTTGTCGGGCGCGGCGCGAACAGTCGAAAGATACGGTTCATACGTCATCGCGGCATCGTTCTGGCCGGAGACGAAGGCCTGCGCAGCCGCAGCCGGCTCGAGGTTGACGACGGTGACGTCCTTCACCGACAGACCGTTCTTCTTGAGCATCCAGGCCAGCGCGAAATAAGGCGAGGTGCCGGGCGCGGAGGCGGCGACGGTCTTGCCCTTCAGATCCTTGATCGAAGCCAGATCGTTGCGCACGGCCATGCCGTCGGCGCCGTAGCTCTTGTCGAGCTGGAAGATCTGCTTGGTCGCAACGCCGTTGGCGTTCCATGAGATCCAGGTCTCGACGGTGGTTGCCGCGCACTGGACGTCGCCGGAGGCGATCGCGAGGTGACGGTCCTTCTGCGGGATCTTCTTGATGGTGACGTCGAGGCCGTTCTTCTTGAAGATGCCGGCCTCCTTCGCCAGCGTCAGCGGCGCGAAGCCGGTCCATCCGGAGATGCCGATGCCGACCTTGACGTCGTCGGCGAGCACCGGAGTGGCGGTCGCGAGGGCAATGATTGTCACAAATACTTTCGAACTACGCATGATTGTCGTCCTCTTGCCGATCGATGGATTGACGTCCTGTTGATCCTTGTCGGTCCATTTGGACCGTTGCCCGAAGCATTGCACGAACTGTGCCGACATGTTCTCTCAGCCTCCCTTGAATCGGGCGACAAGGCGGTGAGAGTCACCGGGATAGAGCAGGCGCACCGCGGTGATCGTGCGCGCGCTGCGCCAGGTATAGCGGTCGATCACGAGGCAGGGCGCGCCGATTGCGATGTCGAGCGCCTTCGCCGCGCGATCATCCGCAACGATGGCGCTGATGGTATGCTCGGCCTCCGTCCATGGGACATGATGGAGCAGCCACGAGCCGGGCGGCTCGCGCGAGAAATCCGCGGTCGCAGCATTCGGCACGGAGGACAGATCGATCAGCCTGTCCTCGACGGCGAAGGGCACGTTGTCGGCGCTGTGCCGGCAGGCGATCGCGACCACCTTGCCGGCCTTCTTGACGCCCAGGCGGTCGCGGTCGGCGGCGGTCGCCGTGCGCAGCTTGCGGCCGATCAGCTCGTAGCCGTAAGCGCGGCCGAGCGCGATGATTTCGGCGCGGATGTCGGCGATCTTGAGCACGGCGGACTGGTGCTGCGGCCGGCGCACGAAGGAGCCGGCGCGCCGCCGCCGCTCGATCAGGTCGGCTTGCGCCAGCTCCGACAGCGCCTTGTTCACCGTCATGCGCGAGCAGCCGTAACGCGCGACCAGCTCGTGCTCGAAGGGGATGCGATGTCCGGGCGGCCATTCGCCGGTCAAAATGCGCTTTTCGATATCGGCGCGGATTCGCTTGTAGAGCGTCGGCTTGTCGGTCGCACCGGTCGCGAGGCTCATGCGACGAGTCTCCGGATGGAGGCGTTGAAGCGCTCGCGTGCGGCTTGGCGCAGCTTGTGCCGGCCATTCTCGACGACCTTGGCGCCGCCGGCCCAAACGCAATCGATCGCGCCGCCGCCGGCCGCAAAGATCCAGCCGTCGATGATGGCGTCGCGTGCGCGTCCCGCCAGCGACGGATGTGCCGTGTCGAGCGTGACGATATCAGCGCGCGCACCCGGCGCGAGGCCGACTATCGGCTGCGCCAGCGCTTGCGCGCCGCCTGCAAGCGCATGATCGAACAGCGTGCGTCCGGTCGAGCGCCCCGCACCGCTGGAGAGTACGTTACGCTGACGATGCTTGAGACGCTGACCGTATTCGAGCTGGCGCAACTCGTCGGCGACGCCGATCAGCACATTGGAATCTGTGCCCACCCCGAACGTGCCGCCGGCGGCGAGAAATTCGCGCGCCGGAAAGATGCCGTCGCCGAGGCTCGCTTCCGTGATGGGGCAGAGACCCGCGACCGCGCCGGTCTTGGCGAATGCGGTGACTTCCTCATCCGTCGTATGGGTGGCGTGGATGAGGCACCAGCGTTGATCGACGGGCGCGTGCTCCAGCAGCCATTGCACCGGCCGCTGGCTCGACCATGCCAGGCAATCCTCGACTTCCTTCACCTGTTCGGCGGCATGAATGTGCACCGGCCCGCCATCGGCCAGCGGAATGATCGCGGCGAGTTCGTCCGGCGTCACCGCGCGCAAGCTGTGCGGCGCGATGCCGATATTGGCGCCCGGCAATGTTGCGATGGCCTTGCGTGATGCGGCCATCAGAGCGGCGAACTGATCGACCGAGCAGATGAAGCGGCGCTGGCCGGCATGCGGCGCTGCGCCGCCGAAGGAACCATGCGCATAAAAACTTGGCAGCAGTGTCAGGCCAATGCCTGATGCCTCGGCAGCCTGTGCGATGCGCGCGGCCATCTCGCCGAGATCAGCGTAGGGCGAGCCGTCGCGATCATGATGGAGATAGTGAAATTCGCCGACGCGGGTGAAACCCTGCTCCAGCATCTCGACATAGAGCAGCGTCGCGACGGCGGTAACGTCGTCCGGCGTCATCGCCAGCGCGAAGCGATACATCGTCTCGCGCCAGGTCCAGAAAGTGTCGGTGCTGTCGCCGCGCAACTCGGCGAGGCCCGCCATGCCGCGCTGGAACGCGTGGCTATGCAGGCTCGCCAATCCCGAAAGCGCGATTGCGTGGCGCTCGTCGCCGGCGGCCGGCGCCACATTCGGCGTCACCGCCGCGATCGCGCCGGCGGTGATGACCACCTGCACGTCATTGGCCCAGCCCGAGGGCAGGAGCGCGGAGGCGAAATGCAGTCGGGTCATGATTACACGCCGGCTGGACAGAACCGCCCCACGATTATATGTCTAGACATATAAGTCAAGCATCCCACGAAGGGGCCGTTGCATGGCAGAGCGCTTCGACCGGATCTGGCACAATGCCCGGCTCGCCACGATGCGGGCTGACTGTCCTGACCTTGGCGAGATCGAGCGGGGCGTAATCGCCGCGCGCGGCGGCCGTATCGTCTATGCGGACGCGCAGACCGATTTTCCGTCGGATGCTGATGCGCCCGAGAGGATCGATTGCGAGGGACGCTGGATCACGCCCGGCCTCGTCGATTGCCATACCCATCTGGTCTACGGGGGCAACCGCGCGCACGAGTTCGAGCTGCGCCTGAAGGGGGCGAGCTACGAGGAGATCGCGCGCGCCGGCGGCGGCATCGTCTCGACGGTGGCTGCGACGCGGAAGGCGAGCGAGGCCGAGCTCGTCGCAGGCGCGCTGCCGCGGCTCGATGCGTTGATCGCGGAGGGCGCAACCACGGTCGAGATCAAGTCCGGCTACGGCCTCGATGCCGAAACCGAGATGCGTCAGCTCTCTGCCGCGCGCAGCCTCAGTGGCCATCGGCCGGTTGCGATCCGCACCTCCTTCCTCGGCGCGCATGCACTGCCGCCGGAGGCGGAGGGCAACAAGGATCGTTACATCGATCTCGTGTGCAAGGAGATGCTGCCCGCGGTCGCTAAGGCAGGCCTTGCCGACGCCGTCGATGCCTTCATGGAGGGAATCGCGTTCTCCGCCGAGCAGACCGCGCGGGTGTTCGAGACGGCGAGGGGGCTTGGACTTCCAGTCAAGCTCCATGCCGACCAGCTCTCGAATCTCGGCGGTGCCGCGCTTGCCGCGAAATTCTCGGCGCTCTCGGCCGATCATCTCGAGCACACCGACGAAGCCGGCGCCGTCGCGATGGCAAAGGCCGGAACGGTGGCGGTGCTGCTGCCCGGCGCCTTCTACTTCATCCGAGAGACGCAAAAGCCGCCTGTCGAGACGTTTCGCAGGCTTGGCGTGCATATGGCGCTGGCGACCGACTGCAATCCCGGCAGCTCGCCGCTGACCTCGCTGCTGCTCACGATGAACATGGGGGCGACCCTGTTCCGGATGACGGTGGCCGAATGCCTTGCCGGCGTGACGCGCGAGGGGGCGCGGGCGCTTGATGTGCTGGATGAGACCGGCACATTAGAGGCCGGCAAATGGTGCGACCTCGCGATCTGGGACATCGAGCGGCCGGCCGAGTTGGTCTACCGCATCGGCTTCAATCCGCTGCACGAGCGGATATGGAGGCGGCAGTGACGGAGCAGGACACAGCGATCGTCGTCAGACCGGGGACGGTCAGTCTCGATGATCTCGCCTGCGTGCTCGATGGTGCGCCCGTCGTGCTCGATCCCTCATTCTGGCCGCGCGTCGAAGCCGCGGCGGAGATCGTCGCAAGAGCCGCGCGCGCGGATGTCCCAGTCTATGGCATCAACACCGGCTTCGGGAAGCTTGCGTCGAAGCGCATTCCGCCGGACCAGACTGCGCTGCTCCAGCGCAACCTGATTGTCTCGCACTGCTGCGGCGTCGGCCCGGCGACACCGGAACCGATCGTGCGGCTGATGATGGCGCTGAAGATCGTCTCGCTCGGGCGCGGCGCCTCTGGCGTGCGCTGCGAGGTGATCGAGCAACTGCAGGCAATGCTGGCGAGGGGTGTCTATCCGCTGGTGCCGCAGCAGGGCTCCGTGGGCGCCTCCGGCGATCTTGCACCGCTCGCGCATATGACGGCAGTGATCATCGGCGAGGGGCAGGCCATCATTGACGGGAAAACTGTATCTGGCGCCGAGGCACTAAAGGCCGCCGGTCTCGCGCCGCTGACGCTTGGCCCCAAAGAGGGCCTCGCGCTGATCAACGGCACGCAATTGTCGACGGCCTACGCGATCTCCGGCGTGCTGCGTGCGTTTCGCCTGGCCCGCGCGGCGCTCGTGACCGGCGCATTGTCGGTGGATGCCGCGATGGCCTCGACAGCGCCGTTCCGCCCTGAAATCCAGGCGCTACGCGGTCATGCCGGGCAGATCGCCGCGGCGGCGACATTGACGGCGCTGCTCGACGGCAGCGACATCCGCCTGTCGCATCTCGAAGGCGACGAGCGCGTGCAGGACCCCTATTGCCTGCGTTGCCAGCCGCAGGTCGCGGGCGCGGCGCTCGACCTGATCACGCAGGCGGCGCGCACGCTGATCATCGAGGCCAACGCCGTCACCGACAATCCGCTGGTGCTGGTCGAGACGGGCGAGATCGTCTCCGGCGGCAATTTCCACGCCGAGCCGGTGGCCTTTGCCGCCGACGCGATTGCGCTGGCGCTATCGGAGATCGGCGCGATCAGCGAGCGGCGCATCGCGACGCTGGTCGACCCCGCGCTCAATTTCGGCTTGCCGCCGTTCCTGACGCCCGACCCCGGCCTCAATTCCGGCTTCATGATCGCCGAGGTCACGGCGGCCGCGCTCTATGCCGAGAACAAGCAGCGCGCGCTCGCCTGCTCGATCGATTCGACCCCGACCAGTGCGAACCAGGAAGATCACGTCTCGATGGCCGCGCATGCCGCGCGACGCCTGTCCGACATGGCCGACAATCTCGCTGCCATACTCGGCATCGAGCTTCTGGTCGCCGCCCAAGGCATCACACTGCGCGCGCCGCATGCGACCAGCGCGCCGCTCGTTGCCGTCATTGCCGCGCTTCGTGAGCAAGTGCCAGCACTCGGTGCCGACCGCTACATGGCCGGCGATCTCGCCAAGGCAGCTGAACTGATCGAGGCCGACGCGCTGCCGGCGATCGCGATCACCGCACTTCCATCCGATCCGTTTCCGAGACTTGACTAAGAGGTCCGCATGAACCGCCGACTGGACAATGACCGTACCATCCGCGCGCCCCGCGGCAGCGAGATCAGCGCCAAGAGCTGGCTGACGGAAGCGCCCTTGCGCATGCTGATGAACAATCTCGATCCCGATGTGGCGGAGCGGCCGAGCGAGCTTGTCGTCTATGGCGGCATCGGCCGCGCCGCGCGCGACTGGGAGAGCTTCGACCGGATCACGGCGGCCTTACGCAAGCTCGAAAACGACCAGACCTTGCTGATCCAATCCGGAAAACCGGTCGGTGTCTTCCGCACCCATGCCGACGCGCCGCGTGTCTTGATCGCGAACTCCAACATCGTGCCGCACTGGGCGACGCTCGATCATTTCAACGAGCTCGATCGGAAGGGCCTGATGATGTACGGCCAGATGACTGCAGGTTCCTGGATCTATATCGGCAGCCAGGGCATCGTGCAGGGCACCTACGAAACCTTCGTCGAGGTCGGTCGTCGCCATTATGGCGGCAGCCTCGCCGGCAAATGGATTCTCACCGCCGGCCTCGGCGGCATGGGCGGCGCGCAGCCGCTGGCTGCGACCATGGCCGGTGCTTCGATGCTCGCGGTCGAATGCCAGCCGAGCCGCATCGAGATGCGCTTACGCACCGGCTATCTCGATCGGCAGGCCGCAACCCTCGACGAAGCGCTCGCCATCATGGAAGAGGCCGCGAAGACGAAGAAGGCGGTCTCGGTCGGCCTGCTCGGCAATGCCGCCGAGATCTTCCCGGAGCTGGTGCGCCGCGGCGTGAAGCCCGACGTCGTCACCGACCAGACCAGCGCGCACGATCCGATCAACGGTTATCTGCCCAAGGGCTGGACGCTGGCCGAATGGGAAGCCAAGCGCGCATCCGACCCGAAGTCGGTCGAGCGTGCCTCGAAGACGTCGATGGTCGAGCACGTGAAGGCCATGCTGGATTTCCACGCGCAGGGCATTCCGACGCTCGACTACGGCAACAACATCCGCCAGATGGCGCAGGATATGGGCCTGAAGAACGCCTTCGATTTCCCGGGCTTCGTTCCGGCCTATATTCGTCCGCTGTTCTGCCGCGGCGTCGGGCCGTTCCGCTGGGCCGCGCTCTCGGGCGATCCCGAGGACATCTTCAAGACCGACGCCAAGGTCAAGGAGCTGATGCCTGACGACAAGCATCTGCACAATTGGCTCGACATGGCCAAGGCGCGCATCAAGTTCCAGGGCCTGCCGGCGCGGATCTGCTGGGTCGGCCTTGGTGATCGCCATCGCCTGGGCCTTGCCTTCAACGAGATGGTGGCGCGCGGCGAATTGAAAGCGCCGATCGTCATCGGCCGCGATCATCTCGACAGCGGCTCGGTGGCAAGCCCCAACCGCGAGACCGAGGCGATGAAGGATGGATCGGACGCGGTATCCGACTGGCCCTTGCTCAACGCGCTGCTCAATTGCGCCAGCGGTGCGACCTGGGTCTCGCTACACCATGGCGGTGGTGTCGGCATCGGCTATTCGCAGCACGCCGGCATGGTGATCGTCGCCGATGGCACGCCGGAAGCCGCAAAACGCATCGAACGCGTGCTCTGGAACGATCCCGCCAGCGGCGTGATGCGCCATGCCGACGCGGGTTATGACATTGCGATCGACTGCGCCCGTGACAAGGGTCTCGGTCTGCCGAGTTTGGCGAAGTAGCCGCGCCACAGGCCACGACCTTGGCGTCGGCGCCGTCGAGGCGCAGCTGTTCCTTGGCGAGATAGTCGCCGATCGCGTCGGCCGGCAGGGGCTTTGCGAAATAATGGCCCTGGATGAAGTCACACCCCAGGCGGCGCAGGGTGTCGAGCTGAGCACGAGTCTCGACGCCCTCGGCAACACAGGCGATCTCCATGTCGTCGCACGGGCCCGTGAGCGACTTGATGATCTTGTAGCTCACGGGATTGTCGTTGATGTCGGCGACGAAGCTGCGGTCGACCTTGATCTTGTCGAGCGGCAGCCGGTGCACGTGGCTCAGTGAGGAATAGCCGGTGCCGAAATCATCCAGCGAAATGCCGCAGCCCATCGCCTTCAGGATGCGCAAGTTACGTCGTGGCTGGCGTTGCGGGCAACTGCTTCGTGCCTGGAAATATCGATGTGCCGCGTGGGAACAACGCGGGTCGGCCGAAAGCGGTGCGAGACGCCTAGCGCCCGATCGTCACGCCGGCGGTCGAGCGCATCGCGTCCCGGAGGCTCGTCGCGTTCATGTCGTCGAGGACCTGCCGCGTCAGCACGGTGGTCTGGCCGGGCGTGTTGAGGATTGTCTCGCCGTGCGAGGAAGAGAGCCGATCGGCCTTGTAAGGCGCGGCCGGATCGGTGGCAGGAGCAGCCGCATGACGTGGCCGTTTGTCCGCGGCCAGAGCGGGCTGCGAGATGCAGAAGGCGGCGATCAGGATCAGAGACAATGACCTTGCGCGCATATGCGATCTCCCATGTCGGGACATCAACCTAGCACATCGCACCGGTGGCCGCAGAAGAAAGGATCAGGCGAGGGCGGCCTGGCGCTCCCGCACCGGCTCGCGGGCGCGGTCGTGTTTCCCGGGCTCGGCGAGCCGGGTGAAACTGCGCTGGCTCGCATGCGCAGGCGCCTCGACGATGACGCCCTCGCAGACGATCTGCCCGCCGAGCATCTTGAATTCCAGCTTGTCGTAGCGCGGCATCGTCTCGCCGGGCGCCGGCGGCAGCAGTCCGACACTGCCCTGGATGTTGAGCGTGGCGTCGCCGGTGCCGTGCAGGCGCGGATTCCACATCCTGATCCCGGTCTCGGCCCAGCGCTGCCGGATCAGCGCGGCGCGGTCGGTAGGCTCTGCAACCTTTGGCCGAGGCTTCCGCGTGCTGGGTGTCTTCGCAGCGGGAGACTCGAGGATCGGCTCCGGCGCGACATCGGTGACGACGCTCGGTGTGTTGGTGGAAGCGTCCGCTGCGACGATCGTTGCGACAAGCGCGGAATCGCCAGCGAAGCCGGGCTCGATCTCTACGGCGACACTGGGAGACGGAGCCCTGTCGATGCCGCTCTCGGCAATATCCTCCGCCGAGACTTCGCTCTCGGCAAGCGCGACACGCGAGTCGTCTGCGACGGCCAGCTCAACGTCCCCTGGGAGGTCGGTGGAGGTGTCATCGTTGACGATGAGAACGGGTGCGTCAGCCGCGGCAATCGCGACGTCGGCGGCCGCGACCGGCGCCTCCTCTGCGATGGGTCCGACGTTGGCCTGGAGTTCGCAAGTTGGATTGCTGCTGATGAGGGGCTCAGGAATATCGACCGGCTCGACCTCGACGGCGGCGGTTGCGACCGCTGTCTCTTCCACGACGGCGGGTTCAGGGTTCGCCGAGAGTTCTGCGGGCGGATCGTTGCTGATGACTTCAGGAACATCAACCGGCTCGCTCTCGGCCGACGAGAGCGCAACCTCTTCGACGACGACCGGTTCGACGTCTACCGGCATCTCCAGGGTCGGGTGGTCGTCGGCGTCGACATCGATTGGCGCCGCAGATGGGCTTTCCGCGATGACAGTATCATTCCCTGCGACCGGAGTCGCGACCGCGATCTCGGCATCGCTGCAGCGCGTAGCGGTGCTGAGACCGGTGTCGAGAGACGGAGCTGCTTCTGCAATGTCGGAGGTGACGGCGGGTGAGTCGCTTGCGGCACTCGGTGCGACGTCGACACTGCCGCTGTGCGGCAGGGGCCGGAGCCGGGTGAACGCCCATTTCACCGCAGGGATGCGGCGCAGCAACGATATCAGTCTCGAAAGCACTGGGAGTTGTCCAAGAGGTACTCGGCGTGAGGCAATCGCTGATTCGTCAGCAATGTGAAAAACTGCCCCGGCCGTCACACCGATGTCAATCTAGGTGGGACCAATTGCAGAACATCCGCGTACCATTGTGCGCGTTGGCGCGATCGTCTGGTGACGGCCGCCGCTTCAACTGGAAGAGCAAATTCCGAAGCGGACGCCGAACGTGCGAATGATGGTGATTAGCCATCGGGGGCTCGCGCTTGGCAACGAACCCCCGGGGAATCTTCAAGCTACGCGAAGCTGAACGCCCTCTCGCGGCTATCGCCCGGAGCCTGAGCCAGAGCCCGCGCCGCCGCCGGCCTGGTTGCCCATGTTATTCATATTGGTGCCACCTGCGGATGGCGACTGTGCGCCCTTGCTGTCGCTGGCCTCGTTCTGCATGTTCGATGCGCGGCCCGTCGTCATGCCTTTGGTCGCGGGCCCCCGCGATGAGGGACCAACCTCGCCCTGACTGGATGCGCCTGGAGCAGGTTGTGTCTGCGCGAAGGCGCTACCGGTCGCCAGGGCCATGATGCACGCGGATGCCAGAATGATTTTCTTCATTGGATTCTCCTTGACTTGACATCCCGGACAATCCGCCTCCACCAACGACGTTCCTGCCGATCTATCACCGCCGCTTCAACTCTTTGCGGCCTAATGTCGGGGTTCCCGTTTTCATCGCCAGCGGCTATTCAGGCCCCTCATCATTCGTTTAGGGAGGACGTATGAGAAGGATTGCTGCCATCGGAGCGCTTCTGCTCTGGTCCACCATCGCCTTCGCGCAGGATCGCACCATCACCGTGGCCTCGACGACGTCGACGGAACAGTCGGGGCTGTTCGGCTATCTGCTGCCGCTGTTCTCGAAGGCCGAGGGCATCGAGGTGAAGGTCGTTGCCGTCGGCACCGGCCAGGCGCTTGACATCGGGCGGCGCGGCGATGCCGACGTGGTGTTCGTTCATGATAGGGCTGCCGAGGACAAGTTCATGTCCGAAGGCCAGGGCGTGAAGCGCTTCGACGTCATGTACAACGACTTCGTCATCGTCGGTCCCAAGAGCGATCCCGCGAAAATCGCCGGCGGCAAGGAGGTCACTGATGCGCTGCGCAAGATTGCGGCTGCGAAAGCGCCGTTCATCTCGCGCGGCGACAAATCCGGCACCCACGCGGCCGAGCTGCGATTGTGGAAGGAAGCGGGTGTCGATATCGCAGCGGGCAAGGACGGCTGGTATCGGGAGATCGGCCAGGGCATGGGACCGGCGCTGAACATGGCCTCGTCGTCGAATGCCTATCTTCTGTCGGACCGCGGCACCTGGCTCTCGTTCAAGAACAGGGGCGAACTTGCCATCCTGACCGAGGGCGACAAGCGGCTGTTCAACCAGTATGGCGTCATGCTGGTGAATCCGGCAAAGCATCCGAACGTGAAGGCGAAGGACGGGCAGGCCTTCATCGACTGGCTCATCTCATCGAAGGGGCAGGATGCGATCGCAGGCTACAGGGTGGGCGGCGAGCAGCTATTTTTCCCCAACGCGTCCCACTAGCAGGAACGCAATGGTCGACACCGCGACGCTGAGCGCGAGCAGGATCAGCCCGAGCCCCAGCGCCAGCGGCAGGTCGCCCTTGCTGGTCTCCAGCGCGATCGCGGTTGTCATCGTGCGCGTAAAGCCGCGGATGTTGCCGCCGACGATGATGATGGCGCCGACTTCCGCGATGGCGCGGCCGAAAGCCGCGAGAAAGGCCGTCAGCAGCGAGGTCCGTCCCAGCGCGAACAGCAGCGCCATGCTGCGCAGGGTGGACAGTCCGTCGATCCGCGCCAGATCGCCATACTCCGCCCACAGCAGGCTGGCCGGACGGTGCACCAGCGCCACCACGATCGGTGTCGCGAGCAGCGTCTGCGCGATCACCATGGCCGTCGGTGTGAACAATAGTCCTCCCGCCCCGAGCGGGCCGGACCGCGACAGAAGAAGATAAAGCGCGAGCCCGACCACGACCGGCGGCAGGCCCAGCAAGGCATTGGTCAGGATGATGATGATTTGCCGTCCGCGGAAGCGCGTGATCGCAAGCAGGGCCCCGAATGGTGCACCGATCAGCAGCGCGATGATGCTCGCGGTCAGGCTGACCCGCACCGACAAGGCGACGATGCCGAGCAGTTCGGCGTCGGCTTCGCCGATCAGCGTGAAGGCGGCACCGGTGGATCGTGCGAAATCGTTCATCCGGCCGGGCGCTTCCGCGTCGGGCAGGATGCCTCGGGATCGTCGATGTCGCGCAATCGCATCACGGGTTGGTCTCTGCGAGTCTTTTTGACATCGACAGAATACTCGGGCGAGACGATTTGGACAGGCGATTTAGCGGAAAATAACCGTCAAGTGCCGCGTTATGCAGGCTTTCCCGACGCGATCTGGGCGGCGTTCGCCTTTACAGAGGCTCGGCTCCAAAGCCAGCGCGCCAGCACAACGGCAAGAACTGCCCCGACGAATTGAGCGGCGATGAAGCCTGGCACGTCCCGCGAGGCGATACCGGCGAACGTATCAGACAGCGCGCGGGCGATGGTGACCGCAGGATTGGCGAACGACGTGGATGACGTGAACCAATAAGCCGAAGTAATATAGAGGCCGACGGCGTAAGGAACCGCGGCGGGTGTCCGATACCGGACGCCAAGGATCGTCGACAGCAGGCCAAAGGTCGCCACGGCCTCGGCCAGCCATTGTCCGGCGCCGGCGCGTTCCGTGAGCGAACGCTGGAGGATTGGAAGCTCGAACATCAGATGTGCGATCTCAACCCCGGCGATGCCACCGGCTAACTGAGCGACAAGATAGATAGCGGCATCCGTCCATGACGTTTCGCCGCGCAAAGCCAGGGCCAGCGTCACCGCTGGATTGAAATGCGCTCCCGAGATCGGAGCGAGCATCAGGATCAGCACGACGAGGATTGCGCCCGTGGCAATCGTATTGCACAGCAGTGCCAGCGCGACGTTTCCGCCGGCGAGCTTTTGCGCCATGATCCCCGAGCCGACGACGGCGGCGAGCAGGAACGCCGTCCCAAGCGATTCGGCGAAGGCACGCTGTCCCAGGCCCGGCATCAGGCGCCGCTATCGAGCCTGACGCGCTCGCCGTCTTCCTTGACGAATTCGCCCTGTTGCGCCGGCAGCAGATCGAGCACCCGTTCGGAGGGACGGCAGAGCCTGACGCCGTTTGGCGTCACCACGATCGGCCTGTTGATCAGGATTGGATGCGCCATCATAGCGTCGAGCAGCTGATCGTCGGTCAGTGTCGCGTTGTCGAGCCCGAGCTCCGCATAGGGCGCCGCCTTCTCGCGAACGGCCTCGCGCACCGAAATTCCCATGCGCGCGATGAGCTGCTGCAACAGCGCCCGCGATGGCGGCGTCTTTAGATATTCGATCACGTGCGGCTCGATGCCGGCGTTCCGGATCATCGCCAGCGTGTTGCGCGAGGTGCCGCAATCGGGATTGTGATAGATGATCGCATCCATGGTGGAGTCCTCGTGCTCAGCAGCACGCCTGCGACGGCGTGGGTGCTGCCTGCGGCGCGCAGCAGGCCGATTGCTGCTCCTGCTTTGCGTGAGCGACCCGCGCCCGGTTCTCGCCGCTGCCGTCGCCGTAATCGGTGCTCTCGCCCGTGGTGTAGAAGGTTTCCCAGGCGATGCCGGCCGGATCGTCTATCCAGGATTTTTCCGACTTGGCATAGCAGCAGGTGGTCTGCCCTTGCTCGACCACGTTGCCGCCGGCCTGGCGCAGTCGCGCGTAGACTTCCTGGAGTTCCTCGCCGGTCTCGACCTGGATGCCGAGATGGTCAAGGCCGGCCGCGCGGCCACGCGTCGAGATCGCAAAATTCACGCGGGGATCTTCCAGCATCCATTTGGCATAGTCGGATTTCACGACCGAGGGCTCGCTGGCGAACAAGGCGGAGTAGAACCCGATCGAGTGGGAGAGGTCCTCGACGGATACGTGAACGTGCAGGCGCTTCATGGTCGGTCCTTTCAGGCTGGCACCTTGCTGCGCTTTCGCGCGGGTTTCGAAGGCGTGGCCGGAGCGCACGACACGCCGCCGCAGCAGTTCTCGGTCAGGAAACTGACGACCGCGTTCATGGTCTCGAACCGCGCCGCATAGATCATCGAGCGTCCCTCGCGCCGGACGGTCACGAGTCCGGCCGTCCGCAGCCGGTCGAAATGGAAGGTCAGCGTGTTGGGGGCGAGATCCAGCGTTTCGGCGACCGCGCCGGCAGTCATGCCGTCGGGGCCGGCCTGCACCAGCAGGCGGAAGACCTCGAGACGGTTATCCTGTGCAAGCGCGGCGAGCGCCGCGACGGCATGGTTCGTTTCCATATTTCAACGATTATGGAAATAATGAGTGGCTGTCAATCGGGATTGTGCTGGGTCTACCCCAATCTCGATTTGACGGTCGGTCGCCGCCGTTTAGCGCTTGGCGCTTTATTCCCGCCTCGGATGCTTTATGGAAGGGGCACGATCAGGTCGCACCCGCCCGGTGGGGGTGCTAGACCCTGGCGCAGGAACAACGGGCTGGGCCGTCCTGGCCCCCCAAGAATGAAGGATGTGACGCAATGATCCAAACCGTTGGCATCATCGGGGCAGGGACCATGGGGAACGGCATCGCGCAGGTCTGCGCGGCGGCGGGGCTTTCGGTCGTGATGGTCGACATTTCCGATGCTGCGGTGAACCGCGGACTTTCGACCGTCGGTGGCAGTCTCGAGCGGCTGGTCAAGAAGGACAAGATGTCGGCTGCCGATCGCGAGGCGACGCTCAAGCGCATCACCGGCACAACCGACCGGTCGAAGCTGTCGGATTGCGACCTCGTCATCGAGGCGGCGACCGAGAACGAGGAGCTCAAGGTCAAGATCCTGAAGGATCTTTGCGCGACGCTGTCGCCGCGCACGCTGGTCGCGACCAACACCTCCTCGATCTCGATCACCAAGCTCGCCGCGGCGACCGATCGTCCCGACCGATTCATCGGCATGCACTTCTTCAACCCCGTGCCGGTGATGGCGCTGCTCGAGCTCATCCGCGGCCTGCAGACCTCCAACGACACCCACGCCAAGGCGCTGGATTTCGCCAAGCGCGTCGGCAAGGTGGCGATCACGGCCAAGAACAGCCCGGGCTTCGCCGTCAACCGCATCCTCTGTCCGATGATCAACGAAGCGATCTTCGCGCTCCAGGAAGGCATTGCGACAGCGGAAGAGATCGACGCCGGCATGAAGCTCGGCTGCAACCATCCGATCGGGCCCCTGGCGCTGGCCGATCTCGTCGGCCTCGACACCATGCTTTCGGTGATGGAGGTCTTTTACAAAGGCTTCAACGACCCCAAATACCGCCCGGCCCCCTTGCTCAAGGAAATGGTCGATGCTGGCCATCTCGGCCGCAAGACCGGGCAGGGCTTCTACATTTATAGCGCCTGATGAAGGCATCGGCGGCGGCACTCAGCGTCCGCCGCCAGATCCCGCAATTTGCGCTGCGACAAAGAAGCCGCGCGCAATTGGCCCGACAATGTCGAATGGGGCGGCTCGCGGGAACATCGGAACGGATAACGAAGGACATGTCGGATCGACTGAAAGCCGAGCGCGAGGCGGCGGCGGCGCGGCGGAACCTGCTGACCCAGGATGCGATCGAGCGCACCGGGATCACCGAGGAAATGATCGGGGAACTCGTCACCCGCTTCTACGGACGCGTGCGCGAGGACGCACGGCTCGGTCCGGTCTTTGCGATCGTCCAGAACTGGGATGAGCATCTCGCCAAGCTCAAGGATTTTTGGTCGTCGGTCGTCCTGATGAGTGGCCGCTATCATGGCTCGCCGATGCGGGCGCATCTGCCGCTGAGCCTGGTTGGTGATCATTTCGATCGCTGGCTCGACCTGTTCGAGCAGACTGCGCGCGAGGTCTGCCCGCCGGCGGCGGCCGCGCTCTTCATCGACAAGGCACGGCGCATCGCCGACAGTTTCGAAATGGCGTCGGCGACAGTCGCAGGCCGTATCGCGTCTCCGCGTCATGTGCTCCGGTCCTGACGACGATCGGCCCGCCTGCAAAATACGCAGCTCCTTTACTTCGCTTTTGCGTTGCGCGACTGAGATCGCGGTGCACCAATTCCAACAGCATCGGCCTGATCTGCAAAATCATCATGCCAATCGCGCGGCATGACGTTGAAATTGCGAAAACGCGCTTGAATGCGTTCACTCTCGGTTCACTCTCGCTCAATCAAAGCGAGCATAGCCATATTGATGCACTGCGGCGCCAACTCTTCGCCTTGTTTTCGGCAGAGTTCCAGCGCCTGCTAGCGTGCATGTCGCGCTCATCGTTCACTACCAATTCTGCATCCCCCGAGAATTCCACGGAACCCGAAGTCGACGCGGGCATCGAGCAGACGCGGCGAACGCTGCTGCTCGGCGCGCTTGCGAGCACCGCTTGCCTCGGCTGTTCGCCGCCGGCGCGCGCGGGTGAAGATCCGCCCGGCTCCGACGAACGGCCACAAAAGGGTGACGTGCTGGTCTTCTCCGAAGGCGACAAGGAGGGGAAACTCATCACTGCGGCCGATGTGCCGGCCGGCGGACCGCCGGTCCATGCCTGGCCGAAGGATCCCAACACGTCTGTGGTGCGCAGCGCCTCGCGTCTCAACGAGATCCTGATCATCAAGCTCGATCCCGCCGAGCTCGACGAGAAGACCCGCGCGCGCGCCGTCGACGGCATCATCGCCTATTCGGCGATCTGCTCGCACGCGGGCTGTCCCGTCACCGCCTGGGTGAAGAGCGATGTCGGCGACAAGGAGGTGTTCAAATGCATGTGCCACAATTCCGAATACGATCCCCGCGCGGGCGCGCAGGTCGTGTTCGGGCCGGCCCCGCGACGGCTTGCGGCGCTGCCGCTGGCGCTCGCTGACGGTTCGCTCAGCGTCGCCGGCAATTTCATCGGAAAGGTAGGTGGCGCGCAGCCAGGATGACGGACGGTGCGGGCCGTGCCCGCGTCACGATAGGCCGCATCCGCCGATGGGCGGACGGGACGAACGACAAGAATTCACAACAAGAATTCAAACGGATGAAAAGGGGAACGTCCATGACCAGGAAGCAGTGGTTACTGTCCGGCTTCGTCGCCTTCACGTGTCTTGCCTCGACCGCCGCCATATCAGGCCCGATCGAGAATTATTCTCCGGTCACCGCGCAACGGCTGGAAAATCCGGAACCCGGCAACTGGATGCTCTACCGACGCACGTATGACGGGCAAGGCTACAGTCCGCTCGACCAGATCAACGCCTCGAACGTGAAAAACCTCACGCCGGCTTGGACCTTCGCTACGGGCGTCGTCGAAGGCCACGAGGCGCCGCCGATCGTCAACAACGGCGTAATGTTCGTGGCGACCCCGATGGGGCAGGTGATCGCGCTGAACGCGAAGACCGGCGACGAATACTGGCGCTACAAGCGGCAGCTCCCCGACGATCTGTTCCAGCTGCATCCGACCAGCCGCGGCGTCGGCCTGTGGGAGGACAAGCTCTATCTCGCCACCACCGACGACCACGTCGTCGCGCTCGACGCCAAGACCGGCAAGGTGGTGTGGGACACCAAGGTGCAGGACTACAAGAAGGGCCAGTACATGACCCTGATGCCGCTGATCGTCGACGGCAAGGTCATTGTCGGCGGATCCGGCGGCGAATTCGGCGTGCGCGGCTACGTCGCCGCCTACGATGCCAAGGACGGCAAGGAGCTGTGGCGGACCTTCACCATCCCCGGCGAAGGCGAGCCCGGTCACGACACCTGGCAGGGCGAGGACTGGAAGAATGGCGGCGGCTCGGCCTGGATGACCGGCAACTACGACAAGGAGACCAAGACGATCTACTGGGGTGTCGGCAATGCCGCGCCATGGCCTGGCGAAACCCATCCCGGCGACAATCTCTACACATCCTCGGTGCTCGCGCTCGATCCCAACACCGGCAAGATCAAGACCCATCATCAGTACCACCAGAACGATTCCTGGGACTGGGATGAGGTCGATGCGCCGATGCTGATCGACCTGCAGCGCGACGGCCGCAATATCAAGAGTCTCGTCCATCCGGGACGCGACGCCATCTTCTGGGTGCTCGAGCGCACGCCGACCAAGATCAACTATGTCGCCGGCTGGCCGTTCGTCTCCACGGATGTCTGGAAGGGCATCGAACCGGAGAGCGGCAAGCCGATCGTCGATCCCGCGCACAAGCCGGTGATCGGCAAGCGCGTGGAGTTCTGTCCATCGCTCTGGGGCGGCAAGGATTGGCCGTCGGCGGCCTATAGCCAGAAGACGGGCCTCGTCTATGTACCCGCCAACGAAAATTTCTGCGGCGGATTCACCGGCGAGAAAGTTGCGCTGAAGCCCGGCGAACTCTGGCTCGGCACCAAGCCGGAGGATATCGGCCTCAAGGCGAAGCCCGGCGCGGATCATTTCGGCGAGCTGCAGGCCTGGGATCCCGCGACCGGCAAGAAGGTCTGGCAGCACAACTTCCCGAAGTCGCAGCTGTTCGGATCGGTGACGGCGACCGCGGGCGATCTCGTCTTCGTCGGCGGCACCAACGACCGCAACTTCCGCGCCTTCAACGCCAAGACCGGCGAATTGTTGTGGGAGCAGAAGACCAACTCCGGCATCATGGGCATGCCGGTGTCCTATGAGATCGACGGCACGCAGTACATCGCGATCCAGTCGGGATGGGGTGTGGACGCACAGCGCATCCAGGATGCACTTGCGACCAACAACATTGGCATCGAAGCCAACGTCCCGCAGGGCGGCGTCATCTGGGTGTTCGCGCTGAAGAAATAGCTCCGCGGGCGGATCGAAGAAGCGGAGCAGCCGGGGGGTGGCGAATGCGGCGGACGGCAACGTCCGCCGCATTTTTGCTAAAGTGATGACGCCGTTGCTGCGTGATCTCGTCATGCCCGGGCTTGTCCCGGGCATCCACGTTCTTCGTGTTGAGACAAAGGTCGTGGATGGCCGGGACCAGCCCGGCCATGACGGCGTGGCAACATCAGTGCACCAAACTCGGAGCGCTACTTGCCCTGGCGCTCGACCTTGTCCTTTTCCTTCTGGTTCATCTCCCGAACCTTCGGATCAGGGTTGCGTTGCCCGGTGGTCTGGCTGGTCGAGGCGGGCGGGGCGTTGGCGTTGGGCAGGGAGTTCTGGTCCGGCGCGGTGGGGCGCGTCGCCGTGGTTGGCGGGGCGGTGTTGCTCTGGGCGAACGCACCGGCGGTCGTCAAAAGAAAGGCGCCCGACAGCGAGACTGCGAGCGCCTTTGAGATGTTGGTCATCGGTCCGCTCCTGTCAGATCGATGCAAACGGCCCGAGGCCGCTTGTGTTCCGGCTCACGCTTCCAATTGCTTGCCGATCGGAAGCGAGCGAATACGCTTTCCCGTCGCCGCGAAGATCGCATTGATCAGCGCCGGCGCGAACGGCGGAACGCCGGGCTCGCCGACGCCGCTCGGCGGCGTGTCAGGTCCGGGCGGCACGATGTAGACGTTGGTCACCACAGGAGATTCATCGATCCTGACGACCTGGAAGTCGTCAAAATTCTTCTGCTGCACCTTGCCGTCCTTGAAGGTGATCTCGCCATATTTGGCGATGCTGAGCCCCATGATCGCCGCGCCCTCAATCTGCGAGGCAATGCGCTCGGGGTTGACAAAGGTGCCGCAGTCGATCGCCGTGTCGACCCTTGGCACGGTCAGCTTGCCCTTGTCGTCGACCGCGACCTCGACGATGGTTGCGATGTAGCTGACGAAGCTGCGGTGCACGGCGATGCCGAGGCCGTGGCCCTTCGGGACCTGACGGCCCCATTCGCCCTT
>Ga0209389_1000342_pt1 | contig 28275 bp, 24 predicted proteins | sample CowpearedBW_FD_187526 | JGI IMG/M metagenome (GOLD analysis project Ga0209389, IMG submission 187526) | Root nodule microbial communities of legume samples collected from California, USA - Cow pea red BW (SPAdes) (version 2) | ecosystem: Host-associated > Plants > Roots > Nodule | place: USA... | reverse complement strand
TCCATTGCAAATTGATTAATGAAATCTGTAAGTTGAAATTGATGGTGAATATGATTAAGAGAATTGTGCAACACGTTTCAACATATTTTGAACATATTCTGATTGAAGATCAAATTATGGTGACAAGGAATAATTGAAGATATTACTGAATACACACACACACACACACACACACATATATATATATTTATGTATGAAGAAAATCCAGAAAGCTAAATTAATATCAAAGTATCCATAAAAGGAAGTAATTTTGAATTCCTCTTGGATTGATTATTCTAAATGTTGTCATATCAATATTGACCAAATCACGAGACATGAAAAAAGAACTTTGCAGATTGAAGGCTGTGAGAGTATATTTTGATGATTGAGGCCAAAATGTTACAATGTTTGAAACTCAAATTGTTGAACGACCAAAAAGGAAAGAATTGATAATTCATAAGAAGTAATACACTTAGAATATCCAAACTTCCAAAGTGAAAAATGACAAAAGATATTATGAGATATATGAAAATATGGATATATTTTGCATTAATGGTCAAGTGATATAAATGCATCTATAAATATCAAGACCGAGATGAAGAAGGGAAGAGACAAAAGAGAAAAGAAGGAACTATTGAAATACTGTCAAATTCATTCTTGAAGAGAAAGAGAGATTACTCCATGAGCTTATATTGTCATATTCATCTCATTAGAAAGTGATATTGGGTTGAGCAAAATCATTATAAATCCTTCACTGTGTGAAGTGACCCTGTGAGCTTCATTGTAACTCTCCTGCATGAGAGATCATTTGATTATTGTGATTATGAGTTCTTGATCTTAGGCGAAGATTGAGACATATACCTAACGAGGTTAAACTCATTGTAACCTTGAGAGGTTTATACTTATGTTCCTAGAGAGGATTTCTAACCTCTTAATCACATAAAGATTAAACAAAAACATAGTTTTCCCATTTTAATTGAGTAGAGTAGAAACCAGGGAATCACTATACAACAAAAATGACTTTAGACAACACTAAACGAGACCATGGGTATAAAAATGTGGTCTAAACATAGTAAATGCAACACTTTTTTAGACGTGACTTAAAAATTATCCTAAGAAACATTTATATAAATGTTGCTTGTAAAAGTGTGGGCTAATCCATAAAAATGTAGTATAAAATACACTAAAAATGACTGAAAATGCAAAATTTAGTTCTAAAAACTCAAAAATTTGAATTTCTTCCCTCACTTTGATTTTAGACTTAAAACACCAAGATCTTAGAGTGTTGGAAATGTGAAGTTTTGAAAAACACGTACATCAAAATCATTGTCTGTTATGAGGATCTTAAGCAACGATTTTAAAATTGTTATCGTATTGAAAATCGCAGCTTATTACCTATATCTACGCTCACCTAGACTACGCCTAAAGCTTTTTTGTCTAAACTTTAGCCCACAGTTTTTATGGTTTAAGTCACAATTTTGTGTTGTCTCTTAAAGTGATTTTTGTAGTAGTGGCAATCAAAAGAAATGGCTAAGTTAGAGTAATTTGGAGTGTATAAAATTTGTCTAGTGTATGACAATGGGGGAAAATATAGAAATAATACTTCAAACTAAGCTAAAATAATCCTAAAATGCTATGCAAATGATGTATGAACTATTTCTAAAGCAAGAAACTAAAATTGGACAAATGTATGATTCTACAATATGAAGGCATTGGTTTAATCACTTAAAATGGATTCTAATGCATGAAAATCACATATGAATGGAATGTATGAACAAGTTTATCTAAACATGTTTGGAACTTTAAAACTAGCTAAAATGATGTAGAGTATGACAACAAAATGTGTTTGTTGAAATGCGTAAGTGAAAACTGAATTTTACAATGTGTTCGACAAAATGCCTAAATGAACTAAAACAATGAATTATGCATAAAAAGGATTGGAACAAGTTTTATTACCTAAAAATAACTAAGATAGGCACACGTAACTAACTAGAAACTCAAAATGCTCAAAATCACTCTATAGAAACCAATTGGACAAATTTACCATTATTAATCAACTTTTGATAACAAGTGCAATATAAGGTTCTAAAGGCAAATTCGAGTTAAATGCAATATGAATGCATGAAACATATTAGAATCACTATAAAAAATCATGATAAACATGTAGAAACACTAAACATCATGCAATGCACAAAATCACAAATCAGACCAAAGTTGGCAGAATTAACAATTAGCACCAAACTTTTATGCAATTGTAGTTTAACATGCAATAATTATTTATATTCAATGCAAATGCATGAAATATATTTTAAACATTAGAATTATCCAAGAGAAATATGAAAAAACACCAAATTATGTCAAATTTACATATTTGCATGTTAAACCAAAACTGGCAGAATTAGTCATGAACTAATTTTTATCAATTTTTTACATGTAATGCATAATGTGATTTTTATGTACAAATTTGAGTTATGTAGAAGTGATGAGCCATTACTTTCTCATATTCCATTGCCTTTTTGTGTCCATCTTGATGGTTATTTAGTGCTTAATTTTCTATTGTTAGTGCATTTTCATCAATTAGGCTTAATTGGGCAATTATTTCGAAATTTGATTAATTTGACATTAATTAGTCTAATTTTTTATTCTAATTATTTTTTGGTATTTATGTGAAGCAATTTTAGAGCTTAGACACTAATCTTAAGATGAAGAGAGAGTTGTCATGTCATTCCCACATCATTGTCACATCAGTGCCATGTCAATTCGCTTGTTCATGTCATTGGGCCAACATTTTGGCCATAGTGGCATTTTTGTAATTCTAAAGCCTTTAATGAGATTTTTGTAAATATGAGTGGCAAATTTAAGGGACAACATTTTTTCAGGGTTTTAGGAGGTTTTTAATGGTGCTTCTTCTCCCCCATTCTGATTTTTACGTTTTGAAGCTTATAGGTTAACGTTTTCTACACATTGCCTCCTTTAATTTGTGTTTTATGTCTTCTTTTCTTCAATTTAATGATGTTGTTGGTGTTTTAAGAGAAAGAAAATATAGAGGAGTACGTTACGGAGAAAAAGAAAAAAAAAAACATATTGTAGTGTATATCTCACATTTATTGAATTGAAGGAGACTTTTAAATACACAAAATGAAACTGAAACTGCAAAGCAAAATAATAGGAATTGCATGGGTCACAATCCCACGTTTAACAACTTCGTAAAATATCTTAACCATTACTGACCAAGTTTGTTTGAAAACAGTCAAACAACTTTAATTTAAAAAAATAAAATAAATTATTTCAACGTAAATGAAATGGGAAACAACTAAAGTACAATTTCAACATTTCTCCTTACTTTGGTTGTTGCAAACTCCAAGTTTTTCTCTAAGAAACTCAAACTTACTTCTTGGTAAAGGCTTGGTAAATATATTAACAAGTTGCAATTCAGATTTTCAATAAATCAAGCTAATAGTTCCTTCCTTTTGCACTTCTTTGATAAAATAATTTGATGTTGAAGTGCTTGGTTTTTCTGTGAAAAATAGGATTGTTTGAAATAGAGATCGTAGCTTGATTATCAACGAATAATTCAGTGCATCTCTCTTGCTTCATATTCAAATCGATTAACACTTTTCTCAAGCATAAAGCTTGGTTTACAACATTACTAGCTATAGTGAATTCAACTTCTACTGTAGACTATGCCATAATATTTTATTTTTGGCAGCACCATGACAATGCACATGTTCCAAACAAGAAGTAGTACTTGAAGTGCTTTTTAAATCATCAAGAGAACCTCCCCAGTCATTATCAAAATATCTTTGCAATACATAATTCTGACTTGTGCAGAATTTGATTCCAAAATTTAAAGTCCCTTTCACGTACCTTAGGACACTTTTAGCAGCAATAAGATGTGTTTCCGTTGCATAATTGGTAAATCTAGATAATAGACTTACGAAGTACAAAATATCAGGTCTAGTAGTTGTTAAGTACATTAAACAACCAACTAGACTTCTATAAAAAGTTTCATCAACCGGTTCAACATCATCTCTTTTACTCAACTTCACCTTCTGGCACATTGGAGTATCTACACTTTTGCCTTCATCCATTCTGAATTTTTCCAGAATTTCCTTAGCATACTTCTTTTGACAGATGAATACTTCTCCATTTTTCTACTTTATTTACATACTTAGAAAATAAGCCATTTCCCTCAAATCTATCATCTCAAAAATTTTCTTCATATCTTCTTTGAATTTTCTCATAAGCTTTTCATTGCTCCCTATAACCAATAAGTCATCCACATATAATGAGACAATAATGAAATTGCATCAAGTACTCATCAATTATGTTGTACCATGCTCTTGGGTTTTAGGCCATACAAGGCCTTCTTGAGCAAGTACACATCATCTTCTTCTCCTTTCACAACAAAGCCTTTAGGTTGCTCAACATAAATCTCCTCCTCCAAGAAACAATTTAAAAATGCTAACTTGACATCAAGTTAGGAAACTTTCCAACTCTTTTGTGCAACTATAACTAGAAGCAATCTAATTGTATCTAACCTTGCAACAGGAGCAAAAGTGTCAAAAAAATCAACACAAAGAGAGTATCATTTTACAACAAGCCTGGCTTTATGCTTGTTGATTGAGCCATCAGGATTCAACTTGGTTTTGAATACCCACTTCACACCAATCACTTTTCTATTTGTGGGTCTTTTCACTAACTTCCAGGTTTCATTTTTTTCAATCATTCGGAGTTCTTCTTTCATTGTTGTAATCCAATTTGGATCATTTTCTGCTTCCTAGAAATCCGTTGGTTCAAGAACAACCACATTACACCTTTGATAAATACTAGAAAGTGATCTCATACCTATAATTGGAAAGTCATCTACAAGCTCATTTTCATCAAGTTGAGATTTTGAAACTTGATCGGGAAATTTAACATGTTTTTCATCCCAATCCCACTCATCATTCTCCATGAAATGTATATCTCTACTTATCAATATTTTCCTTGTGTTTGGCTAGAAAATTTGTAAGCTTTAGAAATTAAGCTATACCCAACAGAAATCCCAATGTTTGCCTTTTTATCCAACTTATCATGTTTTGCCTGAGGAACATAAACAAAACACAAAGAACCAAATACTTTGAGATTTTTCAAAAAGGGTTTAAAACCATACCAAACTTCATATGGAGTTTTTTTGTAACAACTTTAGTAGGAAACCAATTAAGAAGGAAAACTACAATATTTACGACCAATATTCTTTTGGCAAATTTTTCTCAAACATTAAACATCTAGCCATCTCCATAATGGTATAGTTCTTTCTCTCACTCATTCTATTTTGTTGCGGAATGTATTGAGCGATGAGTTGATGTTCAATCCCTACTTCTTCACAAAAATGATTAAATTGATTAGAGGTGTACTCCTTGCCATTGTTAGATCGCAAAGCTTGTACTTTATGACTACTTTGTGTTTCAATCCATTGCTTGAATTTCAAAAAAACACTAGCAGCTTTTGATTTGAATCTAAGAAAGTATATCCAACACATTTTGGAGTAATCATCAATAAAAATCAAGAAATACCTGCTACCATTGAGTTACAAAGTGTTGTGAGGACCAACCACATCCGTATGTATTAATTGCAGCTTCTCAGTCGCCCTCTAAGTTGATTGCTTAAATGGAAGTCTTGATTGCTTTCCTTGTTGATAAGCTCTACATTATGGAATTTTTAACTCAAGACAAGGGAGATCTTGAACCACTTCCATTCTTTGCAAATTCACAACATTAGTATGGTTGAAGTGTCCAAGCCTTTTATGCCAAACTTCAGTTTGGACATTTGTTGTAGGGAGTGTTATTTGCTCCTCCTTCATTGGATCAAGTGCAATGCTTTTTCCTTTCCTTTTTACTTTGAACACATCATTGTCATGTGCATCTTTGATCAAGCACCGATCACTTTTAATGATAACTTTAAAACCTTTTTGAATCAACCAGCTAACACTCAACAAATTTTGACTGATATTAGGTAAAAATATCACATCTTTGATAAGTTTTGTACCTGAAATACTTTCAATGGCTATTGTGCCTTTTCCTTTGACTATAATGTGTTCTCCATTTCTAATCTTCACTTTGGATGCTACACATGTATCTTATTCCTTAAAGAGCTCACAATCAAATGACATATGATTAGTGTAACCACTATCAATAAGCTATTTATCGCTTGAATTTGAACTAGCAAAGCAAGTGGCCACAAAAAGTTGCTCCTCTTCTTCATCAACAACTTGACCAAAGTTGCTCCTCTCACATGATGTCATAGTTTGTTGCATTTTTCACACTTGACATCAGGTCTTCTACAACATTTGAAAGGAGGATGACCCATTTTGCCACAATGCTTACAAGGAGGAAAGTCCTTTTTTTATTACCTTTACTGGTGTTGGCAGCTTCTGAACCTTTGAATTTTTTTTTTGTAATTCTTCACTTTTTTCTTTTTCGCTTTGTTAACTTGTAGTTTGGATTGCAACGCTCCTTCCACTAAAACTACATCCCTCATTTTGCTCCTTTGTTTTGGGGCCTGCATAACACTAAAGGAGTTCTACCAATGTAATATTTGATAAATCGTATTTTCGAATGTAGTAATAGAAGCCTCAAACTTTTCAGTGACTGTTACTAATATTTTCTGAACTATTCTTAAATAAGAAAATTTAGTACCTAACAATCTTATATTGTTCACAATGCAAAGAAGCTTGTTTGCATACTCCTTGATTGTTTTTTACTCCTTCATTTTTTGCATTTCAAATTCTCTAACTAGATTCATTACTTGCATCCCCTTAATCCTTTCATCTCCTTCATATTCATCCTTGAGAAACTTCTTCATTTTAAATGCAAATTTAATTGTCATGATTTTGGTGAAAACATCTTGTGAGACAAGAACTAACAAGGTAGCTCTTGTGTTTGACTTTCTTACTTTCTACTCCTTTTGAGTTTTAATCTGAGCCAAAGTTGGATTTGTTGGTAAAGGAGGAATTTCGTAGTCTTCCTCAATACCTCCCAAAGATCATTTGCCTCCGGGTGTGCCTCCATTTGTGCTGCCCAAATGTAATAATTGTTACCATCAAACACAATAGTGCTAGTGTTGTGTAAGGAGTTTTAGAATCCATTTAAAGGATTGAAATAAGGTGGGTTTAAATATTCACTAATAGGTCCTTCTAAGAAGAATGCTTTGATACCATTTTGTTGGTGTTTTAAGAGAGAGAAAATATAGAGGAGTACGTTGGAGAAAAAGCAAAAAGCAGATTGTTGTGTATATCTCACATTTATTGAATTGAAGAAGACTTTTAAATACACAAAATGAAACTAAAACTACAAAGCAAAATAATAGCAACTGCACATGTCACAATCCCATGTTTAACAACTCCAAAAAATATATGAACCACTACAGATCAAGTTTGTTTGAAAATAGTTAAACAACTTTAATTAAAAAAGTTAAAATAAATAAATTATTTCAACGTAAATGAAAAGGGCAACAACTAAAGTACAGTTTCAACAGATGCATTTTCGTTTTGGATTGGGTGTTCATTCGAATTCCATGGGCAACTAATTTTATGCATTGATTCCTTGCAAAGAATGAAATGAAACCTTGGGATTGGTGTTTTGTTCGGTTGAGTTTTGTTATTTCTCTCTTTTGAATTTGCATTTGCGTGTAATGAAGAAACAAATCTATTTATGCTTATATTGTAGAGTGGGCAATTCATTTTTTTGGGTTTTGTTCATGATTAATGAACTGTGACAGATTCATGAATGTGTGCACTTCTCAATTGTATATTGAACTCGTTGTCAACATTCGCTTAGTTGCTTAATTCCGAGTCTCATGAGGGATAACAGAACCAATTTAATTTGAAATCTGTGATTGGTGAAATTTCATTCGAATAGGAATCAATGTCGTTTTCACTATTGTTTTATCAGATTTGCAATTACATTTTATTCTTGTGTTGAATTTTTGAAACTGCCAAACCCCATCCCCTTTTGTGTTGTGTTTGTATCTGGAGAGCTTTGATTGAAAAGAATGGTCATTGGGAGACGACCTTGGGTTAACTCCTAAGTATTGCATTTACATTATTTAATTTGATAGGGTAGGACCTCAATCAACAAGGTAGATACGTAAAACCTAATTGAACCTATAAAATGTATGATATGTACAAAGAACTATCAAACTTTGCAAAAGTATCACAATTGCACTTAAATGAAAAGTTGGAACACACCAATCATATTGTCCCAAGCTTGGAACGCATCAGAGACAATGTCCCAAATCTCTTCGTCCTTCCAAAAGCTTTCAACCCAAAAATAAAAAGTGGAGTAAAATTGGCGTTTTATGTGTATATGTATGAAAATTCAGATTTATATGTTCCTAACTACTAAAGACACTTACTATTGGAAAATACAAGTTATTACAGGTTGGAAAATTTCATAAAACTTGTCAACTACCTATGAAAATTGTTTTAACTACTTAACTACTCTACCCTATCACATAGGTAGCAGGTCTTAAAGTCAACTTCTTCACAATGCAACTAGTTAACATAGGTAACTCTAGCTCTTAAATTCTATCTATTGGAGCTTCTAACTGGTCGTTTTGGGTTATCTTTGCATAGGTTCCACGTCAGCTTCCAGCTTGGCAACATGTTAGATTGCTTCTTGTGCAAGCTTGCTTAAACTTTAGGTCAACTTGTCACTTTGGCGGCAAGTCTCGTGAGGTGCAGGGCATATTGCATAAAGCTTCTCAATTCAACTCTAAATTTGTCTAACTCTAATGCACATGTTAACTAAGCAAGTTTCTCTTATGTTCATTGCACAACTCGTCACAACAACAATTTCAAGTCTAGCAAGTCTCAATCAACTTAAGCGCACTTCGTCCAAGTTGATTTGTCCCTTAAGTTAATTTCACACTAAATCACAATTCCTGAAAATACTTCTCCTTTGGGAATCCAATTTCCGATCAATGTTTTCCTTTTATCAAAATCTATTTTCCAGCAAGTCACATACCCCTTATAGAATCCATTATTCAAACCACACAACTACACCTTCCTAAACACTTCAAATAAAACTCCTAAGGACAAAATGGAATTAAATAAAATGATAGGGTGTAAGAAGAAAATGATATGGTGCAGGAAACAATTACCATCTTTTTTAAGTGTTTTTAGTCTATATAAACAATTTTTAATGAAAAAAAAAATCAGTGGGCCAAAGTTAAACTGGATTGGGCTTTTCCAATTTTACAAAGTTAAAAATATAAAGAAATCTTACATATAAAACTTTTTCTTCACGAACTTCTACAAAGTGTTAAAAGTAGCTTTGGAATCAAAACACTACATTCTAAATATCCAAATTGAAGCCTTAGTAAAAAATCTAATGCAAAAGGAATCATCCAATCATTTACAGAAAAAATGTATGAACAAAAGAATAAACAAAGGTTTGTGCTGAAAAAATTATAGTAGAAAAATACAAAATATATTGGGTATTTAGAAAAACTTCTATCTACTCTAAAAAATAAAATAACATGCTTAATGTAATAAATAAGGAAAAAAGAATCACTTGGAAGATGCAATAAGACTATAAATGTGAGTAAAAAAATGAGTAATCAGATATATTTTGTATAGAAGGAACTAATCATTCAAGTGTTTCATTTGATACATAGTAAATGACCAAATACCTTTTTTTTTCACTTTTTATAATAAGTAATAATGATCAAAAGATAATTGCAAATGAACAAGATGGTGTTGAAAATTCAACCACAATTAATTACACAAGAACAATCATTAATTGGTTAATACAATCAAACTTGTTCATTCTACAAATCAATTCACTTGCACCTCATTTATGGATTTCAAGTTTGAGGGACTTACAAACCCTCCTACCTTAGAGAAGCTCGTAGAAATAATTAAATGTGAATTCAGTTAATAATATATTTATTTGGTATCCAAGTAACTTGGATAAATCTGATAAGAAGCTAATAACATCATATGGTTGTAAAGGAATGAATATCAAACAACAAGAACTAAATATCCAATTATATCTTTTGGTTACCTAAGCCTTTATTCATGATCCAAAAATATATAAATACACATCAATCTCATAGTAAGTACTCACTCGATTATTTCAGTCAATATTCATAAATACACTATTTAGGCTTTTATTGACTTGGATGCCAAAAAATCTTTTGTAGGTGAATCTTTTATCGATCTTCATCAATAATTTAGTGTCAAGATCACAAAAAATAAAGCTTAAATATTAGAGATTTTACTTTTTCTACCTTAGAAAATTGACTGTCCTTTAAAGTAAGAATCAATGCAATATGTTTTACTTACTGATGACTTTTAAAAGAACATGTTACAAAATGGTCAATGAGTAAGTTTTTCTACAGGGTCTGACTAAGAATTTAGCTTATGGTGAGGCATGTAGGACAAATAACATGTGGGTTTTGCTTTTCGACTTTCCATGAACCAACTAGAACAAATGGTGATGAGTCTCGAAGTACTCATGTTTTTCAAGCTTAAGAGCACTTCTTTAAGGGCTAGTTAGTGTGATTTTTAGTATTTTAAGACATTTCTAGTATAGATTACACAACTAGGTCTTAAGTTGCATTTTCTTTTAATTACTTGTTTTTGGGCTTTGTTTAGTGATAATCTAGAGTAGAGTGGTGTTGTCTTAGGTTTTCCTAGTGTTAATTGATCTAGTGTAGACTTTAATTGATAAAACAAGTATATTCTTTAATTTTTCTTATCTTTGCATTAGTTTTATTGCATTACATCATTAGTCTAGTTTTAGTTAGTCATAGTATATAGTAGTTAAAGTAATGAAGTATTAGATTCTTGTAATTGTTAGTTTAGTGCATATTTGTTTTCCATTTTAGTTATTGTTTTGATTTTTAGAGTACCTAATCATTTGTTGTTTTTAGTTTATGACTTTATCTAGTTTTCAAATTTATTTTATTCGTTCAGATGTAGACTATATTCTTCCTAATATTAGTAGCATGTTATTTAGTTGTTTAGCAAGTCATTTCCAGCATTACTTCTAATAATCTTCTCTCACAAAAATTCTTCCAATTTTTATTCAGTTTTAGGTGCAATATAAGCTAAAGAGGAGCAATCTGTTTTGGAATGGACCGTGAAACTAAAGCTAGAACTAAAGGTGTATCAACATGCACTTAAATGAAGAAGGCCATGAGGTTGGACCGTGAGCTTGTGCTTGTTGTTGCAGGTCAAGAAGTCTAGTGGAAACTTTTAGAGAGTGCAACAACCTCCTATAGCAAATCAAGAGGAAGAACAACCCACTTGCAAAAAGTATTACATGTTGCAATAAGAGAGGAAATTAAACTGGACAGAAAAGTTGCATTGGTAGTTACTTGTAACATCCCGATAGGATATTACGGATTTAATAATAAATAAATAAATAATAAGTACTTTCATTTAATAATACCTCATTTCCCAAAACGTGGGAAATTTAAAACTTTTATTAACGTACAATAAAAGCAAAATATAATTCCAAACCATAGTTTATAAAACTGAAATAATAAACAAAAAGTCTCATAAGAGTTTACAAATTATCTCCAAAACATAATAATTAAAAAGACTCCCATGCTATCCCCGCTCTGAGTTTAAGCATCACCAGCACCACCTCCATCAACATCCTCTGCTCACGTGTACCGCGCACACGATCATCGCCAAACACAAGCAGATAAGGTGAGTTTAACAAAATCAACATACAATCATACTGATATACACATAAGTAGTCATTTATATAATTCATGCAAACACCCAAATAAAGTCTCTCACTCTATTTCGCATCAACTAGCCACAACCAGATCATTCGTGTTCTACCTCTTTTAGTGATTACCCCAAGGTGACTTGCTGCCATACCTATTGTAAGACCCGAGAAATTTAAATAATTAATTAAATAATTATTTAATAAATGCGAGTAGTAGGAGCCTTTAAGGCATTTAATGCGGATACCTATGATGTGGAAAAGTACTAGCTTAAATGGTTGAGAGTACTTAAATGAATGAGAGGACTTGGGTTCAAGTCCTATGTATGTTGTTTGTGTGTTATTTAATTATTATTGTTTTAATAATATGCTAGTGCATGTTGAGTGATAATATAATCATAAAATTATATTAATCATCTTGAAACATGAATTGGTTAAATGGTGGAACATTGATTTGGCTTTGGCATGGTGAGGGGTTCAAACCTTGGTGAACCACAAATTGAACTTTATTTTTTGCCAAAATGTTCTTTGGCATGAAAGTGAAAGGGCAAGGAAACCCAAGCAGCCAAGGAAGGGCTGGAAAACCATCATAAGACAACAAATTGAATGGCATTAACCTTAGTTTAATTGTAATTTCGTTTTGCATCATTAATCCAACATTAAGACACCAATTATTGGCCAATTAAGGGAAAAAGAGTGAGGCTTTGTGGCTGGTTTTGTTGGATGGGTCGAGGAATACGAAAATCAGAGTAAGGTGAGTGTATTGAGTGAGACATTGAAGCTAAATTGAGGAGAACTAAGGAAGGCTATTGGAAGTAAGGGAGAACCAAGGGCTACTCAAGTTTTAAGCAAAGGAAATCAGGTTAGGGAAGCTGAACTCGTAATTTATGTTGTTTTGTTAATGGTATGATGTATGATGTGCAATTACATGCTTCCTGTTGAATTAATTCGCAAATTCTGGGTTTCTGGAAAATTTCCAGAAATCGCCTGGCAGACGATGAACTGTCGCTCGACTACTCATCCTATTTTGCTAGTTTTCTGGGTTCCTGAGACGAACCGCCTGGCGGTGAGCTTTGTGCTGCCAGGCGACGCGTGACAGATTAACCCAGTTTATGGGTTTTGCTTGAACTGCCTGGCGGTGATGAAGACCCGCCAGGTGACGCGAACCAATTTTGGTTCAATTTTGATGTTCTGGACGTTTTGAGATGACTCTAATCGGAGGGAAGGTAAATTTTAATGGTTAAGGGGTGATTGGATGTCAAACATCAATGAAATTCCTTTAATTGATGGCTAAATTTGAAGAAAAGGTAGGAATATTATCTTAGGATTGATGAATTGAGAATTTCTATAGTGGTAGCAATCTAAGGGGAAAATGTGAATGAATTCGTGAATGGAAAGTGTTAGGGATGAACTATAATCCCAATAACTGGGTTCGTATCCTATAGAGTTAGATATTGATGGAAATCAAAGTTGTTGTGAAGGGGGTAAGTTTCACAGGTGCAGGAACCGCCTGGCGGCACCCATTTGGTCGCCAGGCGCCATACTAGAGAGGTGCTTAGTGTTCTGTTCACGAAAAACGCTATTTTTCATACTTTTCGTGCAATAGGAATCGTCGGGCAGTAGTTTAGTCCCGCCAGGCGCCACCTCCTCACTTCTGGGCGCTAGGCGCCATCATGTTTTTCTAGTTTGCGCAATTTTCATAAAACTGCATTTTCCGGTTCGTTAACCGTTTGATTTAGGTGAAATTTTAATAGGTGGTCCATAACATGTGGTTCTTCATTTTAAACGGTGAAGATTGGATTTGGAGGTCAGTAGCTAGAGATATATATTCCTTAATATTGCTGATTTTGGAGTCTGTAAAATACATGAATAAGCTCTTGATAAGTTCAAGTAACTTCTAATGAAGCATGATTGGCTAAACAGTTCTTTTACTTCTTACAATTGGTATCAAGAGCGAGTTTTTGATAGTTAATTAAGTTTGATCCTAAGACCTTTTTGAATATCTGAAAACAAGCCTCCTTTTGTAGAAGGAGCGTCTATACATAGGTCTCTTATGTTTAGTGGCGTGAACAACCAATTTTGGAAAATTCGCATGAAAACTTTCATAGAATATATTGACCAAGGAATTTGGAATGCTATCATGAATGGATCATTCATTCCTTAGCTTATTGTTAATGATAAGCAGGTTGACAAGCCTTGGAACCTCTAAAGATAATATAATTGTGCTACCAAGAACATTCTAACATCCACATTAAATATGGATGAATTTTTCATAATTCCTTAATGCAATAGCGTAAAAGATATGTGGGGTGTTCTTGAAGTCACACATGAAGGAACCAATGATGTGAAGAGGTCTAGAAAGCATTCATTGATTCAAGTGTATGAATTGTTTAAGATGTAGAAGGAGAAACCATAGTTGAAGTCCAAAAAAGGTTGACATATATTGTTAACCATCTCCCAATCTTGGGAAAGGAATTTGACAAAAAGGAGCTAAACATCAAGGTCTTGAAGTGTCTTTATAGAAATTGGCAACCTAAAGTCACGTTCGTCTCAGGATCAAGGGATTGAGATGAATAGGCTGAATGAACAAGAGAGTAGTGAGAAAAAGGTATAAAACATAGCCTTGAAGTCGAGCATTAAGAAGAATGGCTCACCTCTATTAAAGTCTTAGGTCGTTCGCAATTCAAAACAACTTCCACCTTCACCGAATCCACCGAAATAACCTGCGCAGAAATCACATGACCCAGAAATTGCACCTCGTCCAACCAAAATTCACACTTGGACAATTTCCTATAGAATTGATGTTCTCGGAGTATACCCAAAACATTCCTTGAATGTTCTGCATGCTCTTTTTGATCCTTCGAGTAAATAAGAATGTTGTTAATAAACACGACAATAAACTTATCCAAGCACTATTGGAAAATCCTATTCATATAGTCCATGAAAATTGTAGGAGCATTAGTTACCCTAAACGACATCACTACGTACTCATAGTGTCAATACTACGACCTAAATGTTGTCTTCTGCACATTCTCTCGCTTGACTAAGATCTAATGATATCCAGACCTCAAATCAATCTTTAAATTCACTCCAACTCCCATCAACTGGTCCAATAGATCATCAACTTATTCTTGATCGTTAACTTATTCAATTGATGATAATCTATACATAACCTTGAGCTGTTGTCCTTCTTTTTCAACAACAAAATTAGAGCTTCCGACGAAGAAACACTTGATCTAATAAACTTCTTCTCCAATAGATCCTCAATTTGTTTCTTCGTTTTCGCAACCTCTGTCGGAACCATTCTGTATGGATCCTCAAAGTGCACTTCTCTACTCGGCGACAACACCAATACTTCATCCGGAAAGAAATCTACATACTCTTCCCCCATTGGTTTCCCAATGATTTGCTCCTAGACATTATTCTTTTTCTCTTGAGCTATGACCCTGAAACAAGTAGCCCTATCATTGATGTCCTTCAAAACCCCTTAAACCAAACTTAGTTCCAACCTAGTATCATATGGAAACATCACTTTTTGTTGTCCGTAATCGATAAGAATGTGATTAGTAGTCAAGCAATTCATCCCTATAATTATGTCCAAACCCTCAAGTGGCAGACAAATAAGGTTTACCACAAACTTGCGCTCTGTTACCTTAATTAAACAACAAACGTGGACCAAACTGGTTCAGACCTGTTCATACGCCAGTGTAGAACCACTAGTTCACATCCCAAATCACGCACATGTAATTTGAGTTCTTCCACACACGCAACAAATATAAACGAATGCAAAAAAAACCACAAACATCAAGTTGCAAAAAATAAAAAACATTACACTATAACCATTCCAAAAATTTCAAGGCATACAATTATATCATATCAAAGTTTTCAAGCACCGTACTTACTCAGAGACTCTTCCAAAGAGACCCTATAAACCAATCATGTATTAACAATACAATAGAACAACATCAAGCTCATTTCCTAAAACTCAAAAAGATTTTTCGAAAAACCAAGATCTGATACCACAAATATAACACCCCTTTCGAGATCCCACATGTATTTTTATAATTGCCAAAATTCCAAAATGTAAAACTATGATACCACCTATTAAGTAGGAAATTTCACAACTTTTTCAACAACCACTTGCAAAATAGGGCATCTAAACAAAACTTTATTATTAAAAATAAGAATTTAATAAAATAAACCAAATCGGTTTAAGTTGTCAAAACAAAAATTCATTACAAGTCATTTCAAGTTGAAAACCCAATCAAACTACTACATAAAAACGCCCAGAAAGCTTTCCCACGAGCTCCTCACAGTTATGCCTCTGCACTAGCATATGCACCAACATCTACTCCCGTATAACACACGTCATACGATCATCGAATAAACACAACAACACACAAAAGCAAGGGTGAGATAACCAATTAACCATCATATGACACTATATTAACCACATATAACTCACCTTTCACTATCCCAACATATGCATAACTCTACCAAGATAACCATTAATGTCTTTTTTCAACAACCATTTCCCAGCAAGTGTACTGGTACATAGTAGTATCAACAAGTGTCGTATCCATAATGATTTAGCAAGTATATTGGTAGTTATATTTTTGGGTTTTGGTTGATAGAGAGTGCTAGTAAAAATAAATAGATATATTGAGTGGTGTAGGGGCTATGGATTGATTTCATTTCATCTTTTTCTACTACACCACTACCATCTTGTTTACTTAATTTGCAAATCATTCAATGTCCTGGGAGTACTCTTTCCATGTAGATCTAGGTTCATCTCTGAAGCACTAGAACCTAAGGAATTCAAACCCTGGTGTGATCTCTCTACTCCTGGTAGAAGGAGTCCTTGCATTAATGTGCAAGGCTCTCTCCTCCAGCATCCACTCTGGTATGCCATGAAACATCCAGTACATGTATGATGATTTGATTGGACCACAATTTAGACTGGTTTCTCAACTCAAAATCTAAACCAGTTAAATAGATGAGTGATTAAGTTATCATTAAGCATAAATCAAACCACAAACAACTGAATGAAAGCAAAGATAAATACCAAAGAAGTAGAAGTGAATAGAATCAAAATTAATTACATCAAACCTGGACACGAAGGAGTTAAGCTATTCATAGAATATTACAATGCAATTCCAGCAACATCTACACATAAGATTTACACTAAGAGCACCTCCCTCGTGCCTCACAGACCCTATTATGTCCTAATACTACACTATGAAGCCTCCACTCAATGCTTAGAATGAAGACCCAAGGTCTTTATTTATAAGAACTTTTGGGCAGTCCTCAGCCTAACTTTTGGTGCTTAGCCACAAGGGTTACTTCACAAGTGGGCTTCCTTCTTAGCTCAACCCCTTGTCCTGGTGCTTAGCACATGACCTTTCCTTCTTGGAAGGGTTTTCTTGGTTGTCGAGCCTCATGGATTTGGGCTCTAGGTTTCCTTGCAAAGAGGGTTTCCTAACGAGGCTTAGCTGCATTTTTTGTGCTCAGCCAGAAATTCTAAATATGTTGTCTTGTCTTTTCTACTTCCATGACTCAGCTATAATATTGTGGCTTAACGGCATACTTGATATTTTCTTTTATTTATACAGCAAAACAACAAAATATCATTATAATTTATGAAACTTTATTTCTCAATATCTCATTCTGTATCTTAAGCTAATGAGGTTCGTTTTATACATAAATAAGCTAATGAGGTTCGTTTTATACATAAATAACATCATTTCATACATGATAAATGTCAATTTCAAATGGAAAATTTACTTATTCTTGACACTTATCAACCACCCATCACATGTTCCCACACCCAAAACATGCAATCATCAACCTATTATCACCAAGTAAAATCCAACAATATGACATTCTCTCACAACCCACCGCTCTACCTTTCCTGCTCAACAATGCCTCTTGGAAAAGGCCTTTCCCATACTTTCCATAGACTTACAAGCATCAACCTTACCCGCTTAACTCTACCTGCTCAACAAAGGCTTATGGTTGAAAGAAACCCTTTTACCTTGACACGACAAAACCCTATGGATAAAAGAACCATCTTAGCATTACATTTATCTGAGAATTCATATTGTCTCATCACATATGTACATACATGTATATCATACCTCAAATCATCATGCAATTACATCATATCATGTCACATCATCATAATATTAACCATGCATCATCATCCTATCATGACCTAAACATTGTTTCCTTGCACTTAAGGATTTTAATATATACTCACTCAAGAATTCTGCACCAAGATAATATAGAAACAACAACATTTTTAACCCAACAACAACACCATGTTCAAAAAATAGCAACAACAAAACAACTAGTTCCATAAAAGACCAGTGGATTTTTCTACAACCTGTGGATTTAGCTCCAGAATATAAAAATGTGAACCAGCAAGTTTCACAAGTGACTTGTGGATTCTTTCACAACCTGTAGATTTGGCTCCAAAATATATAGAATGCAAACCAGCAAGTTCCACAAGTGACTTGTAGATTCTTCCACAACTTATGGATTTGACTTCGAAGATGCAAGAGTCAAAATTACGAGTTCAATAGGTGATCAATGGATTTTTTGACAACTTGTGGATTTGGCTTCGAAGATGCAAGAGTCAAACTAGGAACTAAAATTCACCCAAGCATTGACAAAACTCATGAATTCTTAATAACCACATAAAATTTTACTACACCTGGATGCAAATTAATTGTACACATTGGAACCATACTCACTCCACAAACCTTAACCAAATCATGCTACTCCAACACAAACCATAATTCCAACATCACCAGGAACATCCCCAAGAACAACAACAAAACCAATTTTCTTGCATACAACATTTCACCTATACTTTTCTAAATAAAAGTTCAATCTATCAAATAGTTTAAACGAAATTTCTAATCAACTTAACTCTAAACGCCCCACACTTCCCAAAAATTCTATAGCCACATCCAAAATCCCATTATCAAACTATGCTTATTTCAACCATAACTAACACTCTAAAGGAAAATAAGTTCCATTTTATAAACATTTCTCCAACCTCAAATAAATTCACTTGGTAACAAGATGAAGATTAAAATTTATAATTTCGCCTATTGATTCATCCAAACCAAAAATTGAAGTAATGAAATTAAACATCTTAACCCCACTATCAAACAAGTAATTTTCCTTCCATAAGAAGAACATGAAAAATTTTCCTCCCATAGACTTCCATATCTCAACTGCACATTTTTCTTCACACATAACCACAAAACTATAGGAACAAGGCTATACACCCCTTACACCAAAAACGTAACCAAAAAATGCATTTCACCATAAATTCCCCCATAAAAGCTTAAACATCACATTAAGGCCCTGAAGAAATCACACTTCATCATTCCATAAACCAATTTACAATCATTGCTCTGCACACAATCATGTAATAATAAAGAAAATGGTTTAACATCCCTTACCTTAAGAATCCCAAATTGTATTTCACATTACCACCACAAATTCATCTCCTAAATTTAAATTCTCCACTAAAATCACCTTTTAGCATTTCATAATCAAACTTCAACATGTATCCACATGTAATCACATAATAAGGACAAGGTTAACTCCTTTTACACCGAAAACCCAACCTTCTTTTACCATAAGGATAAACACTTTTGATCTCATATCCAAGACATTAATCACACAAACAAATAATGATAGATACAAGGTGTAACTCCCCTTACACAAAAAACTTAACCCAAAAATGCATTTCCCAATTCTCCATTCCATAAATAAAGTAATATCAAGAAATGGTTTAGCACCCCTTACCTGGAATTCCTGCAACGAGACCACTATCTAGATATAATGAATTTGCCTTAACTTTTCACCTTCCTAGGCACATTCCAAAATCACCAAAAAGAAAGCCAATATTTCTACCCTTTATACTTTAGACAAGGTTTGAACACACCACCTCCATGTTGCAACCCAACACTCCAAGCCATATCAACTATCACATTTGTCTTATCAACCACATGCACAACAACATACAATAACATCCACACATTTCATGCATTCGAGATAATAAAATTATAATCATGTCAACTAAATTATTAATAATTTATAAAATACAAATTACACCAAAGCATACTCAACACTTCTAAAACAAATACATAAAAACAATATTTAAATATAAACACAAAAAAATGCACACATCAAGAATGGAACCATTGATCACCAACCTATGACAAGGTTTAACCAATTGTACTACAAACACTTCTATGTATGTCATTATGTATTATTTTAAATAATATTCCTCACGTCCAATTATCACTCTTGGAATAATAATTATTTTTCCTTGGTCTTACAACTCATCACAAGAAGAAAGTGACGAAGCAAACTTGTGTCTCATAGTTCGTTATGAGTCATCATCATCAAGGCAGGTAAGTTATTTGTCCTCAAAAGATAAGAATGATAATAATCAATTACTGCATGCTTTTAAAGGAATTACATAATGAAGCAAACAAAATTGACATCATAAATTATTTGCTAAAAGGTTTAAACAAATGGCTAGAAAACGGAGTTAATCAGCTAGAAACAAAATTAACCAATTTAAAAGAGGATTTTGAAAATCTGGATCTGATTTATAAAAGGTCAACTTGTTGTTATGAAAATCAATTGATTTCAAAACCTTGTGAAAATTGCACTATTATGGAAAACAAAGTCAAAAACCTTTTAAAAATCTGTGCAAAATGTTAGCACAAGAAACCTTTGTGCATGGATTTGATGAAGCAAGTGCATGAGATTATGTGGTTGATCAAGAATTGATGAAGATGCATTGATGATCAAGCTAAGGATATGCTAAATCTGGAATTGACTTGAAGATCATGGGGCTTGTATTTTGTATTTTGTATTGTCGTAGACTATGTGACAGTTTTTTAACAGGTTAAAAGGCTTGCAGCATATAGTTTTGGTATGAATGTATTTAACTAGTTGAAATATTATTCAATTGACAATTTATGGGTTTTGTTTTTAATATGGAGGAACTTTTTCAATTAAATATGTTCAAATTGGATTTGAATGTTTTTATTATTAGGGAAACATTTCAATAATATATTGAAGTAATTCTTGTTCCAATATATGCATATATGCGAATATACACATATGATTCATTTATATTTTACTTATTAGAAAGTAAATCATTATTAAGTTAAGAGATTTATTGCAGCATTTATCTTGAAGGCTATTGAGGATTTAAAAGATTATGCTAGCAATGTTTCGGTTGAAATGGCACATAATTAGTTCCACTAAGAACTAAAATATTGAGAAATGCATTTAAATCCCTTTTTCCAACTGCTTAGAGTGTATATATAATAGTTTCATGTAGTTTTGCTCAATATCTCCATAACCTTTTTACAGTTATTTTAATTTCTTCCTGATAATATACAAGTGGTACTCTGGTATTCATATGTTGTAGTTCAAGTTAGAACAAATGTTTTCTGGTATGAATATAAGTTGTTATAAAAGAAAATTTACTTAATTGAGTTTTACAAACCCAAGTTTGGATTTGGATTTGACTGATTGTTTGTACTAGTTATAACTATATTGACTTTCACTATTTTTCCTAGATAACATATGAACTAAATTCAATGTTATGTTCTATCTCTAAATATGAAGAAGAATATTTCTTAATGCTCTTTATGATTTGCACAAAAGAGAAATAAGAAAGTTGTTGTTGAAAATAAGAAAACTATACATATTCCATAAAGTTGGGCATTTTGTTTTTCTTTGCAAAAAACTTAAAGACTAAAACAGAGTTATTAAAATTTGCTTTGATTGCAGGAAGAAACTTGCATTGACAGGATGATGGAATAAGAAACAACAGTGATGGAATAGCAAAATAGATTGAACACAAGTATTGTGGAGGTAAATATGTTCAATTTGAAGGTTAAGACCCTACACTATGAGAATTTGATACTAAAGGAACAAGTATCAGATCATGTAAAAATGTTGGCTAAACGCGAGAGTGCAAAAGTAGAAGTTTGATTGCTTAATGAGAAAATTAGCTATGAAGTTAAACGAAACAAGGAGTAGATCACAAGTCTTCAACAAAAAATATCCTGGTTGTAAGACCAACAATGCAAAGATGTTGTTTGTGATCAGATTCAAATTAAGTTGCAGAAGCTAAATGATCTTGACTCTAAAGTAGAAGAGTTGAAGAAGTCCAATTTAAGATTGTAGGTAGAGAAGTTTCCATAGTTCCAAGATTAGATTTTACCCAAATCCTTGTAATATTGTCATTTTTTTAGATACATTTTAACATATTTTAATGTAATTAGCTTGTTATGTTTAATGAAAGATAATGTTTGTTACTTACTTTTGTAGTATCATTATTTTTTTATATATTTTATTTTTTTTTATTATTTAAAAAACTATTACATTATGAAATTATAAATAAATGTGGATAAAAATAAATAATAAAATATTTAAATTATGAAGTTTGATAATAGTGACAGTTATAAATGTCATAATATAATGTAAATTGTGGCATTTTTAAGTGTTATTAGTTTCAATATATTTAATTTTTCATTTAGAAAATTATGACTATTTTAACGGTTGTAATTTACCCCAAGAAACCGCCACATTATATAATGTAAAAAATAGCAGTTATTGTGACAATTCGCTTGAAATTGCCACATTATACTTTGTGGTGCATTAAATTACGATGGTTATTGAAACTGCCACAGACGTAAATTGTAACGGTTAAAATCGCTACATTTTACAAAAATTACCGTCATAATTATACAGTTTTTTATAGTGTTTGGTGTAGTAAATGAATCAACTGAAAAGGAAAAATAGTTGACTAAAACAACTGTTCACAACAATTTTCCCAAGGAGTGGATTGAACCTAAAGGGTTATCAAAGGACAACATCATTGGTGATATTAATCAAGGAGTATCCATTAGAGGCAAGCTTACTTATTGTAAACATGTTGCATTTGTGTCTCAAATTGAACCTAAGAATGTGAATGATGCTTTAAATGATAATAATTGGGTTATTGCTATGCAAGATGAACTAAATCAATTTACAAGAAATTATATGTGGTCTTTAATTCCTAAAAGTGATGACATGAATATAATTGGTACTAAATGGGTGTTTAGAAATAAAATGGATGAAGATGGTAATATAGTTATGAGCAAAGCTAGGCTAGTTGCTAAGGGATATAATCAAGAGGACGACATTGATTTTGAAGAAACATATGCACTTGTGGCTATGCTAGAAGTGTGAGATTACTATTGGCATATGCTTGTATGTGTAATTTTAAACTTTCTCAAATGGATGTGAAAAGTGCATTCTTGCATGGTTTCTTAAATGATGAAGTGTGTGTATCACAACCTCTTGGCTTTGGTGACCACCTCTATCCTAATCGTGTTTTCAGATTAAAAAAGGCCTTGTATGATTTGAAACCAACACCACGATAGTGGTATGAAAGGCTAAGCATTTTTCTTTTGTCAAAAGGATATGTTAGAGATGTTGTTGATAAAATACTCTTCATTAGAAAACATGAAAGTGATGTAATACTTGTTCAAATATATGTTGATGGTATTATTTTTGGTTCAAATAATAACCCCATGTGTGAAGAGTTTGTTGCAGCTATGTAGGGTGAATTTGAAATATCTACAATGTGTGAGCTAACCTATTTTCTAGGATTGCAAGTCAAATAACTTAAGCAAGGGACATTAAGCCAATCAAAATACTATTTTTATCTGTTGAAAAAGTTTGAAATGCAGAATTGCAAAAAAGCTGTCACTCCAATTGCCACAAATTGTCTTATGGATTCAGATGAGACTGGGCAACAAGTCGATTCAATCGAGTATAGAGGGTTGGTTTTTGCTCTATATAACAACAACTAGGCCAGACATTCAATTTAGTATATACTTGTGTGCAAGATTTCTGTAAGATCCAAGAAAATTAATTAATTATTTAATTAAATTAAAGAATGGAAATTGAAGCAGAAAGTTAATTATAAGAAAATAATAAGTGCTTTTATGAAAACAAAAGAACAACGTGTAGCTTATTTGGTTAAGAACTTTTTGCTGGGTAATTGGGAGGTCTGTGTTTAATTCTTATCATGTGTTATTTATGTGTTTATTTTAATTAATTTTATATGTGTGCGTGATGTACATATTTATATTGTTTGTGGTGTGTATTTGTTTCAAGATAATTGTAATAGCTTGTTTGGTGAAGAGCAAAACTTTATTTCTTTTAGTTTTGATGGCTTGACAGGAATTTGAAAAGCTATAAATAGGTAAACAAGGACAATAATTGGCTATTAAGTGTGTTTAATGGAGAAAATGTAATTATCTAATTTATTTATTTTAATTTTCATTTTTAGTATTAGGATGAAATAAAATAGTCAGAAACTCAAGAAAATTTTAGTTTTAGGTAATTTTATTTATTTATGTAGAGCTAAAAAGAGCCATCAAGATTCATAGCTTGAAATTTTGGGTAAGAGGAGCTATCTTTTTCTTATTATTTTGTGATCATGATAACTATGTTTTAATGGACAAATCCATGCAGAAAATGGCAAATGCATTTTTTTGGGTGAAGTTTTGGTGTAAGGGGAGCTGCCCTGTTGATGTGATTGTTTGTTGAGTTATTGTGTTTTTTAATATTTAATTACAAAAATAACTATGAAATGCAGTAAGTGTGTGAGTATTTAGATATTTGGGTTGCTATTATGTGATTGTGTCATTATATAAATTACAACGACCAGCCTTTTAAATTTGGGGTTTTAATCACACTATGATTGAGAGAAAAGAAAAAGATTTTCGATGTGATGATTCTCCAAGGATATTAATATATATATATATATATATATATATATATATATATATATATATATTGTTAAGTAGTTTTTATATGTATCATGATTTGTATTTATTATGTAAATACTGTTTGGTCATATTATAATGGTGTATTATAATACTAAATAATATTATTTGATTTTATATAACTTATGCAAGTATTTATTAGTTAAAGGTATTAGTTAAACTTATTTTATTATTATTGTTCTAGCCAAACTATAAGAGGTCGATTAGTCAAAGCATTCAGAGTTGTGTTTTGTCCCTTTTTTTTTGTCTCTAAGATCTCCTTTTATATTTTCCCTTGAGACCTCTTGAATTCCTATCTCCTTAGTTTTATAAAACCCTCTTATTTATGACTCGTTAACTTTCTCCATTTAACTAACACCCCTTAATATGCCCCAAACAGTTGCTTGATAATTTCCTTTAAATCCCTAAATTATTACTCTATTATACTAGCATAACATATCCATCAATGATCATCCTAAACCCAATCGACATTTGGACTCTTCAACAAATCGACCTTTGGCCTATCATTACACAGCCCCCTCAGCCTTAGCTTGAAAAAGCGTAAGGCTAAAGAATCTTTCCCAAACAATAACCCAATCGACATTTGGGATCTTCAACAAATCGAGCTTTAGCCTATCACTACATAGCCCCTCAGCCATAGCTTGAAAAAACCGTAAGGCTAAAGAATTTTTCCCAAACAATAACCCTATCAACATTTAGGTTCTTCAACAGATCGGCCTTTGGTCTACCATTAAATCTCTAATAATTGACACTAATAATAGGTGTCAATCTTAGTGAAAATTCCATTAATTCAAATCCAACTGGAATTGACACTAATAATAGGTGCAGGCAATTCGCAAGCATTCAAATAAACGTTTTTTAATACATTCACGCAACACGAGACAAGATGCCCTTTAATTCATAACAAAATGGGATGCATTTATTCAATTTACCAAAAGTAACCAACTCACTCAAGTAAATGTTCGTGCGTCAGTTTTGAAAAACACATTCACCTCCACTTTTCCACTTTGTGTTGATTGACATTTGCTTTCCATTCAATTTGCATATACTTGATCAATAATATTCACGTATACGTAGTTGCAATTGCACGACATTCATAAAATTGCATAACAAAACATTCAATACCAATTTGCAATGAAAATTAATGCACACAGCGGATGCAATTTCAACGACGAAATTCAATTCTTATTTCCAATCATGGCATTCACATTCAATTTTTAAAGCGACGGAAAACTTAAAAAACCCTTTAAACTTTAATTAGGGTTCATAAAAATTGGAAACAAACATCATAAAAAGAGAAACATCACAGTAGAATCATAAATCCTACAACTTAGCTCTGATACCACATGTAAAACAATTAAGGATTGTTAAGATTTAGGATTCTCACACAATAAAACATAATAAAGCACTAACCTTGATCCATGGGAGATCCTTTGAATATGCATTCTTCAATTTGTAATTTTTTGTGTGGTCTTCAACCCTTGTTTCCCAATCTATCTCTTTGCCTTTCTTTTCTCTTCTCAAATGTTTATGATGGGTTACTGTGAAAAGAACCTTATGGCCAGAGACAAAACCCCAATCCCTTTTATAAACAAACGTCCATGAAGTTGGTTTTTATTTTATCTTTATTTTATTTTATAATCACTTCCCATAATAATAACCAATATAACTTTAAATTTTATTAAATCACAATTGGGCCCATCATAATATTTCAAACGAGTCACTAATAGAATTAATTCGTCAATTAATTCTAACATGATATATATGTAAGATTAAATTAATTTATATATGCATTATGATTGAAATGAGTAGACCGTATGTATCGGTTGTGGGAGTTGTCAATGTGTGAGGCTTACTATTAAGATTAAAGTTTATTTTCACTTCGATCTATCTCTTTCCTTCGTACTTAATGTCAAACACACCTAGTAGAACTTAATTAAACAATAAATATCTTCATAATCTTAATAATAAGAAATATGATATAGTTGGGGAAAGGGGGTAATTATAATTGAAAGCGTGACTTCCAATTAGTCACCGTATGCTGTGAATCAATAATAATGATATGAGTCTTTCTTCTTACATCCATTAAAAGTTGTAATTTTCAGACTATCCCTTATTAAAATTATAATAAAAATTCCTACATCTCATTATGTTTTATATTTTTTAGGTTGAATGTTCTAGAAGTTTTCTAGGAAAAAAGTACTAAGACTAATAAGTCCCAAGCATTTCGTGTGTTCTCCCTTTTTTTCCCTCTTGAATCTCTTTCTTATGTCTTTTTTCTAATCTTTCCCTTTCCTATTGGAAAACCACCTCATTATGATCATTATTTGCCAGCCCTCTGGCTTCCTCAACATCATTCATCTTTAGTAATTATAAATCACATTAAACTCTACTTAATGCCACTGATATTCCATTAATGAGATCAACTATTCTCTTATCAATCGAACAAATCAACCATTGGGCCTATCACTACACAGTCCCCCAAGCTTTAGCTTTAAAAACGTAAGGCTTGATAGTTCGGCCCAAATCTTATTAGTCGAAAAAGTCGGCCATTGGGCCTATCACCACATAGATCAACCATTAAGTATATCACCACACAAGCCCCAAACCTTGTTTTAAAAAGCGTAAGGCTTGATAGCTCTGCTCAAATCCTATTAGTCGAACAAATCGATGATTCGACCTATCACCAAACAGATCAACCATTGGGTCTATCACCACACAGTCTCCCAAGCCTTAACTTTAAAAAGCGTGAGGCTTAATAGCTCGACCCAAATCATATTAGTCAAACAAATCGGCCATTGCACCCATCACCACATAGATCGACCAATTGGCCTATCACCACACAACCACTTAAACCTTAACTTTAAGAAGCGTGATGCTTGATAGTTCGACCCAAATCCTATTAGTCAACAAATAGGCTATTGGGCCCATCACCATACAAATCAACCATTGTGCCTATCACCACACAACATCTTAAGCCTTAGCTTTAAGAAGCGTAAGGCATTGATAATTCAGCCCAAATCCTATTAGTCGAACAAATCGGCCATTGGGCCTATCACAACATAGATCAACCATTGGACCTATCACCACACAGTACCCTAAGCCTTAGATTTAAGAAGCGTGAGACTTCATAGTTCGGCCCAAATCTTATTAGTCGAACAGATCGGTCGTTTGGTCTGTCACCACACAACCCTCTTGTTGGGCCATATGATTGCTTTAGTCTTGCTGGAAGGTGCCAAATGGCCCAAAATCGCTTCGCCTTCCCTTATAGCCTGTGACCATTTTGTTTGACATATGTCGCTAGAAAATACTGCTGACGAAGAAAAGAAACGAAATGTCGCTTGCTTCCCACACTTATTCCTGCCTTTTTCACTTGTCTTATCAGAGTGCCAAGTGTACACTTGTTTCACATAGATATGTGCTCCCTATCGAATATGAATCATAGTTTATTTGCCCTTTAAGCTTTCTTTGCACAAAAACTTTCTTTAGATTTTGCTAATTCCTTATTGTTTGGAAAAGATGTGTACTCAAACCTTTTTTAAACATGCTTTGGGGAGACATAGGGTCAACCCTTTTTTAATGTGATTTGGGGAGACACAAGATCAACCCTTTTTAAACACGTTTTGAGGAGACCTAAGATCGACCCTTTTTAAACATGTGCCTTTTTATTGGGGCGAAGGGGG
>Ga0209389_1000337_pt1 | contig 28557 bp, 32 predicted proteins | sample CowpearedBW_FD_187526 | JGI IMG/M metagenome (GOLD analysis project Ga0209389, IMG submission 187526) | Root nodule microbial communities of legume samples collected from California, USA - Cow pea red BW (SPAdes) (version 2) | ecosystem: Host-associated > Plants > Roots > Nodule | place: USA... | reverse complement strand
AAACAAAGATAAAGGTGATGGAATAGAAGACTCCCCTCTAGACATGCTTCTAGTGATCCTTCTTGAGGGAGCTTCTAAGGAGGTGGTCATGCCTTCATCATCAGCTCTTCTTTTTCATCCTTGACTACAGTGAGGCTTGTCTTTTTGGAAACAACATGGATAAGGCTGACCCACTGATTGTCTGAAATGGGGTAGATGATCCCAACTTGTAGAAGCTTGGTCACCTCCTTGTTGACAACATCTGAGATTACATGGTTAAGTCGCCTTTGTTGTTGTCTCACTGGCTTTGCTCCATCTTCCAACAATATCCTGTGCATGCATGTTGATGGGCTAATACCAGGAATGTTAGCCAATGTCCATCCAATTGCCTTCTTGTGCTTTTTAAGAACATGCAACAACCTCTACTCTTATTTAGCAGTGTGGGAGTTGGAAATGATGAAGGACAATTTGTCCTCCTCCTCCAAGTAGACATACTTGAGGTTGTTTGGTAAGGGTTTCAACTCTGGAATGTTGGATGCTGGCTGAATATCAAGAACTAGAGGGGAGGGAGAAATGGGTTCTATAACTTGTACCTCAACATAACAATCAGATGCATATGTACTTCCTGCAACATGGTTAGTGCAATTTGATTATATAACATCAAAGTCAATAGGTACAACACATAGAGAATCAAACTCAGCAAATTCAACATTATCCACATCATATTCAGTATCAGAATCAAGAACATCAATGTATGCAAACTCAGATAACTCAAACATAGATGAATATTTTAATGCATGCAAAGAGTGCAAATTAGAAAAATGTCCATCAATAGCATGATCAATGATATCAACGTGAAAAAACAGAGTGATCCTCAGAAGGATGTTTCATGGCATCCAAAATATTAAAACGTAGGACAATATCATCAAACTCCATGGATAAAATGCCAGCATGGACATCAGTCTTGGTTCGAGTTGTATTTAAAAATGGTCTCCCTAAAATGAGTGGGGTAGAACCACGGGAAAATCCTTCTTCCATATCAAGAATGTAAAAATCAGCAGGAAAAATTAGTTCACCAACCCGAACCAAGACATCCTCAATGAAATCGGCAGGGTGGACAACACTTCTATTTGCCAATTGAATGACCACACCCGTCGGTTGCAATGGTCTAAGAGACAAAGAATTGAAAATAGACAGAGGCATGACATTAATCGAAGCACCCAGATCAAGCATATCATTCTCAAACTTATAATTACCAATAATATAGGGAACACAAAATGTACCTAGGTTTTTACACTTTTAAGGGATTTGAGGAACAAATTTACCTATCAGTGTAGATACGTTTCACCCCATGCTGATCCTCTCATTGCCCTTCAGCCTCCTCTTGTGCGTGCACAGCTCCTTCAAGAACTTGGCATATTTGGGAATCTATTTGATGGCGTCCAAAAGAGGTACGTTAACCTCCACCTTCTTGAATGTTTGTAAGATCTCCCTGTCAACCACTTCCATCATCTATCTTGGAATAACTCTCGGAGGAAAGGGAAGAGTCATGGAAGGTATAAAAAATGTGGAAGGAAGGGCTACATGAACATCATCATGCTTTCTCTTATGTGTACCACCAGGGTCAACTTCCTCTTGAGGTGTAGGCTCAGGAGTGGGAACTTCAATATTTTTCCATATCTCAATGTGATGGCACTCACATTTCTCGGATTCTCCACCGTTAGTGATGGCAACTTATCATAATTTGGAGCCTATGCTTGATTAAGTTGTGTAGCCATTTGCCCCATTTGATTTGTTAAAGTCTGGATTGAGGCTCTAGTCTCCTTTTGGAATTGCATATTCTGAAGTGTCATCATTCTAACCAACTCTTCTAATGAAGTAGAAGAGGTAGGTGCATGTGCAGGAGGAGCTAAAGCTCGTGTGGTACAGATGGAACAAGAGTAGCTTGTGTAGGCGCAACTCTTTGTTGAGGAGGTGGATGCACATTTTGAAACTGTTGGTTTTGCTGTTGTTGGTTGCCCTGGTTTCCCCATCTCAGATTAAGGTGATTCTTCCATCCTGGTGTTGGGGCCTATTGTTATCAAAAATATTAGCTGCATACGCATGAGGAGTATCCACTGGTGTAGATGAAGAAGGGCCTATTGTTGCAATGTTGGGCAAGAGTCTGTGAAATGATCAACGAATGTACAAAGGTCACAAACTCTTGTAGCTGGAGCTCTTTGATTGGAAGCAAGTTGGTTGACCAGTGGGGTAAGAGCATTAATCTTACTCTCCAATTTCTTGGTGTATTCGGCTGCCCCTACATCATGAACTCCTCTAACAACTATGGCATCACTCATTGTGCCAAATTATTGAGAATTGGAAGCCATGTTCTCGATTAGTTGTCTAGCTGCAGTTGGTGTCATGTTACCAAGAGCGCCACCACTTGCAGCATCAATCATGTTCCTATCCATGTGGTGCTAGCCTTCCTAAAAATATTTTAGAAATAGATGTTCAAAGATTTGATGGTGGGGAACTTGAACAAAGATTCTTGAACCTCTCCTAGTATTCGTAGAGGGTCTCCCAAGATTGTTGCTTGATGCTAAAAATTTCCTTCCTTATGGTTGTTGTCCTACAAGCAAGGAAGAATTTGGCCAGGAACAATCTCTTCAAGTCATCCCAGCTCGTGATGGACAGTGCTGCAAGGTTGTATAACCAGTCTTTTGCATTACCCTCCAAGGAATGAGGAAAGGCCTTCAAGTAGACATGGTCTTTTTGGACATCTACAGGCTTAATGGTGGAACACACGACATGAAACTACTTCAAGTGTTTGCACAGGTCCTCATGTGCAAGGCCATGAAACTTTGGCAACAAGTGTATTAATCCAGTTTTTAACACATATGGAACTTCCTCCTCAGGATATTGAATGCATAAACTGTCATAAGTGAACTCTGGTTCAGTGAGCTCACTCATTGTTCTTTCATGAGGTGGAGGAGGTTAAGCTATATTATTAGTATGAAAATTAGAATGATCAGAATAAACAGTATGCTCAAAATGCAAAAAATGAACAGAATGAGGAATGTCAGGAGTATGAGAAGAATTAGGAAAAGTCACAGAATAGTCAGCATGCAAAGATTGATTCCTAAGATGCCTACGTCCTCTATGGAAGGTCCTATCAATCTCAGGGTCAATGGGTCGTAATTCACTTGGGTTTCCCCTAGTCATGCACCAAAATACATTAATTCTAGTGGTATTAGCATAACAAAGGGTAAAACTACAAGTATACTCAAACGAACTCCAAATGACTTGAAAATTGGTAGGATTGTCCTTTGAGTGACCAAACAATTCCACAAAAAATAATTAACTCAAAACTCAAAGTGAAAGTATTTTTAAATTTTTTTCAAAAGTGAGAAAAATGAAGAAAAATCACAAAAAACTTTGCTGAAAGATAGAAACCGACATTTTCTAGAGAATCTGAGTTTGATAACTGGCAGAGCGGGTTCCGATAAGGTAGGAAATTCAATTCCACCCATAATGCATAAAAATAATGTTGATTCTGATAACCAGAGCAAAAGTTATGGTCCTTTGAAGTTTGACTAAAAATTAGTCCAAATTTTTTTTGAATCTCTCAACTCACACCATAACAGCTGCTCCAGCCATTTTTTCCATCATGTTCAAAGTCTTAAAAGTGGGAAGAAAAAATTTCAAATCAAAACAAGCACCATAGCTACCATAACTAAATTCCATAAGTTAAATGCCAAAATCGAACAATATTCAACACTATTCACTACACTAGAATTAACATTATTCATGCACCGTGACACTATTTACTCTACAACACAAACAACACGCATAGTACACAAAAACACATAGAAACACTACCACAATCAACATATACCAACTTAACCACACCAAAACACCAAACACAAACACCAACATATACAAACACAAACACATTGAAAATTTTACTTAGAACAAAACTATTGGTCCTCGACAATGGCACCAAATTTTATAGAGGGTGTACCCCACCAAATTAAAACAGATTAAATGCAGTATATGAAAGTTGAACCAAGTTGTCTCCCAATGACCAAAATTTTCGTCCAAAGCTTCAATTTCCAAATGAACACAACAGTATAACATAGGGAGGGTTTGGCAGATTTACGGATGTAACACACAATTGAAAACTTAAATACAGATGTGTAAAAACGATGTAAAAATAGCGTTGATTCCTTGCTTCAAATGAAAATCCACCAATCACGGATTACAAATAAAAATGGTTCTATTACAATTCATTAAGCATGAACACACAACGATTCCACTCTGTAAATTAAGCAAAAACAAAATGGTTTCTTCATTAAACCCAAACACAAATTCAGAATGAAGAGTTTAACAAAACTCCACTGAACAAAATACTAATCTCAAGGTTTCAATTCAATATCTGCAAAGAATCAACATGTAAACTTAGCGCCTCATGGAATTCGAATTAGGGTTCAACATAATTTGTGATTCAACCATTCAAATTGGTACAAAATAGTGCAGAAAACCTAAATTGGTACAAGAAACGAAAATGTGCAAGGAGAGAATGGGGCAAGAATGAAAACAACCAACAAAAACAGAAATGATTCAATATAAATGTTACCCAAGGTATAGAAAACGAAAACCCCAACAATTAGTGTTGTCCACAACTCATAAAACGTGAAAAATGAGTGGAAAACATGAAAAATGAACTTGTACCTCTATGGGTCTCCTTCCAAAGCTTCAAAAACCTAAAATAGAGAGTGGGGAAGATGATGCTGTTAGTAAACGATAATCAGCCCCTCCTATACATGGTCACATCACCTAAGATTCACATATTTACAAAATTGCCACGATTGGGTGCAGAATTACAAAAATGGCACTACTGGGCCTCAAATGTTGGCTCATTGATGAGTCATTATTTTCCTCCATTCCACTAGCCTTTGTGTACCCATTTGACAGTTGTTCAGTGCTTAATTGTTCATCTTTAGTGTGTTTTCATTTGTTGGGCTTTATTGGGCCGTTGTTCCGAATTTGGGTTAATTTCACATTATTTGGCCTAATTTTTGTTTTTAATTATTTTTAGGTATTTGGGTGAAGCAATTTTGGAGCTTGGACATTAATATTCAGTTGAATAGAGTTGGCACATCATTTTCACATCATTTCCATGTCATCTAAGTGAATGGGTCAAATTTGAGGTCTAGTAGCAGAATTTTTGCAATTTTGAGTGCTAGAATGGCATATTTGTAAATACTAGTTGCAAGGGTGATTGGACCACGAAAATTAGGTCATTTAGCATGCATCAGCCGCATAGCTTCTTCTGCAACCTCCATTTTCATGCTCTGAAGATTTAGTGGTTGTCCATGGAGGTGCTTCTTACGGTTTTTCATGTGTTTGCCTAGTTTTTACCGTTTTTATGCATATTTTGGCAGCTCCCAATGTGGGTTTTATGTTTTGAATTCATTTGCTTGCTTGGGCATCTCATTTTATTGATTTTATTGACTTGGAACAACACTCATTGATGGGGTTTTCGGTCCTTATATGATAGTAGTGATTTTCGTTCATTCAAAGCCTTGAAATTTCTCTTTTGCTCTTGCTTTTGAATTTGCATTTGAAGTAGGTTAGGGTTTTTGATTTTTGATGTCTTGTTTTGTTTGAATTTAGAAATGAAGTGCTTAATTGCTCCATTTCCATGTCTAGCTAAGCTTTTTGCATTGATTCCTTGACGAAATTGAAATGATACCATGAGATTGTTGGTCATTTTTGGGTTGTATTCGAAATTGCATCTATTTTAAGTTGGGTTTTATGATAAATACATTTTTGATGCATGCTTAATCTCAAATTTATGTGTGCACATTAATGGCTCATATTCATGCATAGTGTTTATGAGTTTTGTCATGGCTTGCTTCAATCTTTGGATGTTAATTGCCTAAAATTTGTTGTGCTTAATGACATATTGAATCCACGGTAATTTTTGCTTAGTTGATTGCCTAGCGTTCGTGCTTCCATGGGTCACCTTCAAAGCTTTGACAACCTAAAAATGGAGAGTGGAGAAGATGATGGTGTAGCAGGAGCTGGGGTAGCAATAGGGACAGGTGGAACTGGCGCATCTTGTGGTGCAGGTGCAACTCTTTGTTGTTGGTGAGGAGGTGGCTGCACATTTTGAACCTGTTGGTTTTCTTGCTGTTGCTGGTTTCCCCATCTCAAATTAGGATGATTTATCCAACCTGGATTGTATCTATTGGTGGACAAATCATGGTTTTGCTGGTGTTATTGGGGTAACCTATTGTTGAAAATGTTAGCAGCATAGGCTTGAGGAGTATTAGAAGGTGTAGAAGTCATGGCTTGTTGCAAGGCGAGGCAAGAATCTGTGAAATGCTCAATTGACATGCAAATGCCATAAACTTTTGCAATAGAAGGTGCAGCTCTTTGATTTGCAACAAGTTGGTTGACTAAGGTGGTAAGAGCATCAATTTTGCTCTCCAACTTCTTAGTGTACACGGCAGCTCCTACATCATGAACTCCCCTAACAACAATGGCATCATTTCTTGCGCCAAATTGCTAAGAGCTAGAGGCCAAGTTCTCAATCAATTGCCCTGCTGTTGCTGGGGTCAAATTACCAAGAGCACCATCACTTGCAGCATCAATCATACTTCTATCCATATGGTGCAAGCCTTCATAAAAATACTGAAGAAGTAGATGCTCAGATATTTTGTGGTGTGGGCAACTAGAACACAAATTCTTGAATATCTCCCAATATTCATAAAGACTCTCCCTAGACTGTTGCTTGATGTCAGGAATCTCCTTTCTTATGGTTGTTGTCTTCGATGCAGGGAAGAATTTGACCAAGAATAATCTCTTCAAGTTATTTAAGCTCGTGATGGAGCTTAGTGCAAGGTAGTACAACTAATCTTTTGCATTGCCCTCCAAGGAATGAGGAAAAGCCTTCAAGTACACAATATCGTGAATTGGTGCAAATAAATGTCCTATCAAATTGATGATGATTCATTATTTTCCTCCATTCCATTAGCCTTTGTACACCCATTTGATAGTTGTTCAATGCTTAATTATTGTTCTTAATGCATTTTCATCTGTTGGGTTTTATTGGGCCATTGTTCCGAATTTGAGTTAATTTCACAATATTTGGCCTAATTTTCGTTTTAATTATTTTTAGGTATTTTGGTGAAGCAAATTTTGGAGCTTGGACATTTATCTTAAGGTCAAGAGAGAGTTTCCACGTCATTTCGACATCATTGTCACATCTGTGCCATGTCAGTCAGCCCGTCCACGTCATTGGGCCAACATTTTCAGCCCCTACTAGCATTTTTGTAATTCTAAGTGGCAGAATGACATTTTTGTAATTCTAAGTGGCAGAATTTAGGTGACCACATTTTTAGGTCATTTTTTTCTCAAGCAGCCACTTCTTCTTCTTCTGTTTGGCATCCTCAATTTTCATTTTAGGGTTTCTCCATTTTTGTTTTTGTTTTACAGATTGGTGATTGTGCAGATTGTGTTTTTCATCTAATTTCAATTCAAATTTCGTTGGTTTGTTTCCTTTCATCTACTATTTCAGTTCGTTCCAATGCATTTAAATTTTTGTTTGACATATAATCTGAATTCCATGAGGAACTAATTTTTGTTTGCATTGGCAAAATTGAAATGAAACCATGAGATTGTTGGTCGTTTCTGGGTTTTGTTCGGATTTAACTCTGTTTCAGGTTGGGTTTTTATGATAAATATGTTTTTGATGCATGCTTAATCTCTAATTCGTGTTTTGTGCACATTAATGGCTCGTATTCATGGTTAATGTTTATGGGTTCTATCACGCTTGGTTCAATTTGTGGGTGTTAACTGCCTGAAATTTTTTGTGCTTAATGACATAATGAATCCATGGTAATTTTCGCTTAGTTGATTAACTTAAGGTTCATGAGAGCAAATTTGAATAGAACAATTAATTTGATAATATGTGATTGGTGGAATTTCAATTGAATCAAGGAATCATTTTGTTTTTATATAATTGTTAAATTTCTCTGCAATTTTTGTGAATTAAATTTTGTGCAAATTCATTAACCCCCCTTTGGTGTTATGTTTATTTATGGAAATTAAGTTGTGGACGAAAATATTGATAGTTGGGAGACGACTTGGTTCAACTTTCACATACTACATTTAATCTATTTTATTTGATCACGTACGACCTCGATCAAATTTAGCGCCACTGTTAGGGACCAACGTTTCCGTTCATACTATTTCCAGTGTTGAGTTGAGTTGTGTTTTGTGTGTGTGTTGTTTTCTAAATTGTGGGATTAAGTGTGTTTGATGTTTTGGTGAGTCATGTGCGAATGTTCATTGTGATGTTATTGTTTTGTTCAGTACTTATTTCCATTCCAGTGGTGTTTCCGTGAGTGTGTGCATGTTGTTTGTGTGGTAGAGTGAATAGTGTCACGGCGGATGAATAATGTTGAATTCTGGCATTTAACTTGTGGAATTTTGTTATGGTAGCTACGGTCCTTTTTTGACTTGAAATGTTTTTTCTTCACTTCTAAGACCTTGAACTTGATGGGAAAAATGACTGGAGCAGTTGGAATGGTGTGATTTGAGAGATTCAAAAAAATTTTGGACTGATTTTCAATCAAACTTTTGCTCTGGTTATCAGAATCACAATTATTTTATATGCATTTGGGGTGGAATTTAATTTCCTACCTTGTTGAAACTCGCTCTGTTGGTTATCGAGCTTAGATTCTCCAGAAAATGCTGCTATCTATGTTTCATCAATGTTTTTTGTGATTTATCTTCATTTTTTCACTTTTGAAAAAAATTTTAAAAATACTTAAACTTTGAGTTTTAAGTTGATTTTTTTGTTATGGTACTGTTTGATCACTCAAGGGACAATCCTACCAATTTTCAAGTCATTTGGAATTTGTTTGAGTATACTTGTAGTTTTACCCTTTATTATGCTGATACCACTAGAATTAATGTATTTTGGTGCATGACTAGGGGAAATCTAAGTGACTTACAACCATTTGATCCTGAGATTGATAGGACCTTCCACAGAGGAGTTAGGCATCTTAGGAATCCATCTTTACATGCTGACTATTCTGTGACTTTTCCTTATTCTTCTAATTCCCTCATACTCATGACACTTCTCATTTTATGCATTTTTTGCATTCTGAGCATATTGTGCATTTTGATCTATCTGATTTTCATACTGATAATACGGCTCAACCTCCACGTCATGAGAAGATAATGAGTGAGCTCACTACACCTGAGTTCACTTATGATAGTTTGTGCATTCAGTATCCTGAGGAGGAAGTTCCTTATGTTTCAAAAACTGGATTAATACACTTGTTGCCAATGTTTCATGGCCTTGCAGGTGAGGACCCGTGCAAACACTTGAAGCAGTTCCATGTCGTGTCTTCCACCATGAAGCCTGCAGATGTCCAAGAAGACCATGTCTACTTGAAAGCTTTTCCTCATTCCTTGGAGGGCAATGCAAAAGACTGGTTGTACTACCTTGCACCCAGGTCCATCACAAGTTGGGATGACTTGAAGAGATTGTTCCTGGCCAAATTCTTCCATTCTTCCAGGACAACATCCATAAGGAAGGAAATTTCTGGCATCAAGCAACAGTCTGAGGAGAGCATCTACGAATACTAGGAGAGGTTCAAGAATCTTTGTTCAAGTTGCCCCCATCATCAAATCTCTGAACATCTCCTTCTACAATATTTTTATGAGGGCCTGCACCATATGGATAGAAACATGATTGATGTTGCAAGTGGTGGTGCTCTTGGTAACATGACCCCAGATGTAGCTAGGCAAATAATCGAGAACATGGCTTCTAATTCTAAACAATTTGGCACAAGGAGTGATGCCATAGTTGTTAGAGGAGTTCATGATGTAGGGGCAGCCGAATACACCAAGAAGTTGGAGACTAAGATTGATGCTCTTACCACACTGGTCAACCAAATTTCTTCCAATCAGAGAACTCCAACAACAATATTTTGTGGCATTTTTACATCCGTTGATCATTTCACAAACTCTTGCCTAGCATTGCAACAACAGGATACTTCTTCTACACCCGTGGATACTCTTCAGGCGTATGCCACTGATATTTTCAACACAATAGGTCCCAACACCAGCACCAAAACCATGCTTTGTCAACAAATAGATACAATCCAGGATTGAGGAATCACCCTAATCTGAGATGGGGAAACCAGGGCAACCAACAGTAGTAAAACCATTAGTTTCAAAACGTGTAGCCACCTCCTCAACAAAGAGTTGCGCCTACACAAGCTGCTCCTGTTCCATCTGTACCCACACCAGCTCTTGCTGCACCTGCTTCTTATTCTTCTACTTCAATGGTGGAGTTGGTCAGAATCATGACACTTCAGAATATGCAATTCCAGCAGGAGACTAGAGCCTCAATCCAGACTTTGACAAATCAAATAGGGCAGATGGCTACACAACTTCATAAAGCACATACTTAAAATTCTGATAAGTTCCCATTGCTTAGCCAACACCTGAAAAGGAAGTTGACCCTGCCACACTTCAGAGAAAGCGTGATGTTAATGCAATCGGTCCTTCCATGTCTAGTGTGGCTCCTACGCCTTCCACCTCTTCATTTCCCTCCAAGAGCCATTCCAAGCAAAAAGATGGAAGAGGTTGACAGGGAGATCTTAGAAACATTCAGGAAGGTGGATGTGAACATACCTTTATTGGATGCCATTAAATAGATCCATAGATATGCAAAGTTCCTTAAGGAGTTATGCACGCACAAGAGGAGGCTGAAGGGCAATGAGAGGATCAACATGGGGAGAAACGTATATGCGCTAATAGGTAAATCTGTTCCTCAAATCCTTGAGAAGTGTAAAGACCCAGGTACATTCTGTGTTCCCTGCATTATTGGTAATAATAAGTTTGAGAATGCTATGCTTGATCTGGGTGCTTCGATTAATGCCATGCCTCTATCTATTTTCAATTCTCTGTCTCTTGGACCATTGCAACCAACGGGTGTGGTCATTCAATTGGCAAATAGAAGTGTTGCCCACCATGCCGATTTCATTGAGGATGTCTTGGTTCGGGTTGGTGAACTAATTTTTCCTGCTGATTTTTACATTCTTGATATGGAAGAGGGATTTTCCCGTAGTTCTGCCCCAAACATTTTCGGAAGATCATTTCTAAAGACAGCCCGAACCAAGATTGATGTCCATGCTGGCACCTTATCCATGGAGTTTGATGACATTGTGGTGCGTTTTAATATTCTGGATGCCATCAAACATCCTTCTAAGGATCACTCTGTTTTTCACGTTGATATGATTATGATTGATCATGTTGTTTGTAACGTTCTATCCGGAAATTACTTATTAAAATAAATAAGAAAATAAATAAAATAATCACCTCATTTATTAATCATCAATTTTCCAAAAACGCGGGAAAATTTAAACATTAAAGTCCAACGCGCCAATATAGATAAAATAAATCGCATCAGTACGTGTTACAATTAAAATCTTCTATAAAATTATCACACGCTCTGTCGCTAGGTGCCTCGCGGCTCCACTGACTGGCGCATCTATCTCGCGTCGCCAGGCGCCACCGAACCTCCAAGGTTTCAATTGCATTATTCCGCCTGGCAAAACCCCCTCTACCGCCAGGCGCCCTGTGCGCACTGTGACCAATGTCACAGGTTGGTGTTCCGTCCGCTTGGCGGCTTGCCCACGCTGCCAGGCGCCACACCAGTAGCGCAATGCTACTGGTTTCTTGACACTTTAACAGATTCCCCAAAGGGTCCAAATCACACCGCATACAAACTTGTAGTACAATTATTGCACTCCAGTGACAATTCTATACTAAATTACAAAACATTCAATCCATCAAATTATAGTACGCTTGTGGCATTTCAGGTTTGATTCTATAACTAGCTTACCAACTTCACAAAAGTCAAACAACAAAAATTTGCAATGTATCTCATACCTTAGATGACTCAAATATTGTACATGCAATCCAAACCAACACCAATATCAATTTCAGACATCTAACCATATTTTCCACAATTAAATGCCACATTCTATTTCATGCTCATCATTTTTACCTTTTTGACCAAACCCAAAGTCATCAATTTCATAATATAATGTCCTATTTACCATTTACAATTCACAATTGAAGATGATCCTCGTACCCAAGCATGACCAAGCACCCCAATTCTAGTACATGTTATCATGTTGCGGTAACACCATTATACTCATCATACAAAGATTAACTGCATTCATTTAAACATTATTCATATATACCATATGTCCATAAATTCATCAGTTTGACGCTTACTCACCCACAACACTAACTTAATCCAAAATTCCCCCTTTTCATCCAAGAATTCAGCAATTCATCACGCATACAATAATATTCATCATAGTCATCAATCAAACTGAACTCCATCCAGTCCCCAACATAAACCCTAACCCTTAATTCATTTAGAATTGATGCATTCAACATAACCATAACTACACAACCAAATAGGATCATCAAGATTTGCATTCCAGTATGAGATCATCACAGCAAAATCACAATTATCACAAAATACTCAAAACAGCGAAAATCCTGAAATCGTGCTCGCGTCGCCTGACGGTTCAACCTATGCCGCCAGGCGGTTCATGAAGAAAAACCCAGAAACTGGGTCTACCGCTTGTGTCGCCTTATGGTGCGTGCATGACCGCCAGGCGGTTTCTGGAAAATTCCAGAAACCCGACTGAATTTAGATGAAACTAACAGCACGCAATACCAAACACTTAAGCAATTCACGATTATGTACAATGGCACTTAAACCAATCAAAAGGAACTCCCCTAACATGGATTCCTTGCTCAATTTGCTAAATGTGCTACTTCTTTCTTGTTTGCCAATCTCCCTCTTACTCTTCTACCAATTCAGACCCAGAACCTCACTCAACACTCACAATTACTCTCCTTCCGCGCTCTCTTTCTAGTCTAGTCTCAGCCTTGTCAAAACCCTTCCTAATACTCAACTTTTACCTTTTAAACAATGCTTAAATTTAGGTCAATAAGGCAAAAACGGGTTTCCTACTTAATTATTGGTTAATGGCCATTCATGGTCCCTTTATGGCTGTTTTCAGCCTCCCTTGGCTGCTAGATCAGTTATGGTTTCCCCTAACCCTTCCATTTCACCCAAATCTAGCATTAGCAAAAAATATAAAGTTTAATTTAGGTTTTCCCCAAGGCTAGAACCCACAACCATGCAATTACTAAGTTAATACCAAACCATCATGCCAATTCATATTTCATGCCAACTAGTATAACCCAATTGCTATCTTCTTACTTACACGCACATACATATTAGAAAAATAAATAAATAAAATTATATCCTACACAAATGGCATACATAGGACTCGAACCCAAATCCTCTCACACAATCAAAGTACTATCAACCAATTGAGCTAGTACTTTTCCACGTCATAAAGGTTAGCATTTAATGCCATAAAGGCTTCTCTCACTCACATTAATTAAATAATTAATTATTTAATTATTTAAATTTAGCGGGTCTTACACTAAAGATGGACATATTTCTAATTTTCACCCTTTGTAATGCATAAAATATTATTCTGTGTTAAGTAATCTGAGTTTGCATGCATTGATATTCTTGATTCTAATTCTGAATATGATGTGGATAATGTTGAATCTACTCAGGTTCAATCTGTTGAGTTTGACTCTCTAGGTGTTGTACCTATTGCCTTTGATGTTATACAATCAGATTGCACTAACCATGTTGCAGGAAGTACATATGCATCTGATTGTTATGCTGAGGTACAGGTTGTGGAACCCATTTCTCCCTTCCCTTTGGTTCCTGATATTCAACCAGCATCCAACACTCTCGAGTTAAAACCCCTACTAGACAACCTCAAGTATGTATATTTGGAGGATGAGCAAAGACTACATGTGATCATCTCTACCTCCCTCTTTATTGAGCAAGACCAAAGGTTGTTGGAAGTGCTCAAGAAGCACAAGAAAGCCATTGGGTGGACATTGGCTGACATTCCTGGAATTAGCCCATCCACATGCATGCACAAGATTTTATTAGAGGATGGAGCAAAACCAGTCAAAAAACCGCAGAGGTGACTGAACCGTGTCATTCTAGAGGTTGTGAAGAAGAAGGTGACCAAGCTTCTACAAGCCGAGATAATCTACCCCAATTCAGACAAACAGTGGGTTAGTCTCATCCATGTGGTTCCCAAAAAGACAAGTCTCATTGTAGTCAAGAATGAAAAAGAGTAGCTGATTCCAACAAGGGTGCAAAATAGTTAGAGAGTTTGCAAAAACTACAGAAGGCTAAATCAAGAAACCTGGAAAGACCACTTCCCCTTACCTTTTATTGATCAGATGCTTGAGCGCTTGGCAACTAAATCCCATTACTACTTTCTTGATGGCTTTTCTAGTTACTTTCAAATCCATATTGCACCTAAAGACCAAAAGAAAACCACATTCACCTGCCCCTTTGGCACTTTTGCCTATAGGAGGATGCCTTTTGCCTATGCAATGCCCCTAGCACATTGCAGCGGTGCATGCTTAGCATTTTCAATGATTTTCTTGAAAACTACATAGAGGTGTTTATGGATGATTTTACTATGTATGGATCCTCATTTGATGCATGTTTAGATAGTCTGGACAGAGTTTTGAATAGGTGCATCCAATCTAACCTTGTTCTCAATTTTGAGAAATGCCATTTCATGGTAGAACAAGGCATAGTTTTGGGACACATCATTTTGAGTTAGGGCATTGATGTTGACCCTGCCAATATTCAGTTATTTCATAGTTGCCTTACCTTTCTTTTGTGCGAGAGGTTCGTTCTTTTCTTGGCCATGCAGGGTTTTATAGGTTCTTTATTCAGGATTTCAACAAGAAGGCCCTTCCACTGTCTAAGTTGTTGCAAAAGGATGTTGACTTCATCTTTGGTGAAGGATGCAAAAAGGCTTTCGATTGCCTTAAGCAGGCCTTGACCAACACTCCGATCATTCAGGCACCCAATTGGACAACCTCATTCGAGCTTATGTGTGATGCATCCAATTATGCATTGAGGGTTGTTCTGGCTCAAAAGATTGACAAGCAGTCAAGGGTAATCTATTACGCCTTCAAGACATTAGATGTTGCCCAAGCAAACTACACCACAATAGAAAAGGAGCTTCTTGCGGTTATTTTTGCACTTTAAAAGTTTAGATCTTATCTGCTTGGTTCTTCTGTTGTCGTGTTTACTGACCATGCAGCTATAAGTACCTGTTTGAGAAGGTAAAATCCAAGCCTCAGCTAATTAGATGGATGCTCTGGCTCTAGGAATTTGATTTGGAGATTCGTGATAGGAGTAAAGCATAAAACTTGGAAGATATGTAGTGATCAGGTTACAAGAGATGCATTCTTGACCACGAGATTGACTCGGTCCTTCAATTATGTCATTCATCTGCACCTGGTGGTCATCTTGGCACACAGAGGACAACTCGTAAGGTGCTGAATTGTGGATTTTACTGGCCCACCATCTTCAAGGATGTGTGGAGGATTTGCAGCACATGTGACCAATGCCAGAGAGCGGGAGAAGCCATTTCTTGGAGACAACAGATGCCTCAACAACCTATGTTGTTTTGTGAGGTCTTCGATGTTTGGGGTATAGATTTCATAGGCCCTTTCTCTATTTCTTTTGGTATCACTTACATCTTACTTGCTATTTATTATGTCTCAAAGTGTATTGAAGCTAAAGCCATCAAGGCTAACGATGCTCGAGTTATTATAAACTTTGTCAGGTCTCACATTTTTACAGGTTTGAAATTCCTAGACCTATCGTTACTGACCAAGGCACCCATTTCTGCAATAGGTCCATGGGGGCTTTGCTTCAGAAGTACGAGGTTGTGCATAAGATTTCTACACCATATCATCCCCAAACTAACGGGCAAGCAGAGATCTCAAATAGGGAGATTAAGCGGATATTAAAGAAGATTGTGCAGCCCAACAAGAAGGATTGGAGCAACAGAATTGAGGACCTTCTTTGGGCTCACAAGACTGCTTACAAGGCACCTATTGCGATGTCTCCCTATCGAGTTGTCTTTCAAACGCCTTGTCACTTACCTATGGAGATAAGGCACTGAGCCTACTAGGTTATCAAATCATGGAAATTCTCACTTGATGAAGTTAGGGAGGAAAGGAAGTTGTAGTGGAACGAGTCAGATCACATTCGTTTGGAAGCATATCAGAACATTATGTTCTACAAAGAAAAGACCAAGAGATTTCGTGATAGCTCAATAGCTAGAAAGGAGTTTGTTGTCGGTCAGCAAGTATTATTGTACAACTCCAGACTTGGTCTCATGGGTGGTAAATTGTGGTCAAAGTGGATTGGTCCTTTTGTGGTGACTAATGTTTATCCTTATGTTGTAGTTAAGATCAAGAGACAATTGATGAGTCATTATTTTCCTCCATTCCATTAGCTTTTGTGTACCCATTTGACAGTTGTTTAATGCTTAATTGTTCATCTTTATTGCGTTTTCATTTGTTGGGCTTTATTGGACCATTGTTCCGAATTTAGGTTAATTTCACATATTTGGCCTAATTTTCAATTTTTTAATTATTTTTAGGTATTTGGGTGAAGCAATTTTGGAGCTTGAACATTAATATTCAGTTGAAGAGAGTTGCCACATCATTTCCACATCATTTGAGTGAATGAGCCAACATTTGAGGCCTAGTAGTGAAATTTTTGTAATTTTGAGTGGTAGAGTGGCAATTTTGTAAATAATGGTGGCAGAGTTGAAAAGACCACGAAAATTAGTTCTTGACCCATGCAACAGTCATGCACAACTTCTTGTTCACTTTTCTCCAACCTCTATTTTCGTTCTCCAAGCTTTGGTGGGTGTCCATAGAGGTGCTTGTTGCGGTTTTTCACTATTTTGCCTAGTTTTTACCATTTTTCCCAATGAGGTTTTAACGTTTTAAATTCGTTTTCTAGCTTGGGCATCTCATTTCATGGAATGTATTGACTTGATGGGATTTTCGGTTTTTATATGATAGTATTGATTTTCGTTCATTCAAAGCTTTGAAATTTCTCTTTTGCTCTTGAATTTGTGTTTGAACAATTTGTAGGTTAGGGTTTTTGGCTTTTGATGTTTTGTTTTGTTGCATTCAGATTTGAAGTGTTTAATTGGCCCATTTCCATATCTAGTTAAATTCGTGTATTGACTCCTTGATGAAAAATGCAATGAATCTTTGAGGTTTTGTTTGTTTTGTGAAATTTGTCATGCCTCTTTGTTCTAAATTCGGGGAATGCATGTGATGAATCTGTTTATGCTTAATTTACAGAGTAATTGCATGTGTTTGGGTTAAGTTATGTTCATGCTTCATGTATGTAGCTTGGCTGTCACGAAATTAAGGATGTGTGCATTGCTTAATTGCACAATGAAGCTTGATTGTAACTTTCACTTAGTGAGTTCTTATCTAGTGGATTGAGAGAAGGCAGATGTGTTAATTTCGTGTCCTGTGATAAGTGAAATTGTGTTTGAATCAAGGATGTCAATATGTTTTTAATATTGTCGCATTCAATTTAATTTGTTGATTAGCATACCAAATCTGTCAACCCCCATTTTTGTGTTATAGTGTTGTGTTCATCTGGAAATTGAAACTTTGGACGAAAATATTGGTTGTTGAGAGACGACTTGGTTCAACTTTCGTATATTGCATTTAACTGTTTTAATTTGGTGGGGTAAGACCTCTATCAAATTTGCAACAATCCACCGATAAGAGCTTCAAAGTGAATGGGCATCGTTTGAGGCCATTCCTCACTAACCCTGCCCTAGTTGTGCGCACACTTATTATTTGTTCTTGGAATTGCTCATTTGTATACCCAGGTGGAATTTCAAAATTGTTGTTTCTCTGCATGTTCTTTGTATAAAAAAAGGAGAAAACAAAGAGAAAAGAAAAGAAAAGAAAACAAAGAAAATAAATAAAAGGAGTTTGGATTTGAGCATTGTGTGAGAACCAAATTTGGAAGTGTTGGCATTTAAGATTACTTTCATGCTTGAATGTGACTTATTCCCCATTGCTCTTATGTTTCCTTTGTTGCTTAGCTACTTATCCATATGTTCCACACTTTTTCCTCAGCCCCATTATAACCTTGAAAACCCTTCTTCTAGCCTTTGTGCACCCATTTGATAGTTGTTCAGTGCTTAATTGTTGTTCTTAGTGCATTTTCGTCTGTTGGATTTTACTGGGCCATTGTTCTGAATTTGGGTTAATTTCACAGTATTTGGCCTAATTTTTGTTTTTAATTATTTTTAGGTATTTGGGTGAAGCAAATTTTGGAGCTTGGAAATTTATCTTAAGGTCAAGAGAGAGTTGCCACGTGATTTCCACATCTTTACCACGTTTGTGCCATGTCAGTCAGCCGTCCATGTCATTGGGCCAACATTTTCAGCCCATAGTGGCATTTTTGTAATTCTGAGTGGCAAAATTGAGGTGACCACATTTTTAGGTCATTTTTTCTCAAGCAGCCACTTCTTCTTCTTCCCTTTGGCAGCAATCCATTTTCATTTTAGAGTTTCTCCATTTTCGTTTTTGTTTTATAGATTGGTGATTGTGCAGATTGCGTTTTTCATCTAATTTTAATTCGATTTTCATTGGTTTGTTTCCTTTCATCTACTCTTTCAGTTCGTTCCAATGACTTTTCGTTTCTTTTGAGATATAATCTGAATTCCATGAGGAACTAATTTTCGTTTGCATTGATTCCTTGACGAAATTCAAATGAAACCATGAGATTGTTGGTCGTTTCTGGGTTGTGTTCGGATTTGACTCTGTTTCAGGTTGCGTTTTGATGATAAATACGTTTTTGATGCATGCTTAATCTCAGATTCGTGTTTTGTGCACATTAATGGCTCGTATTCATGCTTAATGTTTATGGGTTCTGTCACAACTATCTTCAATCTATGGGTGTTAACTGCTTGAAATTTGTTGTGCTTAATGACAAAATGAATCCAGGGTAATTTTTGCGTAGTTGATTAACTTAGGGTTCATGAGTAAGCTGTGGATGAAAATATTAGTCGTTGGGAGACTACTTGGTTCAACTTTTACATACTACATTTAATCTGTTTTATTTGATAAGGTATGACCTCGATCAATTCATCAAGGGTCAAAGCAGATGGAATAATGTTTCTTGCTTTAACATCATATTGAACTGGTCTATTTTCATCCATAGTCAATTGTAAAAAAGGCCCTAGTTCCTACACATAATTAACAACATTAACAAGAACAAGCAAACCATTTATCACATCCTAAATACCCCTATCAACAGATTCCAAAAGAATTTGCATCCTAACATTCTAGAAAGGGTAATTTTAACCTGTAAAAAGCGAAGGTCTATTGATAGACGTGCCATCAGCAAAAGTTTGGTTTTGTCCAACCATTTTTGAAAATTTTCGAAAAACTATCAAAGCAAGCTCTAATACCAATTGATGTAATTGAGCAGCGGAATAATTTGTTAATGGACAAAAACCGAGATGTGGTGAATTGGTTTATTAATAAAATTAATACTTTTAAAAAAAATTCCAAATTTTACCGTTTAAATTAAACCCTTAGTTCCTTTAAATTCAAAAGCAGGTAAATTAAAGAGATAGGGAAGAGGATTCAACACATATATTTATACTGGTTTGGATCAAAAGATCCTACGCCTAGTTTTTATTCTCTTTAAACAAAGAGATTAACTTAATCACTATAATAATCATAATACAATCATATTAAGAAAATGAAGGATTATAAAACACCTCTCTTGAAGACACAAGAGATGAAGAGTCACTTCCTCTAAATCACATAGAGAAACGACTAGTCATTTCCCCTTAGAAAACTTTACCGCTCTACCCACACAAGGCTTTTCAAAGCCATTTTTAAGAATATTCAGAGAACACATTGTAGTCACAACACTAGAACCTAGTTCTCAAAAAGGCAAGTTCTAAGTTGGAAAATGGTTTTTTAAATAGAGGTTCAAAAATTAGGTCACACAACTAAACAGTCAAGTTCAAAACAACTAGGGATAATCAATTATTATAAGTGGTAATTGATTATTCCAGTGCATTTTCTAAAAACAAAAGTTTGAGTTGATAATCGATTATCTATAGAGATAATCAATTATTCTAGTGGCTTTTTTGAAAAATGAACAAAACTTGGGATAATCTATTATACTAAGTGATAATCGATTATCATTATGAATTTTACAAAAATGCAAAGGATCCTTGAAAGATTTAGAGATAGTTGTTATTCCATAATGATCTAAGCTAATTTACACTACTTAAAACATAATTAACTTATTACAATAAAGCTTTAAACATAAAATAATTTGTCTTCAAAATATCTTCCAATATTTGTTTGAGATTCCTTGTCATCATCAAAAGCTTTTTATCTTTAAGTCTTCCTTTTTTACCAACATAAATAACATAAATTTTGGTCAACAAATCAAGATGAAATCCATATTTTAGAGTATAGTTATCCAGGAACAAAGAATAAAAAAGTTATTAACATCTCATAACAATCACTTTTAAATCAACATATTAAAGATGAATATAATTTTATTAACTTAGGATTAATTCAAGTAGCTGCAAAGCAAAACTATATGTTGGGAATAAATAGTCCAATAAGAGACATAAGACTTAAAACATTTAATGATTCAATAATTGCCATATTAGAAAGTAATCTACATGATGGTTTTACTTTCTTCAACAGTTATCCAAATTTTTCTATGAATATTAGAAATGATAAGACAAGTAATGCAATAAAATTATATATACAAATCCCATATGAAATTGTAGATGAACTATCAGGTCCAATACAAATAATTTATAAAATTTATTATAGAGCTACAAAGATAGATTATCTTATAAAGCTCTAAGATCTTCACCAAAAGATGAGACAATACTAGTAGAAGCTAATCTTAGAAAATCATCTATACAAATTCGAAAAAGATTAAGTCATGAAGAAGTAATAAGTAAAATTCTTGAGGAATGGATATTAGAAAATAAAATTAAAAAGCAAAAAAATTATAATACTTAAGTAAGAGAAATAGCACAAGTACAAATATTAGATTAAGAATGAATATGTCATCATCGGTAAAAACAAGAAATCCCCAAAATGATATACAAAGGATAACCTACTAAACACTCAATTGATGGATCCACTATAAATTTAGACTTAAAAGGGTTAAATAACATTACACCAATTGTAGACACTTGCATTAAATCAATGTAAAAATCATTATAATTGCCATAATTTTATATAAATACAGAATATGGTGTTGAGAAACCATAAAAGATGGAATATAATACATTTGTGCTATTTTTGCAAGTAAATGAAGGAAATTACAACGTTGGTGCTAACCCCAAAAGTTGTAGCTCAAGTCAAAAAGATGAACTAAGAAAAGTGAATTTTAATCCTACGGCTGAGTAGCAAATTTGGCACTGAGCCACGTTTTAAGAAACTTTTACTATAAAGAAACATCAAGCTCTGGATTTGAAGTTGGGCATCAAAGGAAAACTTTCATGGTAAGGAAACCCACTAATGAAGGAAACCTCCATGGCAGTGCTTCTAGACGTTGTCCAAATCTTTCTACTAGTGTAGCCATTTTTTAAGAAAACAAGGGTGAGTATATTGGTGGCTTCTCTTCTTTTCTAAGGATACAAAAGTCTTTATATGCTGAAATTATACAAGTTATCCTTGCTATTGAGTCTTTTGTGAAATTAAGGCTTTATATGGTTTGTATTGAGTGTGACTCTACTTTGCTTTGTCAAGCTTTTACCTTAGCTCAAATTGTTTATTACTCTTTAAGGAAAGATGGATAAAATATATGAAGATTTATCACGACACAAAGTTAAATATTTGTAACATCTTTTTGTAAAATAAATCATTATGCTAATAAGTTGACCTCTTTTGGTATTGATAATAAGTTGGATTTTAAGTAATACGGTGAATTTCCTCATGTTATTACCACAACCTTCTTCTGTAATAGGTTCTAACTCCCTATGTTTCATTTGATTTAAATTTTGTAGTGGGTTTGTCTTGTATATTTTTTTTACATGGACTTGGTTTATACGCCATGTCTTTGTTCTTTTTTTCTTCTTTTATGATATATTTCACATGATGGCATGTGGTTGCTGAATTTTAGAGTGTCACTCAAGCTGGAATGTCAAAATTCATTTTAAAACATATAATTAATAAAAACAAATTGATACTTTTACCAAAAAAGTTCAAATATAGTTACCATGATTTTTTAATAGAAAATATTACTTTCACACTATATAAAATATTACATTCATTGTTTTATCCTTCGATTTCTTTTTCTCTTTTCAAATAAAAAATACTTTTTCGGTGATTAACATATTTCTAAAAGGTGTGTTGTCAAGTAGAGCATCTATTACAACCATTACATATTAAGAAAATAAGATACTACCAAAATTACTACATTACCCATTTTCTTTTATTGACACGTGTCACAAAAATTAATTTTTTCGTCATTTTAAAACTCTAGTACAAAAGGACTCGGGTTCAAATCCTACAAAAGTCAATTTGTGTTCATATTTTCATTTATGTATGATTTCAACTATAATATTAATTGTAAGTAATATTATTATTTGAATATTTTAATAAATATTAGTATTTCTAATTATTAATAATATTATTTGTAGTGATAATAAAAAATTGATAACCAATATAAGTATTATAATAATAATAATAATTATTATTATTATTATTATATGTTACTATTATAAATTATTACTACTAGTATTATTAACATTATTAATAATAAAGTTAGTGTAACATCCCTAAGGAATATTACTGATATTTAATATATAAAATAGGAAATAAAAACAAATGCCTCATTTAATATAATATCATTTCCCAAAAATACGGGAAATTTAAAACTTTAATACAATGTGATAAAACATGAGTCCATAATTATAAAACTGTAGTAATATTCAAATGGCTCCAAAAAAAATTACAAAGTTATCTCAAAACCAAAATAATAATTATATACAAAATCCCATGCTATCCCTCGCTCCGAGTCTATGCATCTCCTAGCCCACCTATCACATCATCTGCTCCCGGATAACGAGTTATCCAATCATCACCAAGCACACACAGAAAGGGTGAGCTATTTACAATATATAAAACAGATACATGATATAAATATGTCACCCAACCCAAAATAACATAACTAAAATTTTCATGCTTTTTAAATTACCCAACCATAACCTCATAGTCCTTCATGAGTCATATACATGAACTAGGTCTTGGGATTTCACTATGTTCCCACGAAACTGACTCATTCGTGGTCCAATCCTATGAGCCTATCCTGCTCATAATCCTGCCCTACAGACTCCTCGTCTGTAGTAAAACATCAAAGCCTTCTCAACTTGGACCCTAGCACGCACGCAATCACCATACTATGGACTCCTCGCCCAATAGTAGCCGACGGGAACATAACAGTTCCTTGCCCATCATATGCCCGACACATGTAATCACCATACCAAGGACTCCTCGCCCATTAGTAGCCGACGGGAACTCAACCAGTTCCATTCCCATCATGTGTACAACCATCAATCACATCGTAGACCCCTATTGGACTTAGTCCTTCAAGCCCAAACACACACCACATGCATATACTTCCTATACTTAGGGTAAAGTAGCCAAATCACACACACAAGCACACACAAACATGGACAATTCGCATAAACTCACTTAAGCCAAGGACTCTCGCCCAAGCTAAGCCCTCAGCCTCGCTTAGGCTAGTTCGCCTCGCCTGAGCGAGCTTAAAACAGTGGCTGCATCACGTTATCTCGCTTAGGCAAGATCCTCTCGCTTGGGCGAGCCATACCATCGCTCAAATAACACACACACCTCGCCTAAACGAGGATTCAAGCAAACCAACGTGAATTCTCATCGCGACCTCGCTTAGGCGAGCCATTCTCGCCTAAGCGAGTATTCTGTCGCTCAGAACTCCAAAACCTCTCACCTGGGCGAGACTTGTAGGGTTTCGAGTCTGTTCACGCACACAAGGCATCACCACCATACCCAACCACATTCCAATCCAATACCAAACAATTTTAAGTAATGCACAACACATATGACCGAGTCTCAGCTTAACTGAACCTCCAAAAATTTAGAATTGAAACCATAACATCACCTTCATATAAGGGAATCAAACATTATCCCTACCATACAAGAAACCAACCATTCCCAAATCACAATAACCTGAACATAGGATCACATACAGAATTTTGACCAATCGATGGAAACCCAAACAGATTCTAGTTCAATCATATTAACCACGAAACTCACAAAGTACATGTATCAAAATCATACTAACAATTCAATAATACGAGAATTGGGTTCAGCTCCCCCTTGATTCACAATTCCCTTCTTGCTTCAACCGCTTGCACACCCAAAACTCAACTCACACTCTATATCAAAACCCTTCCTTGACCTAAAAGTCAAGCCCCTCTTGGCTTCCCTTCTAGGTTTTCTTTTGCCCTCTCATATTCTCTCCAAAACTACACTTTTTAAAAAATAAAGTTCATATTTCATTGCCAACCAAGTTTGAACCCATGACCATTTAGTCACCATTCAAGTACATAACCAATTCAACCAATTCATGTCAGTAATACATTTCAATCATGATAAGCTTACGATACTAATTCCATACTCATACATATTATTAAAAATCAATAATAAAACAATAGCACATAAATAGCATACATAGGACTCAAACCCAAGTCCTCTAACACAACCAAAGTACTCTCAACTATTTGAGCTAATACTTTTCCACATCACATTAAATAATAATAAATTTCATAAAGGCGCTTTCTACCTGCATTTATTAATTAATTAATTAATTAATTAATTAATTTTCACGGGTCTTACGGTTAGTACAGTTATTAGTAGTATTAATAGGTAATATATTATTATTTTTATTATTATTATCACTATTATTAATAATAAAAATAATAATTATTATTACTATATGTTATTATTATATATTATTATTATTAATATTATTCACATTATTAGTAGTAAAATTAGTTCTAATAATAATAATTATTATTATTATTAATATATGTTGCTGTTATATATTATTACTGTTATTATTATTAAAATTATTAGTACTACTATTAGTAATATGTAATATATTAATTTTATTATTATATATTATTGATATGAGAAAAGAAATATTAAAAAAATTATTATTATTATTGTTATTATTATTTTTATTTATTATTATTATAACTATAGGTATTATTATCACTATTAATAATAATTATTATTATTAATTATTATTTCTATTATTATGTTTTACTATTATATATTATTACTATTAATATTATTAACATTATTAGTAGTAAAGTTAGTACTGTTATTAATAGTAATATGTAATATATTAATTTTATTATTATATATTATTGATATAATAAAAGAAGTACTTGAAAATGTCATTTTAGTATTGATAGTGGTTTAAAAATAGTGAGACTCGATTATTTTAATATTAAAAGGTTTTAGTATAAATAGTTTTGTTATAAATGAGTTTCATTATTTTAAAAACACACCATCTCTCTAGAAACCACTTTTATAGAGTTCTCTGACTTCTCTATAGAGGTCCTCAACTTCTGTTCATCTGTTTGAAGATTGGAGACCGTTAGGGTGATCCTCTTGGCGAGCTATTCCTTTCTATTCAATCAGTTTCTTTAGTCGTATAAGTTGAACTTCTGCTCGTTTTCTTGTAGGTCTTCTATATTCTGGCTTGCATGTGACCCTACTTTGGTTGCATGTGATGTTTTAATCATCAATATGAGTCTTTGTTGGTAAGTGATCATAATGGTAGGTCTTGATCGTTCTTGTGTTGTTCCTAGGTATAGATAGAGCGTCTTGTGGAGCAAAAGGTGTTTTGGTGTTCCTTGAGTCTATTGAGTTGTTTGGTGAACTGCTTTGTCAGGTAAAGGTAGCTAGTATTATTTTACCTTGTAGTGTTTTTCTAAATTAATGATTACATGTTGAGGAATTTGATATGTGATGAGTATGGTTATTTTGCTTGTATGGTTTGATATATACTTCTCGTAGCTGAATCCACAAGTTGTGGAAATATCCACTGGTTACCTATAGAACTCACTGTTTGAATTATACTTCTCGTAGTTGAATACACAAGTTGTAAGACCCGGGAAAATTAAATAGTTATTTAATTAATTATTTAAGTAGGACGGGTAATGAGAATATTTAAAGTAATAAATGTGGAGGACTATGACGTGGGAAAGTACTAGCTCAAGTGGTTGAGAGTACTTTCTTGTGTGTGAGGACTTGGGTTCAAGTCCTATGTGTGCAACTTGGATGTTATTTAAATTATGCGTTTTTGTGGGTTTATATATTGAATGCGTAGGGATGATGATAAATCCTTAAAATTGTAGGAGTCATCATGAAATATGTGTTGGTTTAATGGTTTGGCATTGGTTGGTGTATGCATGGGTATGGGTTCAAACCTTGTTGAGAACTAACTTACTTTTCTTTTTGCCAAATCTCATTAACATGAATATGAAGGGGTTTGAGAACCCTAGCAGCCAATGAATAGGTAATTCAGAGGGCTGGACGCAGCATGGGAGGGGGCTTAATTAACCATTAAGCTTTATTTTATTTAAGTTTTCGTTTAGTGGTAAAAAGGGGTAATTAGAGAGGTAGTGAGTAAAGAAAAGGAAGAGAATTAGCAAAGAGGAGGGGTATTCAAACAAGAGTGTGAGCGTTGGGTGGAGAGCAGTGGTGTGGACGTATTGCAGGAAGGAATTGGAGAGGAAGAACGGTGTAACGGGTGCAAATCAAGAGAAGAGAGGGTTTTGCTTCAAAGGACACTCACCAATTCGGGTTGAAGCGAGGATAAGAAGTAAGGGGAGTTGCTTTGTGTGTTTTCCTTAGTTTTATCAATTACATCGTACCTCATGATCGAAATTGCATGAAACCTATCTGTTTGCGCGCTGTTTCGTTAAAGTTTCTGGGTTTTTCCCAGAAACCGCCTGGCGGTTCAATCCCCACCGCCAGGCGGCACATCAGAGATGAATGTTTGTTCTTGTTTTGGTTTGAACCGCCTGGCGGCGATGAATTCCTGCCAGGCGGTGCGACTCCGTTCGCGGTATTTGTTGATGTTTATTGCAATTCTTGTAAGTGTGTAGGGGTTTTCTGTGATTGGTGTGAGTGGGTTCTATGGCATATTTTTTTTGGACCGAGATGGATGATCAAATTACGGGATGGTAAGGGTTGAAGGATGATCTTGTGGGGATTGATTTAGGTTGCACACGAGGGTGAATATAGAGTCGCTGTTATGAAACGAAAATTGAGAGTAGAAAGCTAGTATGTAGTGCAGGTATGTTTGCTCCTTGATGATCAAAATTGGTCGGGATGGAAACTGGGGAAATGGGTTGAGTACGTGATAGAAATGGAGGATCCTGTGTAGCTGCAGAGCACTGGTGTACCGCCTGGCGGAGCACTGCTTGCCGCCAGGCGACGACGGTTGCAGATGCGACATCTGCGTGATTGAAATAAGGGTAAGGGAATGGGATTTAGTACAACTGGGGTGAGTGATGCTTTTAGACAGATATTGATAAACCTGTGATATGTGGATAACCTGTAATATAGAATTAAGGAAGTTGAATTAAGTTTGAAAGAATGAACATAATATGGTAAGATTGTAGGTAAGTGTGGTACTGTGATAAAACAAATTGAGTGGAGAGGGTAGTACGGGAAAATGTAATATGCAGCTGTTATTAGGAAATAGAAGAGCTTATGGTATGATGTTGGAAGGAATTTGTGCATTGTAGGCGTGATAGTAAGTTTGGAAGGGAAGTATAGGTACTACGATTCACCAAGAGGTTAGCCAGGAAACCAGAATGAGGGTGGAGTTAATCAATATTGCTTGGGCTACCTTGGGGGGGAGTATATGGACATAGGAGTATGGTTATGAGTAATTCCATTGATTGTTGTATGGTTGGGTAACTATGCATAATGTACTGATGATTGGGAAGAGTGATACTTATGGTAATATTCTAGTAGGAACCAAATCAGTGAGTGTGCCAAAAATCAGCTGCTGGAAGCTTCTGGTATGGCGCCTGGCGGTCGGTTGATAACCGCCAGGCGATAGCCTTAGCGTGAGAGAGTCTGCACTGAGCAGGCGCCTGGCGGCACGGTGTGCTCCGCCAGGCGGTGATGAGAAAATAGTGGGTCTGGGAGAACGCTGGCGCCTGGCGGTGAGTGAATGGCGCCAGGCGGTCTGGAACAGTTTAGCCTGGCGGCGAGTGGGCCGAGCCAGGCAGAAACGCTGTTGTTCTTTGCTTCCTGATGTGTTGTTTTAACTGACAATGATGCTTTGCTTGGATCGGGAGATGCTGTGCCATGAGCGGGTAGGTTCATGGATGGTGTGACATGTGATGATATGAGCGGGGAGGTTCATATCAAGTTACTCTCACGTGGGGATACGAGCGAGGTAGGTTCGTATGTTCCGTGCTCACGTTGAGAGATGCCACGTGCGGGGAGGTACGGGGGCTG
>Ga0209389_1000336_pt1 | contig 28565 bp, 30 predicted proteins | sample CowpearedBW_FD_187526 | JGI IMG/M metagenome (GOLD analysis project Ga0209389, IMG submission 187526) | Root nodule microbial communities of legume samples collected from California, USA - Cow pea red BW (SPAdes) (version 2) | ecosystem: Host-associated > Plants > Roots > Nodule | place: USA... | reverse complement strand
TGCTTGCGCGCCACCTCCGCCACCTGAGCGCCGGGCAGCAGACTTTCGGCGACGATCCGAGCCCGCTCGGCCTCCGAACGCACGCGACGCCCGGACGGTCCCTCAAGCACCTCAAGCCGGCTGACTGTTCCTGACCCAACTGATGAGCTGTCCAAATGGGCGTCCTTTTTGCCGTCCAATCCCATCCCAAACCTCCGCTCAACCCGGAGGCTTCTTCGCACATCTAATCTAACGTCGAACCGAGGGTGCCGGCTTAGCGCTTACGCCCATACATCTGACGCTTCACCAGCTTGAGCTTTGTGATTTGACCCTCGGTCTGACCATTCGAACACGGTTGGATGATCGCGGCTTGAACAGCGTCGCGATCTGCGATGATGCCCTTGGCGAACGAGCTGAGTGGACTGTCGATCGCGGCGGCGATCCATGAACTGAGGTCGGCGCTCTTTTGCTGGCGCATGATGTCCTGGAAACGATCGACCAAGTCGCGGGCATCGAGCAACGGTGGGACATTGTGCGCGATCTTGGCCATCAACGATGCCTGATCCCTCGGTACTTGATCGCGTTCGATTGTCATAAGCCGTGCAATCTTGCGTGCCGACGGGGTCTTCCTCACCCGTCCGGCCGGATTCGATGACTCATCGAGGCGGCGGCGGGCCCATTCGGCGACGACCCGAAGGGATCCTTGGAACCCCTTTATCCGCAGCCGGCGCCAGAGTTCGGCGCCATTCCGGCAGCCGCACGTCCAGAGCGCGTCGAGCGTCTCGGCGTACGGCTCGAGGATGCTCACGCGGCTGCGGAAGACCTCCAGTCCGCCACCTCGGGCAATACGTCGAACCGTCTGGCGTGCAAGGCTGAGCCGGCGGGTAATCTGTTTGAGTGGAGTTCCCTGTTCGAGCAGCCGCAACACCGCGTCGACCGTCTTCTTGCGGTGTTGGAAATTCTCCGCTTGCGTTCGGCACAACTGAGTAATGCAGGGTCGATGTCGTCAGTGGCCGACGATTTGCGGATGGCGTGCATGTTCTGGCGCACGACATCAAGAAAGCTCGCGCTGGCATTTTCGAAGAGATGCCAACGATTGGCGATTTGTATGGCCTGGGGCGCACCCTTGGATGCGGCGTCGGCGTAGCTCGCGTCACGATCCCGGGCAATGAACTCGATGCTGGGATGATTGCGCAGCCAGGCGGCACTGGTGCCGCTCGCGCGATCCGGCAGGAGCGCAACAATGCGGCGGCGCTCGAGATCACAGATCACGGTGCCATACTGGCATCCCTTGCGCCAGGCCCAGTCGCCAATGCCGACCGCGCGCAAGGAGTCGCGAGGGCGTGCCGCGCGCCGGCGCACCGTTCTAAGCAAGGTATCTTTACTGACTGGGATTGCCAGGCGGCTTGCCACGGGACGCCCGCCCAATGCGAGCCCGAGGCGATGCACGATGCCATCCATCCGCACCGTTCGGCGAGCTGACGGCAATGCGACCTCACCGAGGCGCTGAACAAAAATGCGACGCCGGCAGCCCGTTCCGACACATCGAAACCGGCGTGTCTCAACATTGATCTCGACCATTCGACCGTGGGCAGGCAAATCGATCAGGCGTCGCCTGTAGCGGCCATGGATCCGACCCGAAACGGCACCGCATTCAGGACAGGTCGCCATCTTCGTGCTCGGTCTTGCCATTACGATGATCTTCGCGGCCCCGATCTCGACGCTATCGACAGCAAGGCCCGCTGGTGTCAGCGTCGCGGTTTGGGTCTTACGGCACATCTGCGGTGATTCCCCCAAGAGGTTGAATCAGCCACTGTGCCACCCGCGGCACGCCGATCGCTGCACCAAAAGTGAGTCAGAGCCAATTTTGGACGCCAATCCCCCGGCTTAGGGGGTCAATATTGCAGGCCGAATGACAAAGGGACCTATTTTATTTCCAGACAGTGCGGGCTGAGGAGCGGTGGGACATAAGACCTATTGAGTTTGCATAGAGAGGCAACGAAGTTCGGGAGGGAACAGCTCTCCATTCGGGCCCATCCGTTTCAGGTCATCAAATCACCCGAGTGCCCTACGGAGCTCATCAAGCGCCTCTTTTGCTTTCTCTACAACTGCTTCCTTCCTCTGCGCTGGCGTGAGCGTTTTTAGCTGAAAAGCCGTCAAAGATACTCGCAACTGAACTGCCGTCCTATTCTTAGCCTGATGACTGACCATGAACTGAGTGGTGTTGCCGTTCTGCGTAATCCTCATGCAAGTTTCACCCAAAGAAGCGCACATTAATCGAAGAATGGTATTTTGGAAATCATGTCCACTCCGGCCTGCCCGTCAATCTTTCAAGGAAGCTCAAAGAGGCCGCGTCGAAGTCGCTCCGACATGCTGACATCGTGTGAGTGGCCGCCGAAGTCGGCTTTGGATCGAGAGCGATCTAGCGCAATGCGTCAGCAATCGGTCAGGGTCGTCTTGGGGGCCTTTGCCAAGCGGGCCAGAACGGTGATCGTGCAGTTAGCGCAGCAATCCACCCTGCCTTAATGCTGCTGCAGAGACGAATTGACGAATTCCCCACGCTCGCAAGGATTACCGGAGTTGTCATGCATTCGTGAAATTCTGACCGACATAGCTTTTTATCTTAGCTGCTAGTCCGCACTGAACAGTCTCAATTATACGGCGTGGCCAATCTTCGACGTTGATTACTTCCCACGATTGCCGTCCAAAGCGTGTTTGCTTTCGCTCTTGTGACGGCCGCGGTTTGCCGAACACATCGGCGTGGTAGCCTCTGTTTATTTGGGCGCTGTGGGTGAACCGATTGCGCACCTCGAACAACCATCTTTTCTTTTTCTCGTCATCGCCATTCTGTTGGTCAATCAAGTCAGGAGGATTGCTCAGTATCAAGTATTCAATGCTGGCCAGCAATCGTACCAGCGCGTCAGGCGGCAGCACTTCGTTCATAAAACGATAGAACGAATTTCGGACACCATATCGCTCTGCCCAAGCCTCATACAGCTGCTTACTCTGCTCGATCGGGGACGAGCCCGCTAGGCTAACTTTTGATGCTTCTTTTCCGTTCAGCCAGCTTCGAAAGTCTCGCCATTGAGCGGGCTGGCCCAGCACATCAAAGCAAGTCAGCATCAAATAGACGACTAACGGCTCATATTGATCCACCAGAAGCGCAGGAGATTTCGAAATCGAAAGTCGCTGTACAAGCTCGAGCCGGTCGGCGACGGTCATCAATTGGCCAAGCAAGCTTTGCTCTCGAGTCCGCGTCAAATAGAGCTCTTCAATCGGCATCTCTCTGATGCTTTTATCACACGCAGCTCGGACATCATCTGCAGTCGCGTAGCTGCCCACTGCGGACACAAGCTTGTCCAGATCGGAGTCCTGAAGTCGATACCCTCTTGTAAGCAAAACGTACCAGTCCGAGGGTGCGATCCATGACACGGCATGAGGCCGTGATGATGGAGTTGGCTTGCTAAAGAATCTCGGCCCAGTTTGACGATCTTCGACGTACACCAAGGTACCTAACCGTAAACGTGAGCGATCAAATTCCGCCTCATAGCGGCTAGGAAATAATGCGTCGTCGAAATCAAAGAAAACCTTCGCCACTTGCGTCTCCGTGTGATGGAAAAGCATCAGAGCAATATTCGATCGGGACCAAGGCGTCGAGCCAAACGAGGGGCGCTTGTTTACTAGGGTGGACGAAAGTCATTGATTGAGCCAAAGGGTGTCCGCTTCTGCCCCATCGCAGCGAACTCGGTCCGGTACCTGAGGTCGGCAGTGAGGGTAAAACGGACGCCGACTTCACGGCGCCGACCGTATCGCCGGCAGGGTTTTGTCAGCTGTCGGTCTTATGCGACCTCAATGACTGGAAACCTCGCAATAGCGTTCGCCTTCGCCTTTATTGGTCGCGTCCCCGTAATTTTCAGAGAAATTGCGCGGCGCATGTCCCTGGATGACCTCCAGAACGCGCGTCTCAGCGCCCTGCTCAATGCCAACCGTCTTGAACCGATGTCGCCAGCCGTGGCTTGGATCAAGTTCTTATCCCTCATCACCTCACGCACAAACTCATTACCCTTGTCCCGCGCCGTCTTCACCCCGTTGCGCACCCCTAGCTGACCCTCCCAGGGTTAATGAACAGATAGCCGCCCTTCGATTTCTCAAGGAACGCCAAGAGCCTTCCTCAATGGACTTGCCGATGGAGCACGACATGACGCGCTTCGTCTGTCTTCACCCGTTGGATCATCTCACCCTCGGACACCCCTGAAGGCGCGGTGATCTCGCAAACACTAAGTATGTGTTTGATGCTTCGAAAGGCCGCCTAAGAACGCGTGACTGAAAACGTATGTGCGCCTTGCGTTAGGGGCAGATGTTGGGGGCGGCGTTGGGGTACGCCGGTTACCCCGCGCAAGAAACGCGAGTAAAATCAGCATTCAAGACAGCAAGAGGGATTTTGGCTGGGGAACCTGGATTAGAGTCAGAAACCGAGTGTCACGAGAGCAAGGCCGACATCTTCGCCTCCCAAGCTCTATGATTTGGTGTTGGAAGGCATCGCCTGAAACACAATAGACAGGAGCGCGCACACTATAGCTCCGACAATGGATATGCAAATTGTTGCGAATTTCAACAACGTAAGAGCTGTCGCTCTCTTGGCATCGTCATCGCCGACAGCGAGTCCGGGCTGGAGAAGCATACGAAGGATAATCCTCACCCAGGTCGGACAGGCCGTAAATGGCACCCCCCGCTCCGCGAAACATCGCGAGGGACGACACGAACGACGAGCCAGCTTGCTGCGCAGCAACGACTCAAGATAGCAGGCTGAAAAAGCCCAAAGCAACGGCGAAACCCATGTCAATTAGCAACACGCGGTCGCGGTAAAGATCGAGCGCGGATTTCCCGAACGCCGTCGGCTGTTTGAGCGCGGCTATCCTGAACTCGTTGAGATCCTGGGCGCTATATCCGCGCCATCGCCGCTCAGGAACCTTTATCGGGCAACTGCCCGGTCGACCGCCACCCTGAACTTATGGTTTGCACCGAAGAAGCCGAGCGTCGCTACGCCAGTCACAACCAGGCCCACAATACAGACCCTGAAATCCATCAGACCCCCAGCATAAGCTTGTTAGGTTCGCGATATGATTAGCCTGCAACCGGCGCAGAACTTCAGCGATTCTCCTCGGTGTCGCGCAGTATTTCAACGAACGAAGCCGCCGACATCAACGTTGCCCATACGGGAGTATCCCACGGTACGTTGAATTGGCTGGATTCTCGCAGCAGGTTAACACCGTCTGCGGGATCTGCGTTTGAGGGCCTCAAGCCCTTGCGTCGCAGGAAGCGCGTATTACGGCCGATGAATTTGGCGCCGGGTCGGCTTGGCCTACGTCTGGACGACGGCGCCGCTAGTGAGCTTTAACGCCGACCGCGGCCCCACCTTCACGATGCCTAGCACGCCCCGCATCTAAAATCGCTGGAGGTAGTCAGCCCGGCGAGAAACCAGAAGCACCATCGCAATCGGTACCGTGCTCGGGAGCACCATTCGCACTTACGATTTGAGAATTTCACTGCCCTGTTGCGCGAATACGACATACAAGACAACCACGTTGTGCCTACAATCAGAGGATTAGACGTTGGCAGGGGACATCCGATGTTTATTCGAATATTTGCCGCGAGCGCGGCCGCATTTCTGTTGGTGAGTTGCTCCATCCATCCGCTTCCAGAAGACGTCACAGGTGTAAATACGTATCATATTGCTCGGCAAATCCGCTGTGAAACGCGGGAAGCCGCGCTGCAGTTTCTGATCCAACAACTTACACGGCTTGCAACCGATCATGATGATCAACTCGGCGATCCAATCGCCCGACAAGTATTAGCGGATTATGAAGCGGACCCCGACTCGATTAGCAACTTCAATCCCGATCGATTTCCGGGTCCGAAATATGAACAGGTGCGAAATTTTTATCGCGTGATCTACTCGACGGCGATTGCCTACAATTTTGACCTCACCATGAGTGAACAAAATGATCTGGGCACCACCGTGAACCTATTGGGTCCTTGGGCACGAAAATTGACGCTTGCTGTGTCAGGCGATTTCAACAGGAACCGAACTAACGAGCGTTCCTTCACGGTGACCGACACATTCAGCGAACTCTTGGTAAGGTTAAATGTGCCTGTTCGAGGTCATCGATACTGCGACGGGCAAATCAAGCAGGCCAACTACGTCTATCCTATCGCCGGTCATATCGGTGTCGACGAACTTGTGAAGACCTTCTTCGAATTGGTTTATCTCGGGCAGCTGTCCGAAAAGGACGCCGCAGCAGGCGCGATCGGCGCTCCAACCATTGCAGACAAACTTACCTTCACGACGACAATTGACGGGTCATCAACGCCCAAAGTCATCTTTACTCCTGTCGGCTCTGGCTTCCAACTCGCCGATGCTTCGCTCACTGGCTCGCTAAACCGGACGGACACTCATAAAGTCACTGTGGGCCTTGCTGTAGATAAGGACGTCCTAGCTTATCTTACTGCGCTGCGTAGCTACCTCTTCTCCCGAGAACGAAGCGGCGATGCCTCACTCGTCTCCCCTTCCGTGCGCAAGGTGCCGCCCCGCGGCCCTGTGCGCACGCCACGCCTACCGGCGGATGACATATATGTAGGAACCACTCTTACTGCCCAGGCTCGTAATTGGGCCGAAGAACTTGCGGCCAGGGCGGTCGACCAACTGAAAAGTCGCGAGCTCCAGCTCATCCGCGCTCCATAAGGGATCACCTCCGAATGGCAAAATCAGTCTCGAAAGGCCAGAAGCGCGCGCCACCTCGCCCCTCCAGGCGCACAAAGAAGGCAAAAACACGGGTCATCAAGCCAAAACCGAAGACCCGACCGCCTAGGGCAGTGGACCCAATTCCGCGTGACAAAGACGAAGATCCATTTGGTGATTTGTGATTTCCCCCGCGCATGCAGACCTAACCCTTTTTAACCGGTACTCGAAGGAGCTTCGCGATGATTAGAGCAGCGGCATTCAATCAAGGGAAATTTCCGACCATAAGTTTTGTGAATCTGGCGAAGGCGCCCCTTGAGGTCGACGTCAAGAAATTGGTGGCAGCATTAGAAAAGCAATTGGAGCGAGATTTCGTACCCATATGGGGTTATCCTGCCAAGCTTCAGGTTGCCGACAAACCGAAGCCCGATGAATGGCAAATTGTCTTTCTGGATGATTCTGATGCGGCCGACGCTCTCGGTTATCATGATCTTACCAAGGACGGACAACCTGTGTCGAAGGTCTTCGTCAAGAGTACCGTCGCGGCCGGAGAGAAGGTGAGCGTCACCACGTCCCATGAGTTGCTCGAAATGTTGATTGATCCCGGCGCGCAAATGTGGGCTCAAGCCAGCAACGGCCTGTTTTACGCTTACGAAATGTGTGATGCGGTGGAGGACGGGGAGTATGAAATCGATCGCATCGCTGTAAGCAACTTCGTTTACCCTTCTTTCTTCGAATCCTGGCATAAGCCGCGGTCGGTCCGATTTGATCATCTAAACAAGGTCAGCAAACCGTTCCAGACTTTGAAAAACGGGTATCAAATCGTCAGCAACGGTTCAGCAGCGCGAGAAATCTTCGGCTCGCGCCGCAAGGAGCGCCATTTCCATGAGGTCGAAGATCGCACGATGCATCGCAGCGAATATCGCAAACGAATAGCGAATGTACGCGCTGCCACAGTCAATATACCGGCAGCACTTGCTACCGAAACCGGGTTAGCAGCCGACACGAGAACGCCTCGCGCGGCTGTACTGCATCACGCCGGGCGACTCTTAACGGAGTTGGCCGCCATGGTCGACCCGCTTCCAGGTGGCGATCCATTTGAATTGGCAAGACGCGGCCCTCAAAGCAGAGTGGTCGATCCGCTACCTGGTGGCGACCCGTTCGAATTGTGACGCGGAGCTACCGGTTGCACCGACCTTTCCTGTAAATACACGAAAATCGACTGCCCACGACGCAGAAGCCAATCAGTCTCTTGCAGCCGCTTGATGGAAGCGTTCTGCCCGCTGGACGCGATTGTGCTAGACCCGTTCTGCAGGTCTGGTTCGACGCTGGCGGCCGCGCGACCTGCTGGCCAAAAACGGCTGGGGCCGCGGTTGCACCGGCGTTCTCTCTCGCGTTATAGTGAAGCGCACGTCGCTTTCAATCAGGTTCAAATGTCCATTGAATCAGCCCCGGCCATTATCGAAGATATCATTCGTATTTCCAGAATTCCCAATCGCGAAAACGTCTACACTATCGGTCCCTTCGGGTATCGCGTTGGATTCGCCTTTCAGCAGCAGCGCGCACTCAATCTCGTTTCTGCCCTCAAAGCGAATCTCGGGAGAGACCTTCAAACCCGGAGCATCGTGATCGTCGGCGGCGGCGTGGCCGGCGTCACCGCTTTTTCTGCCTTGGCCAAATTGCGCTGCGAAGACGTAAAACTCTACGAGCGTGCGTCCGACGTGTTGGACCTGCAGAAACCCGCGCGCCACCGTCTGATCCATCCGAACTACAACAAGTGGCCAATCGTCGATAAACTAAACATTTTCACAAATTTCCCTATTCTAAATTGGCATGCCGGTCCGGGAGACCAGGTAGTCGCCGAACTGAGAGAGCAGTTCAATTCGATTGTCGCCGAGGCCGACCTAGCCCAGGCAATTTTTTACGAAATGAAGTTCGAACGGATAGTTCGAAACGATAAAACCGGCACCACTATTCAATTCACAAATTTGACAACCGGAGCTTCAGAAGAAGTGTCATGCGATATCCTGATATTCGCTTCGGGATTCGGTCCTGAACGCAGGACGGGCGGACACTTCAAAACCTATTGGGATAAGCCCCTGCCTTTGTCGGACGGTCCCAAGATCGACAAGCCGATCAAGATCTTCGGCACCGGCGACGGGGCGCTCATCGATATGCTCAGGTGCTACACCAGGGTCGGCGAGGACTTTTGGAAAATTCCGCTGGGACTCATCTCTTATTTCAGAGACAGGAAGCATCTTTCTATTCTTACCGGACGCCCGTCCGATGTATCCAGCAGGTCTCCTTCGCTGGATTGGACCCAATGGGAAAAAGCGATCCGCGAGCATGAGCTGACGACTGCGCCGCTGGTGTGGCAGCTGGCCACAGCGAACGAAAACCCGTCCCTCTGCGCCGCCCTGAGTCTCAAGGAGAAGGACTTCTATTGCGATCTGATGAAGCGCGCTGGCAAACAAAAGTCCATCAACAAGTTTCTTGACTCTAGGTTGAAGGAACGGCCTACGGAGACGCCCCTTCCGGAGCTGATCGGACTTCACGAGACGCCGTTCGAGCCCACTTCCGCGCCGATCAACAAGATGCTTTTGGCCTTTCTCATTAACACGGATCGCATCAAGTACAGTCGCGTCTCGAAAGCGGAAGCGGAACAGATGATCGAGAAGATCGCCAAGATGGAGGCGGACGAGGCCGCCCGCAGGATAGACATCGTGCGCATAGGCTCCACTGCGCCGGTCACCGGCGCATTCGGGCTGTCTCGGGAAGAAGTTTTGGTGCTGACAATTTTGTCCGGCAGCTCGCCTCCGAACACCGAGCACGACGACGGGCTCCTTGACGACGTGATCAAGGATCAGGCGGGCGGCGACCCTGCCAAGTACAAAATCAGCGCAGCTCAAAGAAGAACAGAAATCGTCTCAAAATTCTTCGAGGTGAATTTCGACGCGGAGGAAAAGTGCGCTACATTCGAGCCAATGGGGCACTTCGATGACGGGCGATTCCTCATTAGAAAACCTCAAAATCTCACCGATGAGCGCGTGAAGTCAACCTTATGGGACCTTGGCGGCTTAGAACGGGAAATATTCGGATTTCCGCTGGCGTGGCGGCAAGAGCACGTCGTTGCAGACCAGGGCATCTAAAATGCTGATCACACCGTCCCTCGTTCTGGATACGCGTTCCACCCCACGGCGTGCCCGCTTGTCTTTCGTGTTTGCGACGCCGGACGACAAGATCGTAGGGCTGACTTCCGACTGGCTTGCTAGCGGAGGTGACGAGTTCAGGATCGACGTGAGATCGGAAGGGCAGACGATCGGCCTAGGCGAGCAACCTCCCTCGCCTCTTTCAGAGATGGAAAAGATTGGTCCCGTGCGATGCGGCTTCGTATTCTTCCTGGACGAAAGGCAGACGATTGCGCCGGCATTCGGTCGTCTAAAGTCTTCCACGCCGGTGCGAAGCATCGGAGGAGCTCTCGGCAGGAAGGTCTCTTTTCTGGGACTGCGGCCATATTCCGAAGGTGCCGTGCTTCCGCACTACGACGAAGCGAAGTTGGAAGTTGCCGGCAGCATGCGATCCGTATTTCCCCTGTTGGCCGTCCGTTTCAAGAATTTGACCGGGCTGTGCCGGCGATTCAAGGTGCTCAATGGGGCAATGCTCGAGGACGAGGAAGGTCATTTCGTCGGCATCGTTGTTGGAAAAGCCGACGAAATCCTACTTGCCGCTCCGATCGCGGACTTGTTGGATGCACACGGCCTTTCTTTTCTCTCTGAAGACCAAATAAAGTCCTGGAATCGCAAGCGCGAGCCGCACGCCGAAGATTTCGAGCTTGGCGGATTGCCCCCCGTGCCCAAAGATTCGATGTTGGATCAGCTCACAAAAGAACCTGCATGAAACTATCGCGGCCCTTGAACAAGGAGCAATGGCGTTTGCAATTGGTGCAAAACGCTGCATTCGCCGCGCTCGAGGGCTCGAAGCGCGCCGCTCTTCGTAATTACTGGAACGGATCGCGGCGCAAGGTCATATATGTCTACGACACCGATATCATCAAGACGAATTGTGCGCCTTGGATCCAAGGACCGGTGGTGCACGAAACTGAGAAATGGATAGGCGGTTACGGCCAAGTATTGCCGCTACGCCCCACCTACGATCGGGAGCTCCAAGAACGCCTGAAGATATCACGAGATGAAGATCGACAAGCTGAAGCGGTTGCGCAGCTGATCGTCAAGCATGCACTGAAAGCTCGTCTTGAGGTAAGCGCGACGCTTCCGATCTACCAGCTTCCTGCACATTTCCGCGAGACGACAAAAGTTTACGACGCGGTTCGCAAGCAGGCGGATGCTTTTGACCGTAGCGACAGCAATGCCATCATAAAGCGCTCGGTCTCCGCCGTTTCTGGCGCGCTCGTAGTGCTTCGAGATATGGCGGCAAACACGCCGCGGGGCATTGTGGATCAAAAGCGGATCTCCGAATTCACGTTCTCAATTGTCAAAAGGATTCTCGAAAAGACTCGCAACCCAGTAAAAGCGGTCAGAGAATGGGATCGATTTTATGCGCTGAACGTAAACAACGCCGGCATTTTCTCAACCAAAGCCTTTCGCGGAATCAATTCAAGGAGTGCGCGCGATTCCGGAAACAGCGCCGTAATCGACTGCTTCACCAGAGACCTTTCGGACATCGAAAAAGATCAGAAGCGGACACTCACCGACGCCGCTGAGAGACTGATAATCGTACAGAAAGGGCGTTTCTCCACGAAGAGCGAGACCATAGCGGACGATGCAGACGCTATCGCAGATCTCTTTCTGATAAATAAGCGACTGAAGGAGGCCGATACAGAGTGCGGATTGGTTTTGGTTACGGGCGATCGCAATATAACGCAGCTTTTCTTCAGCGAATTTCATGCCGCAATTGACATCGATCGGGAACTTGCAAGAAATTTCGGGCGCAATTTCATCCACCATCATTGGGCGTTCATCGATGAGATGGCAGTCGATGTAAACGGGCAGCTTCAGAGTTCGCCGGCCAGCGGGCGTCCCACCACCGATCACGCAGCAAATGATCGCCCCCCCGAATTTTTCTCGGGCCTTTTGGCGTTTAGGGATGAGCCGGGCATCGAGCCAGGGAGAGAGGACTGGGAAGCCGAGTCGCTGAGGAACAAGCAAAACATATTGTACGAAATCTCCACGAGAACGGAACAGTCGAAGTACAGCGAATTCTTAACAGAGGTCGACGACATTGCGATCGGATCGGCCTACAAGGTCTGGGCTGAATTCACAGAAAGAGCGGTCATAGCGGCCGAGTTAGACGCATATAGCGAACCGGCATTTGGCAACCTGCAAGATCTTCGAGATCGCGTCGTTAAAGTTGTCCAGAAGTCGGTCCAAAGCGAAGAGATAAATTGGGAAAGGCTTCAAGATGAAGTAACCGAAGAGGTCGTCCGCGCGCGCGATCGGTCGAACGTCGTGTTTTCGGACATTGGCGCGGACGTGTTGATGGCGGCCCGCGAAAACGGCGTCCGCAATCCCCCGGACTTGATGTTGGACCGGCTCAACAATACGAACGTCATATTCGATAGCTTAGCGAGCCCGGAAAATGTGTACAGGACGGTCGATAGCTTCAACGCCGATTTTGATCGGATAGCTGAGGATTGCCACGACTCCAGTGCCGACGGGGACGATCGGCAAGAAGTCTATTTGAAATACTTGGTGCTAGGCGCACTCGTCGCTAGTGCCGAAAGATGGTCGGTCGCGGAGGAGCACGCGCGCAATGCGATCTCAATAATCGAGAGGTCGCGCCGATCGAAAAAGCCGATTCCGACAAGGGAACACGTCGAACAGGGCGCAGCAGAATCATTCTTGAGCGGGCGCGAAGCATATTTTCTGCGCGCGATCGCGTGCCGGATACTAGCGCACGGAGAGCGGGACTTGGCAAGAGCCGAGGCATTCCTGTCAACCGCACGCGAGAGACTGGATGAAGACCGGGAGAAAGGATCTGCGACTGTTCCATTCATTCGCTTTGACAACGAGAAGCTTGCTCTTGCGCTCAGCGGTTACTACTGGAAGCGAATGTCAGACAGCAGCGATTCTTGCGACGAAGCAGTCGATAGCATCTACGTCGCTGTGCATGGCTTACTGGAGGAAAGGGCGCGCCTGATCTCCAATTCGAAGGCCCGGACATCGGTGATAGGCGAACGGTATGAATCAATTAAGCCCATAACGCTCGTGAGCATCGCGACCAACCTAATCCAGGTCAAAGCAATCTGGTCGTTCAGAGCGGCCAACGGCAAACTCGATGCCACTTGTCCTGTTAGCTTGGCTTTATTGAAAGTTGCGCTGCATGACATCTATTGGAACAGCAATATCGTCGAACGCCTGAAACGACTTTTCCCTCTTCGATTGGCCCCCTATCACTCGAACAAGGCTTATCGCCCGCTATCAATCTGCACTCCGCTCATTCTGCGATATGCGGCGGTTGGTGCATTGCTTCTTGGTGATGACGGAGCAGGCTTCTGGCGCCCGACAACGATCGACGAAGTCGACTCACTCTTCCGAAGCGACCAGAATTCCACGCGGTATGACACCTGGAGATATCCTCGCCTGCAGGAATTCGCTCGAAGATTGGTCCAGGCCCAAGCGATGTCTCGCTAACCACGAGCTTGGTCGGACCCAGCAAAGGTTCTGAAGCAGTGTCCGCGCTACAGGACGGCGATGAATCGTGTCCGCGATCACGCAGCGGGCGGCGAGCGATACGTCTGTCCTACGGGGGGATCTATTGAACGACCCCGGCCCCTGAAGCGGTTGGACGCGCTGGGCTGCCAGCCAGGCGGAGATCGCCGTTCCGGCTCGGCGAGCGGCGCCCTTCCAGTGAGCTTGACGCCGACATCGGCGTGAGGTCGCCGTTCATTTGAGGCCGCATCGAGTTGCGGTGCACGGCCGCCGTCGGTGTTCAGGCGGCATGTCGTCGCGTGCACGGCAATATCGATCACGAAATATTCGGCGGCCCTCGCGAGAACGTTGTATCGGGTCAAGCGTTCTCCGGCCACACATCGAAATCTGGCAGTTACTCTTTTATCGCGCCGCGAACCGCCCTGAGTCAACAGGCGCCGCTCGGTTTTCTCCCCCTATCGGTCGACCTTGAAGCGGACGGCAAACATGCGCGCTGCAAAGATGCGCGCTAGAGGTGTCGCTTTCCTCTTTCAATTCTTTACATCCAAGAGTAGAGTAATGGCTATCATCTTTACCAGTTATCTTTCCGTGCGTTCTTCTGCGCTCGTCGCACGAGTGTTGCCATTTTCATTGCGATGTTTCCATATGAGGCAGAGCCATGGGGTTATCAGGACTGCTATGGCTGGGTGAGCAGATGACATTCTCGAACTCAAGCCCGCCAATTCCTTGCGATTTAGTGCGGTGATACGGTGCAATCCGGGTATCCATCACCAGCAGTTCGTCGGCTGCGCGTCTATGCGTTTGATCCTCAAACGGCGAGCGAACGGGCCTCAGCTGGCTATGCCTACGCGACGATCGCCTTACCATGGGAGGAGCCATGGGAGGCGGAGCTCGAGGCTGGGCCAGTCAATGATTATCTTGAGGTCATCGACGTCGATCCCGCCAGTCGGCAGTTCTATGCCCCAGTTGATCTCAATGATCCGCACCTGCTAGCCCAAGATGGGCTCACACCCTCGGAAGGCAATCCGCAATTTCATCAGCAAATGGTGTTTGCAGTTGCCATGAAGGTCATCCGCCTGTTCGAGCGCGCGCTCGGACGGAAGGTGATCTGGGCGCCCCGCTGGAATCCGCGGCGGAACACGTACGAGCCTGTCAAGAAATTACGCATCTATCCTCACGCTCTTAGGGAAGCGAACGCCTATTACAGCATGGCAAAGCGCGCATTGCTGTTCGGATACTTCCGCAGCACCAATGCATCGGCCGGCGCGAGCTGGGTATTCACCGCGCTCTCCCATGACATCATCGCACATGAAACCACCCATGCCGTTCTTGATGGTCTGCACCGCCGCTACTCCGAAGCGACGAGCGTCGACAGCCTGGCGTTCCACGAGGCATTCGCCGACATCGTAGCACTCTTCTCGCACTTTACGCTGACCGAAGCGGTGCAGGCTCACATTCAGGAATGGGGAGGCGAGCTTGAGCGTGCTAGCCTTCTCAGCGGCTTGGCCAGCCAGTTCGCTGCGGGGACTACTGGGCGAGCGTCCTTGCGCCAGTATGTGGGCAAAGAGACGGATCCTGACCTGCTGGCGCGCACAACGGAGTGCCACGATAGAGGCGCGATCCTGGTCGCGGCCGTGTTTGACGCATTTCTGACCATCTACAAGTCACGTACTGACGACCTGCTTCGGATCGGCGGCGTCTCTCGTGGAGGTGGCAGGCGAATCGACTCTGACCTTGCCTCACGCTTGACCCGGGAAGCGACTAAATCGGCGGATCACGTACTTCGCATGTGCATTCGCGCGTTGGACTATCTTCCCGCTGTCGATGTGCGATTCGGAGAATTTTTGCGGGGCATCATCACCGCTGACGCGGACCTGGTGCCGAACGACACGTTGAATTATCGCCTCGCCTTCGCGGAGGCGTTCCGGCGGCGCGGGATCTTTGCCGAAAACTGTCTTTCCATGTCGCCAGACAACCTGCTTTGGGAGAGCCCGGAACAGATGTTCGGAAAGAATCCCCTCGATGTGGGCGACATCGAGGAGATCGATCTCGACATCATGCCACACTATCGACGGGACGACGTCATCCAAAGTTCGGAAGATAACCGGTATAAGCTTTGGGAGTGGTTGGGCGAACCCGATAGAAAGAAGCCCGCGATCGACCGTGCCTGGGAAAAGGCTCTTGGGATCTATTTCGTTCAGCCGAAACGGCTGGAGGGAGTATTCGAGGGCAGCTGGGGCGGACCGGCGTTCGAGGTGCACAGCGTTCGTACGACGAGGCGCAGTGGCCCCGATGGTCAGGATGTTCGACAACTCGTGATCGAGGTAACGCAGCGCCGCCGGGGCTATTTCGATCCGCGGCGGCAAGAGCTTGTAGATGCCGGCAAAGCCCGGCACGGGCGGAGCGATTTTGTCTTCCGCGGCGGCGCCACTCTCATCATAGACCTCAGAGAAAATCGTCTGAGATACGTTGTGCGTAAGCGCATCGACGACAACACTCGACTGAACGAGCAGCGAGAGCTGTTATGTCAACCCGATGGATTTGGGTTCACCTACCTGGGTAACAGAGGCGCGCGTGAACCGTTCGCGGTGACGCATCGGGGGCAGTAGGGAGTCCACATGGCGAAGAAGGCACGTGCGGTAAAACGAGCGCCCCACGGAAGGAAGAAGCGATCTTCACCGGCTGAGGCGAAGAAGGGCCGCTCATCGAAAGAGACCTCCGGCCGAAAGTCAGGAAAGGCCCAGACCAGCACAACTCCTGCCAGCCTGAGCTCGAAGGTGTCCCATGCAAGGAAGAGCACAACCTCCCAAAATCATACACCGACCGTAGGCGGAGGGACGATTTCAGTCCGCATGTATCGTGGGTTGCTCGGAGACTTCTTCTTCATTAGACACACCGTAGGCGCTAAAAGCTTTAAGATGTTGATTGACTGCGGCGTCTTGCAACGCATTGGGACGGAGAAGGCAAAGCCCTCGACGTCCCTTGGGAAGCAGCGCATCGTCGCAGGAGCAAGGGATTTTATCCAGGAATGCGCCGGTTCGGTTGATCTGATAGTGGCGACGCACGAGCACTACGATCACCTTTCCGGCTTCATGTTGGCCAACGACAGCTTCGCAAATTTCAAGATCGGCAAAGTCTGGATGGCCTGGACTGAGGACCGTCGCGACAGGCTTGCGAACAGCTACCGCAATAAGAAAAACAAAGCTCTCGCTGCACTTGCCCTGCTGGCTGACAACCCCTCTCTATCTGCGGCCGAGGCGATGGAAACCGTCCGGAACCTCCTGCAATTCTACGGGAATGTCACTGGCCCTGGTATCGCCGCGGCGGGTCGCACGGGCGCCGCTCGGCTGTCTGGTAATTCCAGTTGTGAAGCCGCGCTCGAATGGCTTCGTCAAAAAGCCGGGATGGCGAATGTCTCTTTCTTAAAACCCGGTGACGTTGTGCGTTGGGGCGTAGATGACATCTTTCGCGCCTACGTCTTGGGACCTCCTCGGGACGATCAAAGATTGCGTCAGCTCGATCCATCGAAGGGATCTGCGCGCGAAGTTTATCTTGCTCGTGGCGAAGACGTCGAATCTTTGACTGGGCTAGCCGCAATTCACACCGAACGTGAACGAGACTGGCATCTGGACGACTTGCCATTTGCACCTCTGCATTGGCAGTCCTACGATCTGGATGGCACGACAAGAGGACCAAAGTCGAAGAAGTTGGACGATCCGATTGTCAAGCTTTACGAGCGAACCGACGACATTTCGCGCGACCGTCGAATTGACGCCGACTGGTTGGGAAGCGCCGAGAACCTGGCGCTAAAAATCGATGGCGACGTAAACAATACTTCGCTAGCTCTCGCATTGGAACTTGCCGATAAGCGCGTCTTTTTGTTTCCTGGCGACGCGCAGGTTGGCAACTGGCTGTCTTGGGGGGACCAAACCTATTCGGCGGAGGACAAGAAAGATGGGCCAAAACTGAAGATTGATGAGCTGTTGTCGCGCACGATCCTCTACAAGGTCGGACATCACGCGAGTCACAACGCGACGCTGCGCAACCAAGGCCTTGAGTTGATGACCAATCCAGATCTCTGCGCAATGATCCCGGTGGTGGAAAAAACGGCACGCGAGCAGAAGACCAAGAGCTCTCCGGATGGATGGGCTATGCCGTATGGCGATCTTTACAAGCGCCTTGAACAACGAACGGCCGGCAGGATCGTACGCGGCGATGGCGACATCTCTGAAGAGAAGAGGAAGTTCGGCAAGTCCATTTTCGGTTTATCTTATGGCGATACACTCAAGCCTAAGGATCCGCTCTGGGTAGAATTGTCGCTCAAAATATGAGGCGCAGCGACTATCCCTAAACGGATCACTCGTAAATCGTCTCAAAGCGCGCCCCGGCGGCAACCATTGTCGGATTCGGGAGGAGAAGCACCCAGCCTGATACGCGTAGTACTACGCAGCACGAGTCCAGAGAGCAGGAGGCGAGACATGACTGAAACCGATGCAGCGCCGGGATCGACCGCCGAAATCGTCCAGAAGGCAACTGAATTTCAGTGGGACGGTCATGGTCCCGAGCCAGGCATAGCGATCGCCGCCTCCGGGGGTGGCTTCCGTGCGATGCTATTTCACGCAGGTGCGTTCCAACGGCTCAACGAACTGGGCCTCCTCTCTCAAGCAAAGCGAATTTCGAGTGTTTCAGGTGGGTCAATCGCGGCAGGTTACTTGGCCGCCATATGGCAAGCTCTCGGGCATCCAGATCGAGACGGCGTGTTTGCGAATTTCAGGGAGCAGTACGTAGATCCGATAGTGGCTTTCTCGCGCGAGAAAGTCGATGTGGTTGATGCGCTTACGGGTTTCTTGCCCTGGACATCCGCCGCGGAACAGGTCGCAGCCACGTACGATCAGCACCTCTTCCAAGGAAAGACCCTGCAGCAAATTCCCGACTTGCCTCGTTTTGTCTTCTGCTCGACCAATCTTCAGTCCGGAGTTCTCTGGCGCTTTTCAAAGCAGTATGCCGGCGACTACTTAGTTGGTCGCCTCGACGCACCGGCAATCGCTCTCTCACGTGCCGTTGCCGCCTCGTCCGGCTTTCCTCCAGCCTCTCTCCAATGTTGCTGGAAGTCCCTCCCGCTGCATTTGCCGATTGGCCCAGTGGTCCAGGCCCGCTTGCTCCTGACGTCCTTAGATCCTGTCGCGAGCGGGTGGTGCTCACCGATGGCGGTGTGTATGACAATCACGGCCTCGAACCGATCGTAAAGCGCTACTACACGATCTTTGCCAGCGATGGAGGGGCTCCATTCGGCCGGCTTGCGGGAGTGCAGACAGACTGGATCGGCCAACTTCGTCGCGTTCTCGACGTTACAGATAACCAGGTGCGTGCCCTTCGACGGCGAGATCTTCTTGCACGTCTAACTGCAGGCAACAAGGTAGGAAGCGAAGCTGCTCTGCAGGCGGCGAAGTCTGAGGGCCGCCTTGGCGCCTACTGGGGAATCGACACTGATCCAGGTAAGTTGACGCCTTTGGGCGCGCTTCCCTGCAATCAGGCAGTCACGCATAGGCTGGCCCAAATCGCTACGCGCTTAAGCGATCTCGGCGAGCAAACCTCGAAGCAGCTCGTAAACTGGGGATACGCAGTGTGCGACCGCAGCATACGAGCTAATTACAAAGGAATGCTGGTCAACACAGAGCCGGTATGGCCCTTCAAGGATGCTCCCTTGAGCTGATCGCAAACGTCTACACCCCGGCTGAAGTCGGTCTGAGATTGTTGTGTGAAGTACGATATAAGGTTGCTCTCCAGTCATCCTGATATGATTTTGCGGGTGAGCGATTTAGCCGCGGCAATGCCGGGCCGTCGGAGTTCCGCGAAAGCGCCCGAGTAAAGTCGGTAGTCATCGGGTTGGTGATGGCAAAAAATATCGTCACCTGCTTCGATTCCGCCCGCAACCAGCTTGTCGGCGCGAACACCAACATCGTGAAGCTGTTTAGCGTGCTTGATCTCGATAAAGGATCGCCAGGTCGGCTATTACAAATCTTGTGTTTGAGCTGATACCCGGTCAGAGTCGCGAAAGCGCCTTGGATCTCTTCACCTTGGTCTCCAGAAGAGCCTTGCCGAAGCCTACGAATTCCTGCTGGAAAAGTATGAGCCCGGTAATGGGGTGTTCTTGTTCGGCGCGGCATTCGGAGGCCTGATCGCGAGCGGGCTTGGAAATCTGCTTGAACTCGTCGGTGTGCTCCGCCCCGAGAATCGCGCGGCGATCGGAGCTGTCCTCGAACTGGCGCGGCAACCACCGGAACGGGCCAAGGACCTAGCCGAGGGGCTCAAGGCCACGTTCCCGCACGAGTGTAGTCCTTATTTCCTTGGAATCTGGGATACCCTCACGCTGACAGCGTGGCTATGTCCGATCATCCACCCGGCATACAGCACCGGAATTCCCAATCTCCCGATCGGACGCCATGCACTAGCAATCGACGAGCCGCGCGCGTTCTTCCACCAGAACCTTTGGTCCCCACCCACTCAGAGCCAGGACCTGAAGCAGGTCTGGTTTGTGGGCTCCCATGCAGACGTCGCAGGTGGCTATCCGGAGCAGGAGAGTGGTCTTTCCGGTATCGCTCTTGAATGGATGGTGCGTGAAGCCATGCTCGCCGGCCTCGTCATCAATGAGGAGCGAGCCGCCCGCGCCTTCGGCGCTACGGGCGAATTCAGTGCACCGGACGTCATCGCGCCGCAGCATCGCCCGTCTGGCGGACTTTGGTGGCTGTTTGAATACCTTCCCTTCCGAATTCTAGATTCAAGCACCAATCCACCAACGAGAAAATGGCGCATCAGCCTTGGCCGAGGGCGGCCATGAGCCACAAGCGTTACAACGTTCGGCGGCTTGCCTTCAGGAGTCTTACGGACAGCGCCACGACGGAAGAGCGGCTCAAGCTCCTCGCTGCCGCTCGCGATCACAGTTCGGATGTTCGAAGGACGTTTGCCCGATCGCATGCAATCCTGCCGCTGGCCGGAAGCGATTGACGCCCTCGTCGATCTGCTGAAAGACGACCGAAACTTCACCACGCGTCATGCGATAGGAGCCTCGTGGTCTAGTGTCCTGAACCAGAAGTTCGCAACATTGGTCCGTTTTGTGCCGGGGCATTGTATCGGCAGAAGCGCTCGATGGAAGCAAGGATGTCGTCAGTGGACTTGGTCCATCGGAATGGTTTCGGATCGGCATTGTGTCGTTCGATGAACGAGGTGATGTCCGCCCAGAAGCGAACTGCTTAAGTTTGCGCTGCATTTCTCACAGTAACCCTGCTCCTGATCGGACTCCAATTGCCGGCATGGCTGGTACTGGGGCGCGGGCTTCTCGGGCGACTCAATCGACAGCATGCATTTCGAGCTGGCCGAAGAGACGATTCCCAAGATCCCCGATAATGCAATGTTCGATGCCGCCTTGCCGCTCAATGATGCCGTTGGCGGAGGCATTGCGGCCGCCACAGGCGGCCTGCAGGTCGATCCAGCATCAAAGAAGCTGCTCGGCGATATTCTCACCGCGGTCGGTAAGGCGACTACGATACAGCAGTCGTTTGCCGGCGTGGCCTACGCGGCGACGCTGCCGGGTGGCCAAGTTCTATTCCAGTGCGAGCTCCAGCTCGATACGGATGGCTGGCCGGGCGGCAATCGGGGGGACAACACCTGGCAGCCGGACACGTCGCTGCGCTACGCCGACGGCAGCTCGGTGAATGCCAACGAAGTGCCCTACTTCGTGCTTCCACGCAACTGGTATCAGAAATTCGGCATCAAGCTCGGCGATCTCGCGGCGGTGATCTACAAAGGCAAGCTGGCGTTCGGCGTGGTCGCCGATGTCGGACCTAAGACGAAGCTCGGAGAGGGGTCGCTCGAGCTGCTGCGCCAGCTTGGCGAAGAACGGCTGCGCCCCAACGGGCAGGTCATCAACGCCGGCATGGGCGACAGCTCCAGAGGCGACTACGTCCTCACGATCGTATTCCCGGGCTCGGCAGCGAGTTCCTACCAGAACCAGACTGCCCTGCTCGATTTCGTCAGAAGCCGCGCGGAGCTGGCCTATCTGAAGCTCGGAGGCACGCTGCCGTCCGAACTCAGCTAATGCGTGCCGCTGCGAAACTGGTTCCTGAAGATGTATTTTAGGGGGATATGGGATGCCAGATCCAACCGCCGCCCTAACCGGCAGCTACAAGGATATCGCGAACCTGATTGTTGCTGCCGGAGGTCTCGGCACGGCGGCGATGGGCCTCGTTGATACGAGCAAAGCGTTCGCAGGCGGGCCGTCCAACTTTGGCTACATCGTAGACTGGCTCAAGCCATTCCTGGCTCCTCCCGCCAACAATCCGCAAGCCAGCGGCAGGGCGCAGATCCTGCGCACACCGAGGGCGAACTGGCTGAACGGCGTTCCCAAGGCCGATCAGAAGGCTAAAGCAAAGTCGCTGATTCATCTCGGGCTGACGGGAGGCGCGAAGAACAGCGAACACATCTCCCTTCTCGCCTCCCACAAGGACCTGGTGCTCAAGCTCGCGTTTCCAATTAGCGATCCCCTTTCCAACCTGCTCCACGACGATCACATGCCGTTCAGATCGCGCTAGGGCCTCCGCCGCCGCCGCAACAAGTTGCTCTGCCCTGGCAGATCGCTCATGGTGAGCCGCTGGGCGATTACGGACATCTCGATTATCTGCCGCCTCTTAGCCCGGACAAATGGCCCCGCGTTGCAGATTTTATAAAGCGCGCTTTCGTTGAAAAGGAGCAAATTTGGCCCGCCGGTTAGCTAATCGCCTCGCTTCCGACGTGCGGCTGCCGGCCTGAGTTCGAAACAGCGGCCTAAGCAGCGGTTGAAGCTCAACGGTTCGTTGTAGCCGCAACAAAGGCGATGTCACTGGTACGGCTTCCCGCTCTGCGACGAGGCCGCTGGCCGGGCGCGGGCGCTCATTAGCGCGCATTGTCAACGCTTCCGCAAGCAATGTGCCCGCGCGAGGCAACTAGCGTCCCTACCGCTACTTGGACGTCGCGAACTCATGGCGACCGCGCGAGCTTGTCAAAGACAGAAAATTCAGGGAAAGTTGCAGCCGAGCTGCATCTAAGCGTGCAAATCCCAGTCAAGGCCCTGGGCGCCGATGACCAGAAGGAAAGCGACGCGAATCAGTCGTCGTGCTGAAGCAGAAATCTATCGTCAGCTCTCGCTCTGAATTATCCAAGCCGCGGCTGATGGCGTTACAAGCAATGCAAGCGGAGGAGAGTTCCCAAGTGACTTTCGAAATCGCGCCTTCCAAAATGCTTGTGACTCGATCGCTGCGGTCTTGGACGGCCGCGATGATCGGTGGGGTTCTCTTTTTAAATCCGCTCGACGTTGCCGCGCAGAATGCAAATCGCCCCGCACAGACCGTGGTGAGCAACGCGAAGTCTCAGATCCAAGACATGGTCATATCGATGAGCCAGGGTTGCTCAGGTGGCGCGCACGGAGTGCCTCCGCTTAATTGGGCAGCACTGCAGCCCCACGCTAACTCGGCGGTGAATGCACTCGACGCCGCAGTAACGGCTTTGTCACACGACCTGAAGGCGGATGCTCTGCGACAAATCAATATTGCTGAGGGTGAATTAGACGCATTGCTCAATGGTGTGCACAATAATTGTTCTGGAGGCGCACATGGGGAAGATCCCGTTGGTATGAGCGGGTATCTGGCGATCAAGGCTTCCGTGCAGGGGCGCCTGGACACTGTGAAGATCTTTTTGGGAGGCTAGGTTAGCTCTGAGGCGAGGCACGCGCGGGAGGGTATGCGGACGCAAATTGGACTACACCCATGATGACTTGGCTCCCGATTGCTGACGCCCTGGAAGTTGGTCAATCGCTTGATCCTGGCGCCGATGTCGTGCGGGGCGCGGGATAGAGTTGTCTTGGCTAAATGGAGCTAGTAACATGTTGGTCGGCATGCTCTGGATCGCGGGCGTAATCGAGGTCCTCGCCGCCCTGATCATTTTCGGCAAAGGAGCGTCCAAGGCAACGGCGACTTCGGCCACAGATCTCCGCGGCTCCGCTCCTCTACAGGCAAGCGAAGGCTCTCGCGAGCCTGACTTCCCCTCCAAGCTCGCTGCGCCAAACGAACTGCCTGATTTCGCCAAAAAGGCCGAAGACCTTGAAGCAATCAAGAAGGCAGTCGACGATGCGGCATCGGTAAGTGGCGGCCTCTGGCTCTCGTACCTTTTCGTCCTCTTCTATCTCGCGGTCGCCGCCGGAGCTGTGACCCACGCCGACCTTTTCTTCGAAAGAGCGGTTAAGCTGCCCTTTCTCGGGATCGAGCTGCCGTTGGTCGCATTCTTTCTCCTGGCGCCGATCCTGTTCGTGATCGTGCACGCCTACACGCTCGTGCATCTCGTCATGTTGACGGACAAGGCGAAGCGCTATCATCAGGCGCTTTATGCGCAGATCGAAGACGCCAACGGGGGAGAGACAGAGCGGCGCAAGGCGACGCGCGACAAGCTCAGGCGGCAGCTGCCGAGCAATATTTTGATCCAATTCCTCGCCGGCCCCTCCGACTTGCGCCAGAGCGCCTTTGGGTGGCTCCTGCGCGGGATAGCGTGGATCACACTCGTCGTAGCGCCTGTGCTGCTGCTTCTTACGGTCCAGATTCAATTCCTGCCCTACAGAGTGGCCTTGTCGCGTGGACGCAACGAATCGCGCTGCTCTTGGATCTCGCGCTCGTTTGGTGGTTGTGGCGAAAAGTTCTCGCTGGGGGCGACACCGAGGCGGCGGCGCCGACGACCTTATTGCGGCTACGAAAGCGCGTTTCGGTTGCAATAGGGCTGCTCTTCAGTCTCATTGCGATTGCGTTCTCCTGCGCGATTGCGACCTTTCCTGGCGAGTGGCAGGAAGACCTGGTGGCAAAGTGGGACAAACGGATGTGGGTCGTCACGGTGCACAATGCGCTTTTCAGCGCTGAACCCGATCAGGTTACTCACCGCCGTTGGCCATTCTCGAACACACTTGTCCTGCCGGGCCTCAACGTCTACGAGGGCCTCGGCATCGACGATCCCACGAAGGCGACGTGGCGGGACTTCGTTTTTCGCCCCCGGGGCCGCGATCTGAGGGGAGCGATCTTCACGTTCGCCAGTCTGCCAAGGGTCGACTTCACCGGTGCCCACCTTGAGGGCGCCCGGCTCAGTCATGCTCAACTTCAAGGCGTTTCGCTCGCGGAAGCGCATCTTATGATTGCTTCGCTCGAGGCCGCGGAGCTTCAGGGCGCGTTGCTCGACTCGGCGGAGCTTCAGGGCGCCTCGCTCGACTCGGCGCACCTTCAGGGCGCATCGCTTGATTCAGCGCAGCTTCAGGGCGCGTCGCTCGATTCGGCGCAGCTTCAGGGAGCGAGGCTCTCTGGGGCGGGACTGCAGGGCGCGTCGCTAGACCAGGCGCGCCTCGACGGAGCGTTGTTGAATGGCGCACAGCTTCAAGGGGTGTCGTTCTCGGGAGCGATTCTAAAAGCGACCGACCTTAGTAACGCCTATCTCTGGCGGAGCAATCAGGTGAGTGGAAAGGTGCCCCCCAAGGCGCGTAGCCGCGCGAAGCTCTCAGCGATCCGTATGGTGGGGGACGATAAATCCTGGGAGAATCGAGCGTGGGACAAGGAAGCCTACCAGAAGCTCCGTACAAGTCTGCAATCTCTCCCGTCAGGGCCCTTACGCCAGTTAGCTTTGGAGAGGATCGCGGTCCTCGACTGTGATGACAAGACGCTCCAGTCTTGCGATCCCGCTGCGGCGACCTTGCCGAAGGAAGCTATTGATTGGAAGAGCTTTGTTATGGATAACGTGGCTAAAGTTCAGCCCTATCAAGCCGCGCTTGCGGAATCTTTGAGGGCCCTCTTTTGCCCAGGCGACAAAAACGAGGCATTGGTCGTACGTAACGTCGCTCAATTCGGCCACTTTCAGCAAGCTGGTCTCGCCGCGCGCGCCTTGATTACAGAACTTTTGAAAAAGAAGAGCAGCGACTGCCCGGTCGTCGCATCACTGACCGACTCGGATCGGGCGACGCTTCTCAGCATTCAACAAGACATTAATTCGCTCCAGGAGCTAGGTTTAGGAAGTCCGCACTAAAACGGCGGCGCGATTATGTCGCCGGCGATGTGGTACTTCTGCTCTGGTCCCTCTCGGACCTCATCAAACGAGAGCAGAATGTCTATTCTGAGTGCGGCCGGCTCACATAGCAATTCGGCTTTCGGCACAGGATTTTGAGGCGCGCCTGCAAGGCGGGAGCGAACGATCGGTCTGCGCAGCCAGATGGGAGATATCGGTACCGCCCGAGCAACCTCAGGATCTCGAGATCCTCGGCGGAGAGCCGTGCGACTGTCGGCCGCCCGACGCTGTCGAGCTTTGGCTCTCGCTCCAAACGAGAATTGCACCACGTTTTCCATGCCTCGCAATTAGCACGAGTATTGGCCGAATATAACGTTACCTATGATCAACGTTGGCGGCCCACGGAATATTACGTACTGCCGGGTATCAAGAACCTTTTTTCTACCACGTCGATCCCGTTTCCTGCGTGTCATCCGGCGGTCGCCGATCCTCGCGGGCTGCCGGTGGCTGCCTAGGCTTATTGCGGCTTGTCGGCGGCACTGGCGTGCCCCGGTCTGCGAAGGCTTCCGCTTCGTACGAGCCCTCCTGGACCGCAGTCTGGCCAGCCGGCGAGAACGAGTATTCAACTCGCATTCGATGACGGAGCTCCTGCTGCTCGGCCTTTTAAAATGCGCGGTAGCAGAGCAAGTGGGAGTCACTTTCAAGACCAAAGCATTCGGGCTCAGATCGCGAATAAAGGTGGCAAACGCACCGCGCTTGAGTGAGGGGCGACCTCAGATCGACTGGATCGCAATTTGCTGTCGGAATCTGCATATGCAGGAGGTCTTCAACGCGACCGGGCCGTCGAAAACGTTGGGCTCGCTGAAGAGCGCCCAACTAGTTGCCGAGATCGCCGCGCCTCGGGTGCCGACGCCATTGAGTTCCGAACACGGAAAGCCAGGGCCGCCTGCCTCGGCTCATTCACCGGTCGCGGTTAAGAGCGGCGATGACTGATATGAAACTCCGGTAAATGTCTAAGCGCGTCAGCTTGTCGACAGCTGATCATAATAGAGCGAGAGAGAGCACAATATCGGCTCGGCATTCCGAACCGACTCCAAACCCCGGGGAATGGACATGGACCCATTTAACAGCATTAACCCATTAGATCGAGCCTTCGCTGCCTCCAACGCCGCGGCGCCACAACAGCAACAGCAGCAAGCGGAGTTTGAGCCGTACTTGGATGGAGTGCCCCAGCTTGAAACCTCTGCCGCCGCGGAGGAGCCTGTTTCTCCAGTTCGCTACTATCCTCATCTGTCTGAAGAAGGCCGTATACTCGCCGAGGCGCTGGGACTTGGGTACGTTGGCGACGCTGCTGCGCAGCATAGCGCGACGCGGGAAGCTTTGACTTGGCCGGAGGAACCGGCTGCGGAAAGTCACGATCAGCATCCACTGCGAGGGCCGGTCGGCGAAGCCATCGTTACATCGACGCTTAAGCCAACCGTGCTCGGTTACCAGGCACCTGATCTTGGAGAAGCGGTTCGTTATTTCAACTGGAGCGACGGCTACCAGCCTGCTGCGAACGAGTTAACCGGCATCGCTCCCCTTTCGGGTCACGACGTCCTCATCAGTGAGGATTACACCGGGCAGTTGAGGCCTGCGAAGAGGCAGAGAGCACTGAACGAGACGGAAGGGGATGCCATTGAGCGCCAGCTCAGGGAGCCCGGCAATTCGGTCGCGCGCGAGCTGACGGACAAGTGCGGCACACCGTTTCAGCCAAGCGGTCAGTTGGTCCTTCCTACGGAAGACCACGATCAGGATCTGCTGTGGGCGATGATGGATGACGGCGGCCCATCGTCCTCTCTCGGCCGAACCGAGCGTCATGACCAAGCGGTGGATTTAGGAGCCACCGTTCGTTCCGTCAACTCGCCGCACGGCGACCAACGCACGTCAGCTCCGCTCGAGGGTGGCAGCGTCCTGCCGAGCCAACACACCCCACCCGCTCCTTTCATAGTCCATAACGACCGCTTCACGGCGCTGTTCGTGCCTGCGGCGGCGATGAGGGGCGGCTCTCCACTCAATCTGTCGGCCGCACCCATTCATTTTGGATCTCGACCGGAAAACGTTCCTCAGACCAGCACGCAGCCGACGAATCGGCCCTCGCCAGCACCGCTTGCCACGACGGTGGAGCAAGCCGCTCCGACGTCGACCAGGGCTGAGACGACGTCGCCTGCGGTCCGCGAGGTTTACGCAGCATCATTCGCCGTTCCTGAGGGCTTTTCGCACGGCACCCAACCCGCTCCAATCACGATGATTTCGAAGCTCGGCCGCTGGGGCCTCTTGCCGGACGCAGCGCAGCCGACAAAGCAATACGACATTCGCGGCGAGCGTTACACCGCCCTCTTGGGGCCGGGAGGACCCAATGACGTTCGGCTCATCCATCATCCAGAAATGTAGACCAGGGACAGTCGCTACGGAAGGAGCCAGTCCCCAGGTAGCGGACTTGTTGATGGACGATAGCTTGCTTCAGCGACTCTTGGAAGCTTAGGACGTTCTGCGCGTTCCTGATGGCGCTATCGGGCCTGATGAACCTGTACGCTGTAGCGTGCTGCACCAAAAAGCCGAACGAGCCGCTCCCGAGCTAGGGCAAGATCACCCCAACGGAGACGTTCAATAGAAATTGCGCATAGTTCGGCCCTGGAGCTGCCCGAGACTCGTTCGGGCCGCTTCGATGGCTTATCGGCCGACACAAGCCGATCCACTCTTGTGTGTTTCTAGTTAGCGTTAAAAAACGGTAAGCGCGCCGACCAAGGAAACAGCGACGTGCTCCGCGACTGGGTCTCGTGCGCTCGAAAGATGGCTCAATTGCCTGGGTCATCTGGTTGGGATTGATCCCAACTTTCCGATACGGATCTCAATTAGGTCCTTATCGTCGTGACGCACTCCGACTATGACTTGAGTCGCCTGAAGTTGGGGAATGTCCAAGAGCCAGACGCGCGTGAAGGCTTACGCATACTAGGGCCTGTTGAGATTCACCTGGAATGGATGACAGCGGTGGCGAGGTAGATCATCGCTTCGAAGCTGCCGTCTGTCTTGTCGCATCGCATTGCTATGCGTTTGAATTCCTTCAGCTTGCCGAAGAA